>Ga0206965_10301_pt1 | contig 14181 bp, 12 predicted proteins | sample Alteio_BWOrgHeat_26_FD_152973 | JGI IMG/M metagenome (GOLD analysis project Ga0206965, IMG submission 152973) | Enriched cells from forest soil in Barre Woods Harvard Forest LTER site, Petersham, Massachusetts, United States -... | ecosystem: Environmental > Terrestrial > Soil > Temperate forest >...
ACAATTACCAAAAATTGTTTCATCCGACGAAGAAATATGCGCCGCCATGATCTGTTCGACAATTTCAGAGGCTTTTTCAACGCCGAGTGCCCGATAGAGATAGGGATTCTTTTTCTTCAAGACCTTGCGCAAACTTAGACTGCTAAGGCCATCAAGCCTTCGCGCATAAAAATCTTTCAAACAAACGGCGATCTGTGTCTCAAGCATGTGCGCGTCCATTAGTCTCAAGGGGTAACTCAGGTTGAAGAGCTGGAATCTCAGCGATGTTCGCTCGAGCTAATTCGCAATATTCATGCTGTAATTCGATGCCTACAAATGACCGCATCAGCCGAATCGCTGCGACTGCCGTCGTTCCCGATCCGAGAAACGGATCAAGCACCACGCCACCCGATTCGGTAAAAAGTTTGATGAACCATTCAGGCAGTGCTTCAGGGAAAGCTGCACTATGAGATTTGTTAGCACATTCGGTAGCCAAATGAAGGACATTGGTTGGGTAGGCGTAGTCTCGACCAATCCAATTCTCGACTTTTTTGCCAAAGCCACTGGCCACGCGCGACTCGTCCCGGCGCTTATCGGCATCGCTTAGATTTTTGAGCCTCGCCTTACGCCAGTCTCCCATCGGCACCATGACGGATTCTTGATGCATCGTGAAATGGCGTGACTTTGTGAAATGCAGGCACCGCTCCCACGAATCACGAAATCGATTGGGCCATTTGCCAGGATAACAATTTTTTTTGTGCCAGATGTATTCTTCAGTCCATAACCAACCTTGCTTACGTAACGCGTGAATCAGATCGATAACATAAGTGTGCCGTTCGCCGTCGACGACCTTCTCTTTGATATTCAAGACAAACGAACCCGTTGATTTGAGTACGCGAAAAAGCTGCAGACCAATTGGCGCAAACCATGCAACATAATCGTCGGGATGAAATCCTCCGTAAGTGCGTTTGCGACTGTCGGCGTAAGGTGGAGACGTAACAATCAAATCAATGCATTTCGCTGGCAGATTTGCCAATTCGACAAGTGCGTTGCCCTCGATCACTGTGTTTAGATAGGGATGGCTTCGGTGTTCGGGTCGAGCGGCTTCAGCAACAGCAAAGGTGGATCCTCGTTTTGTTGGCTGATAAAATGTAACCAAGTTTTTTCTGTTTTTAGCCACGGATGAAAACCAAGCGGCTCGCCATACTGTTGGCAAGCTTGTCTGATAATTCAACCTCAAGCCCGGCGATCCCAATTGTGCCGGTGCTGGTCGAGGCGTTTCAAAAGGCGAAGGCCAAAAAGGTGCAGTTTTCCGATCGCGTTTTTCTGCGCGGCCTGCCCAGCGTGAAAAGTCTGACCAAAGACCTAACAGCCTGCGGGCTTCCGGTTGAGGACAAGCGCGGTTACCGCGTGGATTTTCACGCGCTGCGGCACACGCTCACGAGCATGCTGGCCAACGTGGGCGTCTCCGAGCTGGCCCGCGTAAAACTCGCCCGGCACAGCGAATGGCGGCAGACGGATCGCTACACTGATCCGCAAAGCATTCCTCTCTTTTGAGAAATGGGAAAATTAGCCACGATTTTGCCTCCACTGGGAGCTCCACTAAAATCCCGTTTTTCAGAGGAGAAAGGCCGGTTTTGGCCAAGGCCGTTCCGAGTTGGGAAAGCGTAAAAGAAATGCCCGAGGGGGGACTCGAACCCCCATGCGGTTAAGCACAGGCTTCTGAGACCTGCGTGTCTACCAATTCCACCACCCGGGCGCGGGCAGAGGGGGCAACAGACACATTCCTCGTGGCAGGGGGCAAGGAATTTATGACGGGGGGAGCCCCCTTGAACATCCTCCTTCGCCAAGGCTTCGGCGGACAGGTCCAGCATCCAACGTCCTCCTTCGCCCATTCGACGGATTCGACAGGCTCACCGCCAACAGGCTCAGGGCTTCGGCGGACAGGTCCAACTTCCAACGCCTTTCCCCATTCGTGGCAATCGGTGTCATCCGCGGTAAAATAGATCAGATGTCTCGCGAAGGATTTGAAGTACGCGAAGTAGGATCAGAAGCCCGCGCGGTGAAGCGGTTTGGCCCCAAGACGCTTTGAATGCGTTAACTTCGCATCCTTCGGTTCCTTCGCGAGACATTATGGCCGATCTGTCCCTTCGGCGTTCAACGTTCAGCGTTGAATGATGAGCGTCGGCTGCCTACACTCGTTCTTTCCATGAAAAAAGACGCCATCCTTGCCAAGTTCAAAGCCGAGAAGGTCATCGCCTTGATCCGCGCCGATTCGCCGGATGGGTTGCTCGATTGCGCGAAGGCGCTTGCCGACGGCGGGCTCACCAGCATCGAGCTCACCATGACCACGCCTGGCGCCATCCGCATGCTCGAAAAAGCCACGGCTGAGCTGCCTGATTTCCTCTTCGGTCTCGGCACCGTGCTCGACGCCGAGACGGCGCGTGCGGGCATCCTCGCCGGCGCGAAATTCATCGTCACGCCCGCCCTCCGGCCCGACGTCATCACGCTTTGCCGCCGCTACAGCGTGCCGGTCTTCAGCGGCGCGCTCACGCCGACGGAGATCGTCAACACTTGGGAGGCCGGCGCGGATGCGGTGAAGATTTTCCCGGCGGAGTTTTTCGGCCCGGCTTACATCAAGTCGATCAAGGGTCCTTTCCCGCACATCGACTTCGTGCCGACCGGCGGCGTGAACCCTGAAAACGTGGGCGAATTCCTGAAGGCCGGCGCGTTTGCGACCGCCGCAGGCAGCTCGCTCGTCGATGGCAAGGCGCTGAAGGAAAAAAACTGGGCCGCGATCACGGCGAAAGCCAAGGCCTTCGTGGCCGCGGTAGCCGCGGCCGGGGTGAAAGGCTGAATGACGAATGACGAATGGCGAACGCTGAACGTCGAAGGCACTGATTGATCAGAATGTCTCGCGAAGGAAGGAATCCGAATTCAGCGTTCGCGGTTCGACGTTCAGTCACAGATCAATTCTCTCGTGATCGGAGAAGTCTGTCATCAGTGACAATCCGTGTACATCAGTGGTTAAAAACTGGATCGATCTCTGCGTTCTCCGCGCCTCTGCGGCTGTGCCCTGTGTAGCTCGCAGAGCGAAGGAGGGTGAAGATCGATCAGTACCTTCAACGTTCGAAGTTCAGCCTTCGACGTTGGCCCCTGCCTTTAAAAGGGACTCTGAGACTTCCTGCAGCGCGGCCCGGAGGCTGGGGATGCGGATCGGTTTGCTAATATAACTGTCCATGCCGGCGACGAGGCAAAGGTCGCAATCTTCGCGCAGGGCATTGGCGGTCATGGCAATGATGCGAAGGCCGCGCACTCCGGTTCGGGTGGCCTCCCACTTGCGGATTTGGCGGGTGGCCTCAAAACCATCCATGACCGGCATCAGGCAGTCCATGAGAACCACGTCGTAAGGCGTCCGTTTGACCGAGTTGACGGCGTCCCGGCCGTTGCCCACGACGTCGGCGGTACAGCCGATCTTTTCGAGCATCAACAGGGCGATGCGGCGGTTGATATCGTTGCCCTCGGCCAGGAGAATGCGCGGGGGATGCGGCAAAGGAACCACGGCGGCGGAAGGAAGCTCCGCGCCGGAGGGCATCTCGGATGCCTTGTTCCTGCCGCACAACGCAAGAAGACAATTGAAGAGCTGCGATAGTTTGACCGGTTTGAAGACTTCCCCGTCAAATTTTTCATCCGAAGGGGACACCTGCCGCCGGAAATCGGTGATGGGCCAAAGCCCGACGGTTTTAAGCCCGGCCAGGTTTGGATCGGAATGAATTTCCCCGGCCAATCCCTGCCATTGAGTCTTGGCTGATTGGGCGTCCACCATAAGGATCTGAAACGCCTGGCTGGGATTTTGGGCGGCGGAGCGGAGACGGATGATGGCTTCGGCCGGGTTGGCCACGGTTTCGCAGGAGAGATTCAAGGAGCGAAGGGTCATTTCGACGGCCTGGCGGGTGGCCGGGGAACAGGCGAGCAGGAGAATGCGCGTCCCGGCCAGCGGCCGGGTGTCGATCGCGGGCGAAGCGACCGGGCTGACTTCGAGTGGTATTTCGAAGGAGAAGGTCGAGCCCTTGCCGGGCTCGCTTTCCAGGTTCATCTTGCCGCCCATGAGTTCGACCAGGCGGCGGGAAATAGCGAGGCCGAGGCCGGTGCCGCCAAAGCGACGGTTCGCGGAATAATTGACCTGGGTGAACGGAGCGAAAAGCTTGGCCTGGTCTTCCTTGGCGATGCCGATGCCGGTGTCGTGCACCGCGAAGCGCAGCCGCGCGAACTTTCCGACCGGCTCGAGAAGGTCAATGCGCAGGATGATGGCGCCTTGCTCGGTGAACTTGATGGCGTTGCCGACCAGATTGATGATCACCTGGCGAAGGCGTCCGTCATCGCTGTTCAGCAGGCGGGGAACATCCGGGGCGATGACGAGGGCGAAATCGAGGCCTTTGTTGAAAGCGCGGGGCGAAAGCGAGTCCATCAGGTTCTCGACCAGCAGGCAGAGGTCAAATTGATCGATCTCGAGCTTGAGGTGATCGGATTCGATTTTGGAGTAGTCGAGGATGGCGTTGATAATCTCGAGCAGGGCATCGCCACTGTGGTGAATGGACTGGACGAATTCCTGCTGAAGTGGGTCGAGCTTGGTTTCACGGAGCAGGTCGGACATGCCGATAATGCAGGTCATGGGGGTGCGGACCTCGTGGCTCATCACGGCCAGAAACTCGCTTTTGGCGCGATTGGCCGACTCGGCCTGATCGGCCAGTTCGCGGCTGCGGGCCGCACTTTGCGCCAGCTGTTCAGCGGTCTTGAACCGGTATTCCTCCAGCACGAGCACGATCATGCTCACCGCGATGAACAACTGCAGCACCGCCGCCACAAAGAAACCGGTGCTGTAAAGATCCTCGTAAGGCGTGGTGAACGGATAAGTGCCGAGATAAATTCCCCAGAGCGTGAATCCAAACCCCAGCATCCCGGCGCCGACAAATGGCCGGCGGAAGCGCAATCGGTAAAAGCAGATGCCGGAAAAAATGCTTCCAGAACCAATCAGGATGAATACCGGCAACTGGACTTGCAGCGTGTTGGATACATAATGCGGCACCGCAAACGTCCAAGCCAGGAGAAACACGAGGAACCACGCAAACAGCGTTTGGGGCACCGGCAGGTTTAAAAATCGCAGCGTGCCCCACAGCAGGAACGCCGCTGACATGACCACGCAACTCTGCTTGAAGATGGCTTCGATATGGGTGAACTCGGTGCTGGGCAGCTGCAGGCTCAAGGTCAGCCACAACGAGTAAAACAGCCACGCCACCGTCCAAATGGAGAAGTAATCCCGCTTGGTATAGCGATTGAGATAATAGAAAAGCCCAGCGAGGACCCAAACGCTCAAAAGCGAAACCATCAGCGCTGCCTGAAGATATTCGTGAGGGAAAAACAGGTCCATAAGTGCGTGCTACCCTGCAGGAAAGCGAAGCTCGCATGATCACAGGCGGCATCGAACAGGAGGAGGCAATTTTCAAAAGCCATTTCACGATTGTCAAACGTGAAAGGCCCTCGGGAGGCGGTATGACTTTCCAATTTGCAAACACTCTCTGGGTGCGTTTGCAAATTTGCCCACACCCTCGCCTAGGCTGCGTCTTCAAAACAGCCATTTCCTCTGCCATTCCGCGCGGAGCGAGGAATCTCGTTTATAACATAATCCGTTACAAACAAGCCGGCGGGTCTGTTTGTTTGTAATATAATCCGTTACAAACTGGAATCGAGATTCCTGCTGCGCTCGGCATGACAAACCCATTTTAGCGACACGGGCTGCGTCGGTCTAATCGAAAGCGTCCTAAAACTCCTGTCCCGCTACTTCCGTCGCTTTTTTACCCTCTTGTTCCGCGCTTTCCGCGGTGAAGCAGACTTGGTTTTTCCGTGGAAAGTTTTGCTTTTTGTGTGAACGGCTTTGCGCCGGGCGCGAGTGGTGGTCGCAAGCAAGCCCGTTTTTCAAATTTACCGACACGGTGTCCAAGACGGCCACGGTTCCGTTGTCGGCTGGGGAATTGAACGTGGCGGTCAGCGTGCGGCCATCGCACGTGATCGTAAGATAGCCGAATTTTATGATGGGATCGATCTCCATGGTGTCGTTCCCCACGGTGATGGGCGCCGGCCCCACGTTTTCCTGGGGCGGGCTGGCCGCAAAACCGCCGCTGCCCGAGACCAGATACGGAATCTGCTGCCGGTGGTTATTCACCCGCTGCGTGAAACGCTGATAAAGATGCGCGTGGCCCGAAAGCACCATGTCCGGCCACAAGCCAACGGCCTGGAAAACGGTGTCGAGATCCTGCTGGGAGCCGGTGGAGCCACCGTGGTTGGCGTCCACGGAAAGTGGCGGATGGTGGAGCGCGACGATTACGGCCCGCTGGCCCGCCTGCCGCAGCGGTTTCAGGCGCAGCAGCTCGCTTTGGAGGAAACCCAACTGCACATCGCTGACCGTTGGAAATGCGCCTTTTTGCGAGGAGATGACGCCCGGGCCTTCAAGCACGTTACTGTAAAGGCCGATGATTGAAACAAACGGCGCATCCAGCGTGAAATAGACGCCCGGCTGGGTCATGGCGGTGCGAACCATTCCTCCGGCATCGGGCGAAGGCCCGGCGGACGTGGCGCAGAAGTTGTCCAGGAAAGCCTGCAGCGTGGGATTTTGCGGAGCGCTCGAAGTTGGCCCGAAGACCGAACCGTCATGGTTTCCCGGAATCGCAAAAATGGGCCGGTCGTACAACCGGTACGGTTCATAAAACTGGTCGTAATAATACTGGGCCTCGCCAAAATGGTAGACGACGTCGCCCAAATGAAAAAAGAATGCCGGTGAATTTGGGCCCGCCAGGTCGCGGACCATCGCGTCAGCCACGCTGGCTTGGTTGGCCAGCGCCGTCGCGACGGTTTGCTGTGGATCGACCTTGGCCGCGCCGGTGTCGCCGACGGAATGAAAGACGATCTTCCCGGCCGATTGAATCGCCGCAATCATCTGCGGGCCGACGAAGTCATCCAACTTTAGCTGCAGTGCAGCACCGGCGCGTGGCGGCGGGATGGGCAGCACCTGGTCCTTGTGCAGCAAATAGTACGGCGAACCATAATATGCGGAGCTGGTGTTGTTGACGCGGAACGAAGCCTCATCGCTCGACGGCTGGGGCTCGCCATAAAGCTGTCCACCAGGGCCGATCAATTTGGTTTTGGCTGGCATAATACCAAGGCGTATAACTATCGCCAATTATTGGCGTCAAATTGAATTTGGTTACATTTGGGTATCGCGCGGTTGAACCATTGTAGGTCGGGGTTTATCCCCGACAGGTCGGAGCTCTCGACTCTGGACTCCCGGCTCAAATCCCTGTCTTTTCTCTTCATGACCGTTTACACCTATTCCAACTGCAGCACGTGCCGCGACGCGGTCAAATGGCTGCGCGCGCAAGGCGTGGCATTTGTCGAAAAGCCCATCCGCGAAACGCCGCCGTCCGTCGGGGAATTGCAGCGCATGCTCGGCTACCAAAACGGAAAACTGCGCCGTTTGTTCAACACGTCGGGGCAGGAATACCGCGCACTCAGGCTGGCCGATAAACTCCCCGCGATGACCGAAGTGGAGGCGATGATGTTGCTGGCCGGCAACGGCCGGCTCGTGAAACGCCCGTTTGTCCTTGGCGATACGTTCGGGCTGGTCGGCTTCGACCGGGCCGAGTGGAAACGCGCGTTCGACCGTTAATATTCACCACAGAGGCACAAAGGGCACGGAGAACAATCCGAAGTGGGGCATTGGATGCGGAAACCCGGCGCCGAACTACCAATTGCCAACTACTCATTCCTAACGGCCAGCCTCAATTTCTCATTTCACGGACTTTGTGTTCGGTGGGGTCAATTTCCTGCTCCAAATCTCCTTGAGGGCGTCAAGTTTGGAATAATCCGACGAAGATCCGTGGAGTTCGAAGAAGATATTTTCATCGACCGTGTAAGTGAATAAATTTTTTACCGCCGGGAGCATGGCGTGCACGGAGAACGATCCAAAAGAATCCTTTTCGCCCGCTGCGCTTCTTGGCGGCAAATCACGATTGATCTTCCCCAGCGAGAGGCAGAGTGCGCAGAGATCGATTAAGTGTTTCATTTGAAGAAGGGGGATTGTTTTGGGTGGCCGTCTTTTCTGGCGGCTTGCGGCGAGGAGAGAAAAAAGCAACTAAACACATTAATTACAAGACGATGTGTGTGAGGAGAATGCCCTCCCTGGGTTGGGGATAGTTGCCCTCGGCCTGGTAAGTAGTGTTGCCCACCTATATTGTGTGTCGTTGGCGATTGGCGGCCGGGAGGCCGGAGGCCAACGCTGAACGTCGAACGCTGAACACCGAAGGAGCAACCAGGGGTCTCGAATCAGAGCGGGGCATTTTTTACTCAGTCTAATTTGTGAGCTCAGCTGTCATACTGAATCCAATCTGAATTCGACGTTCAGCGTTCGACGTTGGGCGTTCAGCGTTTATAGGTTCGTCGGTTTGTCTTTTCCCTTTTCCTGGATTCCTCGCTTAAGTGAAATCCACAGCTCAAACAAACGGAGGATATCATGGCCAAGCTAATCACCCGCACCGGCACCAAAGATCACAGGGTCGTATCGCCCGAAAAATGGCTCGCCGCCCGCCAGGCGTTGCTCGTTGAGGAAAAGAAGTTCATGAGGCTGCACGATCGACTGAAGCAAAAGCGCCGCAATCTGCCGTGGACGAAAGTGGAGCAGGCGTATGTCTTCGAAGGCCCGGATGGCAAAGAGACCCTGGCCGAACTGTTTGCCGGCAAGCGCCAGCTCATCGTTTATCATTTCATGTTTGGCCCGGACGACACCGAAGGTTGCCCGCATTGTTCATTTTGGGCCGATCATTTCGACAGCGCCGGCCTTCACCTGCCGCAGCGGGACACGTCGCTGGTCGTGATCTCGCGCGCCCCGTTTAAAAAACTCGCCCGCTTCAAGCGGAGGATGGGTTGGAAGTTCAAGTGGGTGTCGTCGGGCGGAAACGATTTCAATTACGATTTCCACGCTTCGTTCACGCCGGAGGACATCCGCAGCGGAAGCGTCTTCTACAACTATGCGAAGTCCACGATGGGCATGGAAGACCGCGAGGGCGCCAGCACCTTCTATCGGGAGAAGGGCGGCGCGGTGTTTCATACCTACTCGACCTTTGCGCGTGGGATCGACCTGCTCAATGGCACCTACAATTTCCTCGATCTGACGGCCAAAGGCCGCGACGAACATCCGGACCACGCGCAGGATTGGGTGCGCTACCACGATAAATATCGGACGCCCTGAACATCCAACGTCGAACGCGAACACGGATTTTCACCACGAAGGCGCGAAGAGCACGAAGATAGAGCCAAAGAACTTAATCGTGCCGTTGGGTGCTTCGTGCCTTTGTGGTGAGTCAGAATCAGAAAATTCCAGATTGGAAGTTGGACGATTGTCGTGCGACGCTGCGGGCGAACGATGAGCGCGGATCAGCAACAGGTTTTATTGGGACTGTTTTCTCCGGTGCCGGGTGGGTCCATCGCACCCCCGGTGGAGATGCCGCGTGCGCGCGACGAAGTCATTTTCCGACGCAGCCATCGCGCGCGGCATTACCGGCTCGCCTTGCAGCGCGATGGCACGGCCGTGGCGACCATTCCGATGCGCGGCTCGGAGCGCGAGGCGCAACGGTTTGTCGAGCGGCATCGAGACTGGCTCAAGCGCGCGCGCGAACGCGAAGCCCGCCGGCCACGCAGCGCCGGCGTGTGGACGCCCGGCACGCGCGTGCTCTGGCGCGGCGAGCTGGCGGAGATCCGGGTGGCCACAGTGAGTGAACGTCCGAAGGTGTCGCTGGGGGCGGACGTGTTTCGCGTGCCCGGGTTTGATCGCGACCTGCGCGCGGTGCTCGAGTCGCATTTCGCGCGGCGGGCGAAGATCGAGCTGCCCGCGCGCACGTGGGAGCTGGCGGCGTTGTGCGGCGCGGAAGTGCGGCACGTGACGGTGCGCAACCAGCGTTCGCGCTGGGGCTCGTGCTCCGCGAGCGGGACGATCTCGCTCAACTGGCGGCTGGTGCAGACGCCGGAAAGCGTGCGCGACTACATTATTTATCACGAGCTGGTGCATCTGCGGTATGAAATGAACCACAGCGAACGCTTCTGGGCGCGGGTGGCGGAAGTGTGCCCGTGGTGGCAGGAGGCGGAACACTGGCTCAAACGCAACGGCAGCCTGCTGGGGCTGTGACCGGTGGATCTCAAATTTGAGGTCTCAGATTCAAGATGGCCGGAGGCCAGTTGAGCAATGTTCGTTGACCGTGGGCCACGGTTCATGGCTTAAATTTATCCAGCCATATGATGACCGAACATCCGGGACATACGGTGCCCCGTCTCACCACGCACAAGCTGGCCCGGCTGGCTTTGCTCGGATTTCTCCTGACGTTCCTGTTGGCGCGGACATTCGTCCTGTTGATCATGGCCCGCGAGGTTCCGAACATGTATTTTTTCCTGCACGGCACCCATGTTCACCATTTGAACTATGGCATTTTTCTCCTGGCGGCAGTTGGTGGATACAGCGTGTTTGCGCGGCCGGTGGGACGCCCGGCCGAGGTTGCTGCGCTGGTCTACGGCATTTCCATGGCGCTCACCTTTGATGAGTTTGGCATGTGGCTGCACTTGGGCGGAAGTTATTGGCAGCGCACCAGCGTGGATGCCGTCATCATTATTGCGGCCGTGTTCGGGCTGTTTGCTTTTGCGCGCTCCATCAAACGCTTTGAATCACGCCATCGCTGGGCGTTTGCCATCCTGCTCGTGGCGCTGGTCGGATTTGGCTGGGTCGTGGGACTGGCCGGCACTCGCTTGGGTGCGATGGTTGGGCCGAAGCTTTACGAGCTGGAGGCGGCCTCGTCGCCTTGAGCCAAAATAATTCCTTTGAAAACCGCTAATGACCGCTAATCGGCGCCAATAAAGGTGATTCATTTTTACCACGAAGACCCGAAGAACGCGGGGATCGTTCAGGTTTTAACCACTGATATACACTGATTGTCACTGATACTGTTCGATCCAAAGAAAACACTCGCGCATCTTCGATTTAGATAAACCCATGGCGTGTGTGCAAAATGGTTTGTCATTCTTCGCTACGCTCAGAATGACAGGGGAAATGCTGTCGCTGGCTCCCAAGGTCGAATCGGAAAATTATCCTTCGATGTTGGGTGCTGGTTCTGCTCGTCACGCTTTCGTGCGCGCGGCTTCCAGTTCTTCCCAGCGGGCGAGGGCGGCGGCGTGCTGGCGGTCCAATTCGTCGAGCCGGGCTTTCACCTGCGCGGCGGCGCTGCGTTCGCGCTGATAAAAAACGGGGTCGGCGAGTTTCGCGCCGAGTTCAGCCTGCTCGGTTTCGAGCGCGTCAATTTGCGCGGGCAGCGCATCGAGTTCGCGCTGCTCCCTGTTGGTGAGCTTGCGCGTGGACTTCGCCGGCGGCGCGGGTGCGACGGGTTCATTCGCGGCGGCGCGGGCGGCAGCGGCGGCTTTCGCGGCGGCGACCTTTGCTTTTTCGTGCACCCAGTCGGCATAGCCGCCGACGTAGTCGCCGATGCGTCCATCGCCCTCGAAGACCAGCGTGCTGGTGACGACGTTGTCCAGGAAGTCGCGGTCATGGCTCACGATGAGGAGGGTGCCTTGGTACTCGACCAGCAGGTCCTCGAGCAGATCGAGCGTCTCGGCGTCGAGGTCGTTGGTGGGCTCGTCCATCACGAGGACGTTGGCCGGTTTCGTGAACAGGCGGGCGAGCAGCAGGCGGTTGCGCTCGCCGCCGGAGAGGACGCGCGCGGGCGTGCGGGCGCGGTCGGCGGTGAAGAGAAAATCCTGGAGATAACTGATGACGTGGCGCGTGCGGCCGTCGACGGTGACGGTTTCATTGCCGCCGGCGATGTTGTCGGCCACGGTTTTGGCGTCGTCGATCTGGGCGCGCATCTGGTCGAAGTAAACGACCTCGAGATTGGTGCCGTGCTTGATCGTCCCCCCGGTGGGCGCGAGCTGGCCGAGGAGAAGCTTGATCAGGGTCGATTTGCCGGCGCCGTTGGGCCCGATGATGCCGATCTTGTCGCCGCGGGTGAAGGTGGTGGTGAAATCGCGCACGAGCAGGCGGCCGTCGGGGTAGGCGAAGGACATGGCTTCCACGTCGATGACTTTCACGCCGGAGCGCTCGGCCTCGCCAAGGCGGAGGGTGACGTTGCCGAGGCGTTCGCGGCGGGCGGCGCGATCGGCGCGCATTTTCATCAGCGCGTGGATGCGGCCCTGGGCGCGGGAGCGCTGGGCGCGCACCCCTTTGCGAATCCACACTTCTTCCTGCGCGAGTTTTTTGTCGAAGGCGGCCTGCTGTTTTTCCTCGGCGGCGATGACCTCCTCCTTGCGGATAAGATAAGTGTCGTAATCGCAGGCCCAGCTGGCGAGGCGGCCGCGATCGAGTTCGACGATGCGCGTCGCGAGCTTGCGCAGGAAGGCGCGGTCGTGGGTCACGAAGAAGAGCGTGATTTTTTCCGTGAGCAAGAATTCCTCGAGCCAGAGGATCGACTCGAGGTCGAGGTGGTTGGTCGGCTCGTCAAGCAGCAGCAAATCGGGCTGGCCGGCCAGGGCGCGGCCGAGGAGCGTGCGGCGTTTCAACCCGCCCGAGAGTTCTTCAAATTCGGCCCCGGGCGCGAGCTGCAGATGCTCGATCAGGGTGTCCACGCGCACATCGCGTTCCCAGTCCTCCTCGTGATCGGTCTGTGGACGGAGGCCGGACGCAATGATGTCGATGACCGTGCCGCTCAGGTCGGCGGGAACCTCCTGGTTGAGTCGCGTGAAGACCGAACCGGGCTGGCGAAAGACATCGCCTGTGTCGGATTTCATTTCGCCCGCGATGACGCGCATGAGGGTGGATTTGCCCGCGCCATTGCGCCCGAGCAGGCAGACGCGTTCGCCGGGATCGACCTGGAAGTTGACCTTGTCCAGGATCGCCGGGCCACCGAAGCAGAGATTCACGTCGAGCAAGCTGAAAAGCGACATAAGCGCCCCAACGTGGGCCACCGGCCCGCGGCGTGCAACACTGTAGCTTGTTTTACCACAGAGACACGGAGAGCACAGAGATCGATCCCTATCCACGAGGGTTTTGATCGATCTCCGTGTCCTCCGTGCCTTTGTGGTTAATCCTAATCGCTTTTCCCGTCGCGTTTGTGGCCAGCGTGTTCACGTTCAGCTCGCAAATGAAGCCGTTGCTGCCAGCAAGCCAAAGGAGAGCCTTTTCTGCCAAAGGCGGCTGGCTCCAGCAGGTTTGGCCCCGGATGCGCACGCTGTGGGTGGCCAAGGTGACCGGCACGATCCTCAGCATGCCCTTGTTCTTCGTGGTTTATTTCTGGCTGCTTAAGCATCCCCTTTTCCCGGTAACCACCATCCCGCTCACCGCGATTGACCGGCTGGTTGGCTTTTGTCCGAAAACCTTGCCGCTCTACGTGTCGCTGTGGGTTTACGTGGTGCTTCCACCCATGTTCTTAAAAAGCCGTCGCGAGCTCGGGTCCTATGGCCTGGCGGTGATCGGGCTCAGTGTGATCGCCTTTGGGGTTTTTCTTTTTTGGCCGACGACGACGCCCAAATTCGAGATGGATTGGTCGCAACATCCTTCCGTCTCTTTTCTCAAGACCGTCGATGCCTCGGGCAACGCCTGTCCTTCCCTGCACGTGGCTTTTGCCGTGTTCACGGCCATCTGGCTCGGCCACCTGCTGGGTGAAATGGGCATCGGGCGCCTGGTTCGCGCCCTAAACTGGCTGTGGTGCCTGGGCATTCTCTACTCCACGATGGCCATCCGCCAGCATGTCGCGCTTGATGTCCTGGCCGGGGCCGCGCTCGGCACGATCGTGGGCGCCCTGCACCTGCGCATTCTCTATAGAACATCCAACTGACTTTGTTCAAAGTTCAATGTTGCCGATCAATTCACCTGTTTCTGCCCGGGCATCTCACTGAGCACCTGGCGGTAAATGATAAGGCAGAAGTCTAATCTTGAACCTTGAACATGGAACCTTGAGCATGGAACCAACGGATATGGACAAACCTCGTTTTGCGACCCTGGCCGGGATGATTTTTTTGGCGGCGGCTTCGCGGCTGATCCCGCACCCGCCGAATTTCACCCCTTTGGCGGCGATGGCGCTTTTCGGCGGCGCCTATATTTCCGATAAGCGCCTGGCGTTT
>Ga0206965_10302_pt1 | contig 14165 bp, 8 predicted proteins | sample Alteio_BWOrgHeat_26_FD_152973 | JGI IMG/M metagenome (GOLD analysis project Ga0206965, IMG submission 152973) | Enriched cells from forest soil in Barre Woods Harvard Forest LTER site, Petersham, Massachusetts, United States -... | ecosystem: Environmental > Terrestrial > Soil > Temperate forest >...
ACGCGCTCCTTGCCGGTGCCCGATTCACCGAGGATGAGGATGGTGGCGTCGGTGGGGCCGAGGCGCTGGATGGATTCGCGCAAGGACTTCATCGCCGAAGAACGTCCGACGAGATTTCCCTCATCAACCTCGCCCTGGCCGCCATAGAGCTGCCACCAGAGCGCCTGTGCGTTCGCTGCGTGTTCGAGGGCGACTGCCCAGCGCTGGTCGTTATCGGCCTTTAAATCGAGGACATCGTGGGCGCCGTCGCGGGCGGCGGCCATGACACCGCTGGTTTTCATCGCTTCGCCAAAAACGATGTAGCAGCGACTACCGCGGGCGAGGCGAACGCGGTGCTCGTTCCAGCCGGGCGAGGCCAGGAGCGAAACCGGGACCAGATAGACCTCGTCGGTACTATCGCGCTCGATGGATTCAATGCGAGCGGGGTCCAGCAACTGCACGCGGAGGCCCAAGGCTTGGAGGCGGCGCAGGGCAGGAGGGTTTTTCTCCGGGGTGACGAGGACGGCACGCATTGCAAATGCAAAATAATGCAACCCTCACCCAAGGCGAGCGCAATAAAACGGCACTCGGGCCACATCACCGTGGCACAATGCACCCGCCAACCACCCCTTCAGCAGAAAGCAGGCACTGGAAAAGCTGGAGAGAACGGGCGCGGAAGGCACCGGCGCAGCCGAGCAGGTAATACCGCCACATGCGGAAGAAACGCTCTCCGTAGCGATCTTTGAACTGGGGCCAGTTGTCCTCAAAATTTTGCGCCCATGCCATCAATGTGCGGTCATAATTAGCGCCAAAATTGTGCGTGTCTTCGACGACGAACAGGCCTTCGGCCGCGCGGCTAATCTGGGCAATGCTGGGTAGTTGGGAGTTGGGAAAGATGTAGCGGGTTATCCAGGGATCGGGGCACAGCGCCGAAACGTTGTCGCCGATAGTATGGCAGAGGAAGAGGCCGTCTTCGGCAAGGCAGCGGCGGGCGGCCTCCATGTAACCACGGTAATTTTTGGCCCCGACGTGTTCCAGCATGCCGACGCTGACAATCCGGTCAAACGACTCATTGAGTTCGCGGTAGTCTTGGAGCCGGATTTCGACCGGCAGGCCCCGGCAAAGATTTTGGGCGTAGATTTGCTGTTCGCGCGAAATCGTTACTCCAACCACATGGCAGCCATAATTTTCCGCTGCGTATTTGGCGAGGCTCCCCCAGCCGCAGCCGATGTCGAGCAGGCGCATGCGCGGTCCCAAGCCGAGCTTGCAGCAGATCAAATCCATTTTCAGCCGCTGGGCGGTGGTCAGGTCGTTCGTGCCTTGAAAATAGGCGCAGGAATACTGCATGGTCGGCCCGAGCATTGCTTCAAAAAAATCATTGCCGAGGTCGTAGTGACGTTCGCCGACTGCGCGGGCACGACGGCAGGTTTGCAGATTAAGCAACAGCGAGGTTCCGGCTGCAACCAGGGTGCGCAGGTTGATCGGGACGTGTCGCGTCAATTTCATCCTCAGTGCTCGAAAGCACAGCTCATCGAGGGCTTCGCAATCCCACCAGCCATCCATGTAGGCCTCGCCGAGTCCCAGGGTGCCGTGGGCCAGAACGCGGGGATAGAAGCGGCTGTTTTTAACCCGGATATCCCAAGGGCGGCGGCCATCGAGGCGGATATCGCCCTCGGCAAAGAGGTCGCCCAGGACTCTTTGGGGCGCATAAGAAGAAAGGCGCGGGGCGGCGGCGACGTAGCCCGAGGACGAGATGAATTGCGCTTTCATGAGCGGAAGGGCACGGAATGAATTTCCATTTGCTAGATTATCGCGGTTCTTCTATTCTTCAATTGGGGTGAAACCCGTAGAAATGTTTCACCTGACGATTTTTATGAATGAAAAACTCCCGGCGTGAAGTATTCCCCTTAGCAGATGGGCGCCAAATTCCCGTGGAGGGCCTGATGCTTGTTCGATTGCGGTTTTTGCGAGTGCTGCCGGTGAATCCAATCGCTGCATGACCTCCACACATTCCTAAAATATTGTTACATCAATTTCAAAGCTGGTCTCAACCCCGCAGACATTGCACGGATACGCCGAACGAAATCCACCGGTCGATGGTGGAACGTCCGCGAGTACCGGTGGGAACCCGGCCAATTCGTCGACTTGGTTTTAATACGCCTTCCCGAGCACCACCCTCCGTGCGCTGGGTTTGCCAGTGAACGGGCAGGTGCCGGGTTCGGCGGCGAATTCGCCTTCGGTGGCGATGGGCACGCAGCGGATGGTGACTTTCAAATCCTTGGCCAGTTGGTCTTCGACGGAAGCGTCGCCGCTCCAGTGCGCGAGGGCAAAGCCGCCGTGGATTTCTGGCTTCTCGGGATTCTTCGCGGTAAAGTAGGAATAAACGTCGTCCTTCGTATCGAGCACACGCGTGTTGTCCTTGCGGAAGGTGCGGGCGCGTTCGAGCATGGAGCTTTGGATGTCCGCGAGGGTTGCGCCCACGGTGGCGACGAATTCTGCGCGCGGAGTGGAGGTGCGGTTCTTCGGGCCCTTGTCGCGGCGACCCCAGAACACGCAGTCCTTGTCCATATCGCGCGGGCCGACTTCGACGATGAGAGGCACGCCTTTCTTGACCCATTGCCAGACTTTGTCGCCGCCGCGCAAGTCGCGCGTGTCGAGTTCGACTTCGATGGGTTGTTCGTCGTAACGCTGGGCGCGCAATTCAGCACGTAGCTTTTGGCAATATTCCAAAACTTTGGCGCGGGTTTCTTCTTTGTGTAAGACGGGCAAAATGACGACGTGAGTTGGCGCGAGTTTCGGCGGGAGCATGAGACCGTCGTCGTCGCCATGGGCCATGATGACGCCGCCGATGAGGCGCGTGGATACGCCCCACGAGGTCGTCCAGGCCAATTCTTGCTTGCCGTCTTTATCGAGGAATTTAATGCCCGCGGCTTTGGAGAAATTTTGTCCGAGGAAGTGTGACGTGCCAGCTTGGAGGGCTTTGCGGTCCTGCATCATTGCTTCGATGCAGTAGGTATTTACGGCGCCGGGGAAACGTTCACCGGCGGTTTTTTCGCCCTGGATGACGGGCATTGCCAAATGGTTTTCCGCGAAGTCGGCATAGACACCGAGCATCTTGCGCGTTTCTTCAACGGCTTCGGCCTCGGTGGCATGGGCGGTGTGGCCTTCCTGCCAGAGAAATTCCGTGGTGCGCAAAAAGAGACGCGTGCGCATTTCCCAGCGGACTACGTTGGCCCACTGATTGATAAGGATGGGCAGGTCGCGGTAGCTTTCGACCCACTTGGCATACATTTCGCCGATGATGGTTTCGGAAGTCGGGCGGACGATGAGCGGTTCTTCCAAGGGAGAAGCCGGACGGAGCTTGCCGTCGGGGCCGGCTTCGAGGCGGGAGTGAGTGACTACCGCGCATTCCTTGGCGAAGCCTTCGACGTGGGCGGCTTCCTTTTCCAGGAAGCTCATGGGAATGAAGAGCGGGAAGTAGGCGTTGACGTGGCCGGTGTCTTTAAAACGTTTGTCGAGCGCGCGCTGGATATTTTCCCACAGCGCATAGCCCCAGGGCTTGATGACCATGCAGCCGCGCACCGGGCTGGACTCGGCGAGGTCGGCGGCCTTGATGACCTGCTGGTACCACTCGGGATAGTCGTCGGCGCGGGTGGGCGTGATGGCGGTTTTGATCGGGGCGGGCGGTTGAGACATGGAGGGGGATTACGCTAGCTGGCTGGCTGGGGCGTGCAATGGAATTTTGCGGGGATGGGGGGTGGGGGTCAGGCTGTTTTTCACCGCAAAGTCGCGAAGGACGCAAAGAAGATCCCTGCATCCACGAATGGCCACGAATAAATAAGTTGGTAGAAGGCGATTATATTACAGGAAAGATTCGTGGCCATTCGTGGATGCAGCCTTTGCGCTCTTCGTTTCTTTGCGGTGAACCTGTCGGGGAGGCGGCCCTCCCAGTCCCCATTATGACATCTCTTTGACAACAATCCCGCCCAGGCCAGCAACTTGCGCAGCCCGGCTGTGTTTACCCCATCGTACATCAACGGCCTGGACCACCAAACCCGGGCCGGCATTTTAAACCACCATCCATCATTAGAAAAATAATACCATGAAAACCAACATCAATCCCGAATTGTGGAACTCGTTTACCGAAGTGCAAAAACGCGCCATCGCGGAAAACCTGCACGTCGAAAAGAAGAGCATGTTTAGCGACGTGGGCGAAGTTGCTGCCTGGGTGGGTACGCTCGGCGCCGCTGCAGCAGTCATCGCCTTCACGACGATTGCGCTGCGGTAATCAGTTCACTTTAAATCCAGGGCAAAATATTCCAGCGCGGCGGCAAAGGCTGTCGGCTGATCCACATGCAAGTTGTGCCCGGCCCGGCCCAGGGCCAGAATTTGGTGCCGCTGAAAATGCGCGGCGATAAGTGGCCGGTCTATATCGCGAATGAAATCAGAATCTTCTCCGCGCAAAAACAAAGTCGAGCCGGCGTAGACTTCGCCAGACTTTAACGAAGAGCGGGCCAGCGACGGCAACGCGGCGTATAAACCTTCGAGGTCGATCCGCCAGCGGAAACCGGCATCGGCCTCGCGGACGAGATTGGTGAGAAGAAAGCGCGCAAGATTTTCGTCCGGTAATTGCGCTTTCAATTTTTCTTCCGCTTCGGCGCGGGAGGTGAGTTTGGTCAGATCCAGCGAGCGCATGGCCGCAAACGCTTCGACATGGTGGGGTGCATAATCGCGCGGGGCGATATCGGCCACCACGAGTGCGCGGCAGCGTTGAGGTGAATCGACCGCCAGCCGCATGGCGATTTTCCCGCCGAGGCTGTGCCCAAGTAAAATAGGATTAGGCACACCCTTGGTGTCGAGCCACGCGATAACATCCGCTGCGCAGGCCGCAAAAGAATAATCTCGTTCCGGCGGGGGTGCCCAGGGCGAATCGCCATGGCCGCGCAAATCGAGGGCAAAGACCTCAAAACTGCGCGTGAGTAATTTGCCGGCAGTGGTCCAATTGCGCGATGAACCCAGCATGCCATGCAGGATGACCAGCGGTGGCTGGCCTTCTCCACCAAAATAGCGATAGGCCAGCGGAAGGGGCATCGGGTAACTCTCAACGCTTAAAGCCCGACGCTCAATGCTCAAGTTTTGGGCAGGGTTGAAGGGTAAATGCGGCGATTCTTCAACGGTTGCGTTACAACAGGGTTAAATCAACCGGGTGGGTCTGCATTGCCCTTGGACTCGCGGCGTATTTCGACATAAACGGTTGAAACGCCCACCACTACATGCGGGTACTCTTAACCTCCCACGGCTCGACCGGCGATATTTACCCACTGATTGGCCTGGGCCGCGCGTTGCGCGAAGCCGGCCACCACGTCCGCTACGCGACGGCGCCTCTCTATCAGAAGGAAATTGAAAAGGCGGGATTGGAATTTGTCTCGATGCCGCCGGAATGGGGACCGGAAATTTTTGCTGACTTCATGCGCGAGATCAACCGCTGCAAGCATCCACTGCTGCAACTGGTGCATATTTATTGCGGGGCGCTGCCGTTCATGGGCGAGATCATCCGCCGCATGGACGAAGAACTGCGCACGACCGATTTGATGGTGAGTTCGTATTTTTTCCCGCACTACCGGGCGCTGGCCACCCGGGCGGGCGTGCCCTACGCGTGTTTTGCGTTCTGCCATAATTTGGTGCCGACGGTGGCGCATCCCCCGGAAAATTTCCCCGCGCTGCGCTGGCTGCCGGGGCCGTTGCGGCGCAAGTATTGCCGGGCCTCGTGGCAGTTGTCGAACAACGTGGTGGATTTCGCCATCAACAGCATTTGCCGCGCGCTGTTTCGTGAAGTGGGGCTGCCGCCGATGCGCGGGTTTATTACAAATCCGGCGGAGTTGGAACTCGTTGGCGTGGGCCGGGCGGTGGGCGAACACTGGCAGGCGGATGAAAAATTTCAATTCTCCGGCTACCTACGCTGGCAGACCGGTACTGATGAAAAAATGGAGAAGGAACTACTCGAGTTTTGCGCAGGGACTGAAGTGCCAGTCCTCACTTTCGGCAGTGTGACTTTCGACGATGTGCATACCGTGATGAGCCGTTTTCTAAAAAATTGGCCTGAAGACAAAAAAATCATCGTGCAAAGCGGCTGGGCTGGTTTGTCGGTGGATATTGCGCGACCGTCGATCAAAGTGATTGGGGCGGTCTCACACGATCAGTTGTTCAAGCATGCCTCGTGTGTCATCCACCATGGTGGGGCGGGGACCACGGCGTCGGTGCTGTTTGCCGGCAAGCCGCAGATCATTATCCCGCATATTGCCGACCAATGGTTTTGGGCGGCGGAAATGAAACGGCTCCGCGTGGCCTCCAAGCTCAATAAAAAGTCCTGGCCGGAAAAATTGCCGGCCAAAGTTTTGAAAATTGAAGCGAAGAAAAAAATGCGCCGACGGGCCGAAAAACTGGCCGCCCAATTGCGCGCGGAAGACGGCCCGGCCACATCGGTGCGGTTGTTGGAGGAATTTGTGGCCCGGCAAAAAGCCACGGTATCAGTTCAACTACCGGCTGCAGACGCCAGTTTGATCCAGGCGATAAGTTGATTGCACTAATTGGCCGCACCGACTGCGCCGTGATGGTAACTTTCGGGCGGGCCGAGGTAGCTTGGTTTGAGGCCGCCGGTATCCACCACAATCTTTTCCAGCACGACGGCGGGATCAATCATCCAAACTTTGAAAGTATGGTAGCCTGCCTTGGCGATGGTGTGGGTGGATTGAATGATGCGCGCGTTGTTTTTGACGGATTCTTCCCAGTCGCGATTGCCATTTTGCGCGACGAAGCTGGCGGGCACGAGGGTGAGTGTTTGCGGAGGCTCGTCGTCAAATGACACCGCGACCTGAAGACCGCGACCCGGGACAAAATTCAGCGTTGGCGCCATGGTCAGGTACGCAGTGACTGAACCGGGATTAAAGAGATACATCTGGTAGGCGAGCCGGGGCGCATTTGTTCCTGACGTGATACTGGGCATGTCCACCGGGGCGACGGCTTTCATCGCCGACAGGGTGCGACCGTAGCCCTCGATTTTTTCCCACTGTGCAGGGCCGGCATTAATTTTTTGAGTGTAATGTTCGGCTTCAATGGACACCACGCCATTGCCCTCGACAAAACCCTGCAAGGAATCTCGTGTAGGGGTGGCGGGTTTGAAGGCGTGTACTTTCACGGCGACCTCGCCGTTGGCGCCAGAAATTTGCACGGAGCCGTTGGCCAAGCCCTGGGGGACTTTGCTCCAGTCGATGCTCACCCACAAGCGGTGGTCCTTGTCGATGGCGCCTTTGGTTTCGTTGAGCACAATCCACGGGTCGCTGGACGCCGCAGAAAATTCAAACCCGGTCTGGCCTTTATTAAACACATCGATGTAACGACGTTGCTGGTTGAAAATATCGAATTGAGGCAGCACTGGTTCAGTCGTCGCGCCGGGCCATGCCGAGGAAGATCCTTCGATGGCGACACCCATGGCTGCTTCCGCTGGCGGAATGATTTGGGCGAACTGGATGTTTAAATTATTTTGGCGCGGGTCTTGCCAGGTAACGTAGCCGATGTGCGGTTGATCCATGAAGTGGGTCCATTTGCCGTTCGCGGTATGGTCGAAGACATCCTTGAGGTCCGCGTCGGCCTTGAACAATGCGCGACTTTGATCGGCGAAATCATTGGCACTGGCCCGGCCTTGCGCGGCATAGAGCGCGTTTTTGGCGGCGTCCACATACATGGCATTGAGCTGGGCCGAAGCTTTGGCAGGAAATAAAACCAATTCGAAAAACTCGTCGCGCTTGTCCGCGGGCAGTTTGGCGTAAATGGCCTCGGCTTGGGCGACGATGGCGTCGTAGTCGGCCACGACTTTCTCGGCCTCCTGATAATTGATCAGGCTATAAGTCGAAGGTTCCAGTAGCTCTGGTTTGCGACGGCCATTGAACTGGGTGTATTTTTCAATAATGTTTGCAATGTCAGGGGCGAAGGTGGCGCCAAATTCGCGGGCGGCCCAAAGCTTGGTATATTCGTTGAGATTGTCGTTATTCCACTTTTTTGAATTCCACGCGAGGTTGAGAAAAAACTCCAGGGGGAATTCGTAGCCTTTGAAATGACCGACGTTCACAATCCAGATGCGGTCGGCGCCGTAGTCTTTGGCCAGGCTCATTTGGTCCCAGATTTTTGCGATGGGGTTCGTGTTGACCCACTGGTAGCTGCGTGGGCCGCCATGGTAATCGAAATGGTAATAAATGCCGGCGCCACCGCTGCGCTGGCGTTCTTCGGCGGTGGGCAGGCGGCGCACATCGCCCCAATTGTCTTCCGCCCAGAGTAGCGTGACATCGTCCGGCACGCGCAAGCCGTTGTCATAGTACCCCTGCACTTCTTTATAAAGGCACCAGAGCTGGGGGATTTTGGTCACGTCGGGATTGATTTCCTGCGCAAGAATTTTGCGCTGCTCGGCGACGATTTGCTCGGTGACTTCCGCGCCCACCGGCGCGCCGCTGTCATTTTCCGCGCGCAGGCCAAGGGTGTAGATGCTTTCATAGTCCTTGTTACGCCTGACGCCTGCCGTCCAAAAAGTTTTGAGCGCGTCGGGATTGCGAAGGTAATTCCAAGTGCCCTGGTTGAGGCGGTCCCACTCCTTTTGCGCGCGGAGCATGGGCTCCTGGTGCGAGGTGCCCATGACGATGCCGTATTCGTCGGCCAGGCGGGGGTTTTCGGGATCGTCCTCGTTAAACGCATTGCCCCACATGGCGGGCCAGAGGTAATTTCCCTTCAGGCGGAGGATGAGCTCGAAAATTTTCGAGTAAAATTCGTGATAGTAGTTGGCGACATTGTTCAAGCCCGGCACCAGGCCATATTTTTCCTTGATCCAATTACTGAGGTCAGGTGCTTCGTCATTTAAAAAAATGCCGCGGTATTTGACACTCGGCTCGCCCTGCTGGTACTGGCCCGCCTGCACAAACAAGGCGTCTTGGTGGACAGGCGTGGCGTCGTCCCACCAATACCACGGCGACACACCGATTTCTTCCGAAAGATCGTAAATGCCATAAATGGTGCCGCGCTTGTCACTGCCCACAATGACGAGTGCGCTGGCGACTCCGGGCAGCGGATTGGCGACGGTTTGCAGAAAAAACGATTCCCATTTGCCAGTGATTTGGCTGACGTCAATTTTCTTATCGCGAACCAATCGGTCGATAATCGGGCTTTTGCCCACGGTGCCGATGATGACCATGTTTTTCGCCAGGCTCTTCTCATCGTGTGCGATGGCCGGTTGGTGGCCAGTGACGCGCTGGATATCTGCTTGGAGGTCCGTCACCGCGCGGGTTACCCCCGGCCAATCACCCGGATCCACGTAAAGCGTGGCGGTATCGCTACCTTGTGCGAGGGGGAAACTGTCCCGGCTGGCGGAGTTTTCAACATACTGAATCTGGCCAAGCGCCGAGGCACGATTCGCAAAAACGGCCAGGCAGAATCCCCAACGGAAGAGTGCCTGAATGACTATTCCTTTGGGCATCGACTTAAAGTGCATGGTGCAATTGGCTCCAACGTGCGGACTTCTGCGGGGTATGCGCTAAACATTCGGCGGTTGGCGAAGGGCGGGCAACAGAAAATTTGCCGCGATATTCAAAATTGACTTCCGCCGTCCGCCACAGCTTTTTAATGAACCCCCTACGCTCCCCGTCTGTTTGGTTAATAACCACCCCCAAAAAACCTTTATGATTCGCCCACAATTTTTCGTGTTCGCCGGTTTGGTATCACTGAGTTTGATTTGTAGCCAAACACTGGCAGCAGATGCGCCAGCCAGCACGCCACCCAAAGAGGAAATCACCGCCGCGCTGCCGGTTATTCCCGATGCCAAATTTAATCTGACAGATTTTGGCGCAGTCGGGGACTACCAAGCCGACAATACCCAGGCGTTTAAGAATGCCGTCGCGGCCATAGCCAAGGCCGGTGGAGGGCACCTGATGGTGCCAGCGGGTACGTATAAGACGCTGCCTTTTGTTTTGACCAGTCACATGGATCTGCACCTCGACCCCGGCGCGACGATCAAGGCCCCGGATACTTTTGCGGAGTACGGCATCCCGGATCCGAACGAACCTTTGCCGGAGGGCGGCGGGCGCGGTGGATTTGGCGGAGGGCGAATTGCGCCATTGATTAGTTGCCCGGCGAATACGACCGACCTGGCCATTACCGGCAGTGGTACCATTGATGGCTCGGGCGCGATGTTCTGGATTTGGTCAGACAAGGCCGCGCGGCGTTATCCGCCAGGGCGCCGCGTGGTGGCCCGGCCAGTGCTGGTTTCGCTCTCCGGTGTCCAGCGCTTGCATGTGGACGGCATTACGCTGACGAATTCGCCCATGTTCCACCTCGTTCCGCGCGGGCAGGATATCACCATTGAAAACATTCGCATTGTCGCGCCCAGCGATGCGCCCAATACCGACGCCATGGATCCCGGCGGTTCGCGCATCGTCATCCGCAATTGCGAAATCGACACTGGCGACGACGACGTCGCCTTGCAAAGCGGCTCGCACGATGTGTTGATTGAAGACCTCATTTGCCTGCACGGTCATGGCATTTCCATCGGCAGTCCCACGCGCAATGGCTTGTACCACGTCATTGTGCGCCGCATTTCATTTGACGGCACGGACAACGGCCTGCGCATCAAGTCCTACCGAGGCAACGGCGGCGAAGTCCATGACATCCAGTATTCGGACATCACCATGAAAAACGTGCGGCGTCCGTTTGACATCAACATGCTTTACAACGGCAACGCCAATACGCCGACCGATGTCGGCCCCCGCGAGGCCAACGGACAGACCCAGGCCATCCCGAATTTTCACGACATCCACGTCACCAATCTGACGGTAACGCGTTCTCCCTTGGCGGGACGAATCCTTGGTTTGCCGGAACTCCCGGCGAACAACATTACATTCACCAATGTGAAGATTCAGGCCAATCGCGGGTTCCTGGTGCAGGACGCCAAAGATATTACGTTCGACAATGTGCAAATTGAGGCCGTAGTTGGAGACCCTTTGGTGACAGACAATGCCGCCGTTAAATGGAATGGAACCGAGAAGACCGGCAGCAGCGGTGGCTCGCCGGTCCCATTTTATTGATGGTCCTCGATGGGGACTATTCCAGGGCGGCGGTTTACTTCATCACCCTTTCCTTTTTATGCGAAGCATTTTTATCCGTTGGCTGGCAATTTTAATTTTTTGCGCCAGTTCATTGGCCCAGACCCAAGCGCAGCCGGTCACGGCGGCGCACACCTTCAGCGTCGGCGAGAATGATTTCCTGCTCGACGGCCAGCCATTCCAGATTCGCTGCGGCGAAATTCATTTTGCCCGCATCCCACGCGAAGAGTGGAGCCAGCGGCTGCAAATGTGCAAGGCGATGGGATTGAATACCGTTTGCGCCTACCTGTTTTGGAACTTTCATGAATGGGAACCGGGCCATTTTGACTGGTCTGGGCAGGCGGATGCCGCTGAATTTTGCCGCCTGGCCCAGCAGGAAGGCTTGTGGGTCATTCTACGTCCAGGGCCTTATGCCTGCGCCGAATGGGATGGCGGTGGCTTGCCGTGGTGGTTGTTGAAAAATCCAGACATCAAGTTGCGCACGACCGACCCGGCTTTTCTAACTCCCGCCTCGGCATGGTTGAAGGAAGTTGGCCGCGTCCTGGGCCCGCAGCAGATCACCAAGGGCGGCCCCATCTTGATGGTGCAGGTCGAAAACGAGTACGGTTCTTTCGGCAAGGACGCGAACTATATGGGTCAGATTCGGCAAGCTGTGCTGGATGCGGGATTCAACGTGCCGCTATTTGCCTGTGACCCAACCGGTGATTTAAAGAACGGACTGCGCAGCGATCTTTTTCAAGTGGTGAATTTCGGCAAGGATCCGCAAAAAGGTTTTGCCGCCCTGCGCGCGGTGCAGCCCACTGGCCCGTTGATGTGCGGCGAATTTTACCCCGGCTGGTTCGACACCTGGGGCGTGGAGCATCATATCGGCGACAACGCCCGCTACCTCGCAGATTTGGAATACATGCTAAAACAAGGGGCTTCATTCAGCATCTACATGGCGCACGGCGGAACATCTTTCGGCCTGTGGTCCGGGGCGGACCATCCCGGCGCCGGATTTCTTTTCAAGCCGGACACCAGCAGTTACGACTACGACGCTCCCATCAGCGAGGCCGGCTGGGTTACCCCCAAGTTTAACGAAACCCGCGCGTTGATCACGAAATACCTTAAACCGGGCGAGACGCTGCCCGAACCACCGGAGGCAAACGCGGTGCGGGCCATTGCGCCGTTTACATTGACCGAATCCGCGCCGCTATTTGACAACTTGCCCGCACCCATCGCCGCCGATGGCTTGCACAATATGGAATCGTATGACCAGGGCCATGGCTGCATGCTTTATCGCACCACAGTGGCCGCGGGACCGGCAGCGACGCTCACGGTTGGCCACGCGCACGACTTTGCCTGGGTGTATCTCGATGGGAAACAAATCGGTGTCTGGGATCGGCGCTATGCGCTTAAATCGATTGACCTGCCCGCCCGTGCCGCCGCGGCTCAATTGGACATTCTGGTCGAGGCGATGGGCCATACTAACTACGGCAAGGAAATTAGTGACCGCAAAGGCCTGGCGGATTTGCGGATTTCTGGAGATAACGCCATCCAGCCAACCCAGTGGCAGGTCTATCCGCTAGGACTTGAGGCACCGATGCTGGCGGGGTTGAAGTGGAAAAACAGTTTAGCAACCGGCCCAGCCTTTTGGCATGGCAGTTTCAACGTCGAAAAACCCGCCGATACGTTTCTCGATTTGCACTCGTGGGGTAAAGGCGTGGTTTGGGTCAATGGCCATTGCGTGGCGCGGTTCTGGAATATCGGGCCGACGCAAACCGCCTATCTCCCCGGCGCCTGGTTGAAATCCGGTCAAAACGAAGTAATCGTTTTGGATCTGACCGGCCCCGCCACGCCATCCCTGGCGGGTTTGGAAAAACCGATCCTGAATGAACTGCATCCGGAACTTGATTTTAGTCCCAAGTCGAAAGCGAGTCCGCTCAAACCGGGTACGATGAATTAATTTCACTGCCAGCCAGTTGCATCCATTTTTTTAAAAATGGAGCGAGCGAAGGGATTCGAACCCTCGACATCGACCTTGGCAAGGTCGTGCTCTACCATCTGAGCTACGCTCGCGTTTTCCTCCCGGCTTTGGGGTAGCCAGGTGCCGCCCAAATTGGCGGCGAGGGGTTAATTTGGGGTGGTCAGGGTGAATTGTCAAGCTCAAGCAACGACCGGGCGCGCTCGGTGCTGGGCACGGGCATGAAATGCTCGTCGGCGAGGTGTTTGGCGTAGTCGTCGTTGAGCAGCAGGCGCAGGATCGGCATCACCCGGTCTTTGTCGGCGGGTTTGAAAACGAGGTAAAAGGGCATGCGCAAAGGATAGTCGCCTTTAAAAACGGTATCCGGGTTGGGGGCAAAGGCACCCTTGCTCGCGTTGACGACGAGAGCGCGGGCGGTGGTCGTCGAAGTCTGGTCGGAAGAAATAATCAGCACCTTGAGCGGTGCGCCGGGGTCATAGCCACAGACGCCGATGTAGTTGGGATTATCTCCAATGGCGGTAACCAATTCCGCCGAAGTCTTGGCCTGCCGTGCAGTTACTTTCAAGTTTTGGTGGCCGAGGATGAGGTTTTTAAATAATTCGAGCACCACGCCGTCGTCGGCGCTGGTCGTGTAGGGGATGACTGGCCGTGAAACCCAGTCGCCCGTGAGCTGCAATTGGCCCCAGTAGGAGGCATCCTGCTGAACTGAGCCAAAAATGTCCGCGATTTGGCGGAGGTTAAGGGTGTTGATCGGGTTTTGATTATTGACCACGAGGTAATCGACCTGAAAGCAAAGCGGGATGACCTTGTAGTCAATCGGCGCGGGCCGCTGGCCAACTGGTGCAGCGATAATGGCGATTTGGATTTTGCCACTCTTGAGCCCAGCCAGCGCCGGCACGGAACCGAGCATGTCCACCGCGACATTCAGGTGGTATTGGCGGACGTAATGCGACAAGGGCTCGCCCAATGCGGTTTGCAGCAAGTCCGACCCGCCAACGCGGACAATGCCAGAGGCGGCGGCCTTGGCGGTGTCTGTAGTGGCCGGAGTGGCCGCAGGGGTGCTCGCCGCTGGCGCTGCGGGGGTG
>Ga0206965_10211_pt1 | contig 14145 bp, 14 predicted proteins | sample Alteio_BWOrgHeat_26_FD_152973 | JGI IMG/M metagenome (GOLD analysis project Ga0206965, IMG submission 152973) | Enriched cells from forest soil in Barre Woods Harvard Forest LTER site, Petersham, Massachusetts, United States -... | ecosystem: Environmental > Terrestrial > Soil > Temperate forest >...
ATAATAAGTAATAATCTTTAAAAGTTTTAATAATTTTGCCACCAATAAATATAATATGAAATCTCTGATTCTGACTTTTGTGACCGTGCTGCTGATAATTTCTGCCTGCACCTATGACAAGCACTTCCCGGCAATTGCAAATAATAATAATCCCAATACGCCTCCTTATGTATGTACCGATACGGTTCATTTTTCTACGGATTTGGAACCGATAATTTCAAGTACATGTGTTCAAATCGGTTGCCACATGGGCAATGGATATGGCGGACCAGGGGCATTGGATTATACCGTATTTGCAAATGTTCAAATAGAAGATTCTGCAATCTATACAAGGATTACCTACCCGCCCACCCAAACCGGCGTTCCGGGTTTTATGCCTAAGAATGGAGCACCATTGCCAGATTCTATAATCCAAAAATTTTATTGCTGGTGGAAGCAAGGCGGACTGAATAATTAATTAAATAAAATATATGAAAAACCTGATTGTAATTTTTCTTGTCATCGCAACGATAGGGACTGTGAATGCCCAGACGATTTATTCCACAAAAACCGGAAGTGCTTCTTTTTTTTCAAAGACTTCGATAAGGGATATTAATGCCAAAAATGATAAAGTAGGAGTCGTCCTGAATACCGCAACCAATGAAATGGTCTTTGTGGTTTCAATAAAGAATTTTGTCTTTCCAGATGCCTTGATGCAAGAGCATTTCAACGAAACCTATATGGAAAGCGATAAATATCCCAATGCGAATTTCAGTGGAAAATTCAATGAGAAAATTGATTACTCCAAAGACGGCGTAACGAATGTAACGGCTACAGGCAAGCTGAAAATCCATAACGTGGAACATGAAGTTACCGAGAAAGGAACCATCACCATCAAGGATGGAAAAATTATTCTTCATGCAGAATTTACGGTGGAATTGAAGGATTATAATATCGAAATCCCTAAGGTGGTCTTTGATGATATTGCCAAGACCATTTTAATAAAAATAGATACTCCTCTGACATTACATAAGAAATAATTAGTCGAACACATGAGAAATAAATATAAATTATCAGTACTATTCCTTGGGCTGCTTTTAGGTATTATCAAACCAATGATAGCACAGGAAGATTGGAAATCTTTGGTAAGCCTTGATTCATTAAACACGAGTGGAAACACCAGTGCCACCTTCAAAACCACACGATTGATAAATGGTCAATCTGTGGAAACGGTCAAGAAACATACCCTCGATTTTCGGGTAGCTCATCGCTTCGGAAACGAAAGCCTGGGCATCCATTCTCTCTATGGTCTTGATGCGGCGAGTGACATCAGGCTGGCTTTAGAATATGGCATTTCAGACAGGCTGACTATCGGTTTCAGCCGTAGCAGACTGGCAGAAAATCTGGAAGGATTAATTAAATATCGCCTCCTGATTCAGAAGGAAAATGGCGCGATGCCACTGTCGGTAACATTGTTTGCAAATTCAGTAATCACTTCAGTAATGGATTATACCGCTACTGCCGATTATGCAGGAGATTATGCCATTTTTGCGCATCGAATGTCATATACCTACCAGGTGCTGATTGCACGAAAATTTTCCAGGATATTTTCTTTTCAGATAATGCCTTCCCTGGTGCATCGGAATTTTATTACCAACCCTTCTGACAAGAATGATATTTATTCATTGGGTGCCGGCGGACGATTGAAATTCTCTAAGCGTTCGGCTATCGTGGTTGATTATTTTTATAATATTAACCCCTCGAACAGCACCCGTTCTGCAGGCAGTGGTATTACCTACTATAATCCGCTGGGTATCGGCTGGGAAATAGAAACGGGAGGGCATGTATTCACCATCATGTTTTCAAATGCTGCGGGCTTGATAGAAAACGAATTCATCCCGAATACCACTGACTCGTGGAGGAAAAGAGGATTCAAATTCAGCTTCGATATTTCTCGAAACTTCAAGTTATAATTTTCTCTTATTAAAAAGAAGAAGCCACGAATTCCACTGATTGAAATTATAAATTAGTGGAATTCGTGGCTTCTGCTTTTACTGCTATGGCAGCGGCTGCACAATAAATTTTTGAACCGCATGTTGCGATCCAAGACTCGATTGCGCAATGAGTATATATTCGCCTCGAGGAAATAAAGAAACATCTATCGGGAATAAAAATTCAAGGTTAGAGGTATAATTCGCAAGGGTGTAATAATTCTCAAAACAGAATTGAAAATTCGCCACACTATAGATCGTTACATGCACATTATCGCTGGGATCAAAAACTGCCAATATCATATTTAAAGGGCTATAATTAACAGGATTAGGCCACAAAACAAAGCCAAGTCCTGTCGTCTGGCACGGACCATCCTGATAGGTCGAGACCCCATGAAGCGTCTGCGCCACGCAAATATTGAAATAAGTATTATTATCGCAACCACACACCGGTTTATAATTCATAACATTGTCGGTATCACAAACACTCCCGGCAAGGATTGTCGTAGTATCCACACACCCTCCATATTGCGCAAAGCAAGGAGTATTTAAAATCATTAATAAAATAACAAAGCCAAAAATAGATTTGAAATTTTTGGTAATGTCTAAGGTAAAATTTTTCATTTTATATAATTTATTTTTTTCTCCTTTTATGTAACAAATTGCATTCCAATTGAAGGCGTAAAATTACAAAAATATGGGGTAGCGGAACAGTCTAAGGGTTAATTTTATCTTAAAAGGTACTTTGAAAATGGGAATTCTATATTGAGAAACTCAAAAGCTCAACGGCTATTTCCTGTTCCGTGATTCATAGAGAATTTTTAGTTTTGCTCCCCGTTATAAAGCAAATAAATTATGGATTCCCTGACAGCAAATTTTAAACGATTCTTCAAAGATTCCGATGCCCTTAAAAAATTAATAATTATTAACGGCGCAGTCTTTCTCGGGCTGCATTTGCTCGAATCTTTCCTGGCACTTTTCACTTTTCCGGACTACTATTATGGCTATATCCTTCATCATCTGATGTTGCCTGCGTCCATCAAGAATTTTATTTTTCAACCCTGGTCTTTAATCACTTATATGTTCGTCCATGAGGAATTCATGCACATCCTTTTCAACATGCTCTGGCTCTGGGTTTTCGGTCGAATATTCATCTATTATAAAGGCGGTAAAATGCTCACTACCGTCTATGTTTTGGGTGGAATATCTGGTGGCATTCTATACATGATTGCATTCAATATCTTCCCTCTTTTCGCAAATGTTTTGCAAGTATCTTATGCCCTCGGAGCTTCAGCAGGCATCCTTGCTATCGTTATCGCAACAGCTACTTATACGCCCAATTATTCAATAAACATTCTGTTCCTGGGTCCTGTCCGACTAAAATATATTGCAATATTTTCTGTAATGTCAGATGCCATAAGCATCCATTCTGACAATGCCGGCGGGCATATCGCGCATCTCGGAGGGGCTTTATTCGGATATTTTTATATTAAACAAATGCAAAAAGGAAATGATTATGGAAAATGGTTTGAGAACCTTTTGGAAAGCCTGATATCTCTCTTCAAATCAAAACCAAAAATGAAAGTGGCGCATAAACGCCCACTCACCGATGAGCAATTCAATACCCAGCGAAAAGTCCGCCAGGATGAGATAGACCGCATCCTTGAGAAGATTGCAAGGTCGGGGTATGAAAGCCTATCAAAGGAAGAAAAGGAAACCTTGTTTAAGGCAAGTAAATGAAAAGAGTTATGATTTATGAGTGTGAGTATTATTCAAAATAAGAGTTTTGCATTTGCTGTCAGGATTGTTAATCTCCACAAGATTTTAAAAACCAGAAAGGAATTTACTATGAGTAAACAGATGATGAGGTCGGGGACTTCAATAGGTGCGAATGTTCGTGAAGGAATAAATGCGCAGAGCAAGCCAGACTTTATTCATAAACTTGCTATTGCTCAAAAGGAATGTGATGAATGTCTATATTGGTTAGAATTATTGAAGGAGACAAATTATCTTACTGAAATCGAATTCAGAAGCATTCACAATGATGCAGCAGAGTTATTAAAAATAATCAGAAGTATTATACTTACAAGCAAAGCTAATCTAATAAACCCAAATTGAGTTATGAGGGGAGTTATGAGTTATGAAGTATGAGTTATGAGTCGCACACGACTCATAACTCATACTTCATAACTCATAACTCCCCTCATAACTCTCTTCATAACTCATAACTAAAAAAATATGAAACTCGGCAAATCAAAACTCTCCGTCCTCAATAAAATCATCCTTGCAATAAACTTGCTTGCAGTGATCGTTCTATTGATTTCAGAGGCTGCAACTTACATTTGTCCTGAACGTTTTTGGATACTTGCCATATTTGGTTTAGGGTATCCGATAGCTGTTGCAATTAATTTTTTGTTTGTCTCTTATTGGCTGATAACTACTCGGAAAATCTTGTCTTTAATATCTCTGATAACAATTTTAATTGGCTCTAATATTCTCTTAGGATTTGTTCAGTATAATATAAAAACAAAATTCCCCGAACGAATGCACGATTATAAAGCAATAAAGGATAAAGAAAAAGTAAAGATCATGTCATACAATGTTCGCCTTTTTGACCTGTATAATTGGTGGCATAATCTCGAAACAAGAGGTAAAATGTTTAATCTGATAACTGATGAAAGCCCTGACATTGCCTGCTTCCAGGAGTTCTTTCATTCTGACAGAGGTGCATTTCATAACCTTGATACATTGGTGGAATTCATGAATGCCAAAAACTATCATGTGGAATATACCATCAACCTTCGAAAGAGCGATCATTGGGGCATGGCAACCTTCTCGAAATATCCGATTGTGAATAAAGGCAAGCTGGAATTCGGCGGAAAATATTCCAACAATAGCTGCATTTATTCTGACATAAAAATTAATGACGATACCATCCGTGTTTATAATATCCACCTGCAATCCATCAACTTTATGAAGAAGGATTATTCCTTCATGGACAGCCTCATTGACAAAGATCAGGATGCCCAAATTGAAGGCTCAAAAAGGATTCTATGGCTGCTTAAAAAAGCCTACATCAAGCGCGCTAAACAGACTGATATGGTGGCGGAACATATCAGTCATTCGCCCTATCCGGTCATCGTCTGTGGCGACTTCAACGATCCGCCTTCGTCTTATGCTTATCACATTCTATCGCACAATCTGAAGGATGCTTTTCGTGAGACGGGCAGAGGCTTTGGGCAGACTTTTATTGGTGGTTCGGTGCCGTCATTCCGTATTGATTATATCCTCCATGACAAGAAATTCAAGGCATACCAATTCACTACCATTCACAAGCCATATTCCGACCATTACCCTATAACCTGTTTGCTGGATTTGCATCCTGAATAACAGATCCCCGGATCGTTATTCGTCTTCGTAAATAGTTTTCTTGATACGCCTTTTTTCGATTAGATAACCGGCTTTAAGAACTACATTTCCAAACAAATATTTATAGCTCATATTCTTACCAATTATCAATTGTTTGGAATAAGTACCACTGTTTAAATATGCATAATTACCAACCGCTTTCCCATCTTTGGCACTCCAGATCCCGCTCACATTCCCGAAAACATTAAATGATTCCCCAAGATCAGCAATAAACTTTTTGCTCATAAAAGTCACGCCCACAGGCACTTCCAGCATATAGAGCTTGGTTTTTTCTGTATAAGAAAACTTCCTGGAATATAAGTGCGGAGGGATAAAAGTAGAATCCAAAGCATCGTAATGAATCAGGTAAGTCATGGAACTGAAACTATACAAAAACTTTAGTCCGGAATACGGCGCAATGGTATATTTATCGGTAGTTTTAGCAGCTACTAGATGCATTATAGAAACGCTGACATGGGTGATAGTCGTCTTGTATCCGCTGTCGAGATTATTAATCAGATTTGTTCCCGTTTGCGCCCATCCTTCCACGCTTCCGATGAAATTTCCCTTATAAATATAAGCCGCACTTATTTGCGGAGACAAATTAAAATTCAGGAAGGCATTACTTGTTTTATCAGTATTATTAAAGTAGGAATAATTAAAATTATTCGGGACAGGATTGATAGCAATTCCCGCAGTAATCGCCACTTTCCCCCTTCTCTTTTTTTTCTTTAAGGAATCAAGAGGAGAGGTAATGGCGGTCGAATCTTTTTTGAGAGAATCAACATTAAGAGCCTGCTGCGGGGCATTTAATTTAGTGATAGAATCGTGTTGATGAATAAAGAAAGTAGGGTTTCCTCCGGCATCAAGAATGGAATCAATTTGCCTTAACAACGTAGCCGAATCTGATTGAGCAAAAGTAAATGAGCTAATAAAAAGAGCTATTATCAGCAATGAAAATTTCAAGCCAGATTCCATTTTAAACATTTGGCAAAGGTGCAAAAATTATTGGTTATGGAAACCTATAGAATTCTTCTTAGGAGCCACTAATTTCACGAAAAAGATTTTGGGAGCAGCTTTATAAAATATTTAATGCCTTTAGTTTTTTTACCAAACAATGAAAACAGTTATGAGTTATGAATTTGTGCAAACTCATAACTCTCATCATTTATTCATGGCAGCTCCCCGAAAAGGGAGCAACTATTAATAAATTAAGGAAGGAAATTCAGCAATGAGTTTCAAGAATTAGAATTGAAGTTCGTAGCTTTTTCTTGTTCCAAAAATCCAAAAAGACATTTTCTTAATGCAAGTTCAAACTTTCCCTGTCACATTTCAAACTTTTCCGATGGAAGTTCAAACTTTCCCGATACAAGTTCAAACTTTCCCGATACAAGCTCAAACTTTCCCCGTCGCATTTCAAACTTTCCCGGTACAAGTTCAAACTTTCCCGATAGAAGTTCAAACTTTTCCCGTCACATTTCAAACTTTCCCCGTCGCATTTCAAACTTCCCCCCGATTAATGTCTCCTGCGACTTTTTTCCCGTTATAAAACCCGATTTTCAGGTGTAAAAAGGGAATTTCCTTCCCTTCGAGTGGAAGCCCCCCCTTGCCGGAATCCTTTCCTTTTTCCTAATTTTGTGGCTTAGTAATATAAAAGGAGAGGATATGAAAGGTAGGGAATGGAGGTGAGGGATTTTGTGAATGATTTAATTACTAATTTTGTGGGATGAAAAGTTATTTAGTAGCTTATTCCATTATTTGCAGTTTCGTTAATGGGTATTCACAGGAATCAGTAAAAAATCATACTCAATTTATTCCTTATTCAGTAGGCAATTATTGGGTTTATGAATCCGATAATGATTCAAATAAAATTGATACAGTAAAAATAACTGGCGTTAAAATTATCAATGGGGATACAGCTTATCAATTTAATAATAGAGGATATATGCGCGAAAGGAATGATACTATTTGTTCATATCAAAGCCAATGGAGCAGTGGATTATTTCCTTGCCTTGAATTTTTTCCATCAGAAAAGGAAACTCAATTTAGAATTATGATTGGAGGTGATGTAAGCAGAGGCAGAACTGTTATAAAAATAAATGGCTCTTATTTGGTGAATGGGAAAGAATATTTTAACTGTTATAAATTCTCTCAATTATTAGAAGGACCAATAGACATAATTATATCCTATGGAATTGGAATAATAGCAACTGAACATAATTTCTTTAATATATATACTAAAGAATATACCCTTCATGAAAAACTATTGATAGATTATAAAATTCAATAATGTTTTCTTTCCTCCTTTTATGATTGCTCCGCCCTTGCGGGCAACAATAAAAGGATGAGGAAGATAATTAGGAATCAAGCACAATTCCTAATTGAGTTTACATGTTCCTTCTATACTGTCCGCCCACTTCAAATAAAGCAGTTGTCATCTCGCCAAGAGAGCAATATTTAGAAGCCTCCATGAGCGATTCAAAGATGTTTTTATTGGCAATGGCAGTGGTTTGAAGATTGCGGAGAAGGGCATGCGTTTTATCGGAATAATGCTTGTGCAATTCCTTCAGCATTTCTATCTGATATTGCTTTTCTTCTTCGGTAGCACGGATAACTTCCTTAGGAAGAATCGTGGGCGAACCTTTTGATGAAAGGAATGTATTGACACCAATGATAGGGTATTCTCCGGTATGTTTCAAGGTCTCATAATAAAGCGATTCTTCTTGTATAAGACCACGCTGATACATGGTTTCCATGGCACCAAGAACGCCGCCACGCTCGGTGATTCTATCGAATTCTTTAAGCACAGCTTCTTCCACCAAATCCGTCAATTCTTCGATGATAAAAGAGCCTTGCAATGGGTTCTCATTCTTCGCCAAACCAAGCTCGCGATTAATGATTAATTGGATAGCCATCGCCCGACGAACACTCTCTTCGGTAGGCGTGGTAATGGCTTCATCATAAGCATTGGTATGAAGGGAATTGCAGTTGTCGTAGATGGCATACAGAGCCTGCAAAGTAGTGCGAATATCATTGAAGTCAATCTCCTGTGCATGCAACGAACGACCGGAAGTTTGGATATGATATTTAAGCATTTGAGAACGCTCATCGGCATTGTATTTAAGCTTCATCGCCTTCGCCCATATCCTGCGCGCAACACGCCCAATGACGGCGTATTCAGGGTCAATTCCATTCGAGAAAAAGAAAGAAAGATTGGGCGCAAACTCATTAATATTCATGCCCCGAGCGACATAATATTCCACATAAGTAAAACCGTTGGAAAGAGTCAAAGCCAACTGCGTAATAGGATTGGCACCAGCCTCTGCAATATGATAGCCGGAGATAGAAACAGAATAGAAATTTCTGATCTTATTCTGAATAAAATACTCTTGGACATCGCCCATTAAACGCAAAGCAAATTCAGTTGAGAAGATGCAGGTATTCTGTGCCTGATCTTCCTTTAATATATCTGCCTGGACAGTGCCCCGAACCACTGCTATGGTAGATTTCTTTATCTTTTCATAAACATCCTTATCTAATACCTGGTCACCCGTAACACCCAGTAATAGCAAGCCTAATCCATCGTTGCCTTCAGGAATTGGACCTTGATAGGAAGGGCGTTTGGCACCGGACTTCTTATAGATGGCATCAATCTTTTTATTGACTTCATCCACCAAATTATTTTGTCTGATATAAAGCTCACATTGCTGATCAATGGCGGCATTCATAAAGAATCCGGTAAGCATTGCAGCAGGTCCATTGATGGTCATACTTACTGAAGTTGCTGCGTTGGCAAGGTTGAAACCAGAGTATAATTTCTTGGCATCATCCAAACAACAAATGGAAACCCCTGCATTACCAATCTTTCCATAGATATCAGGACGCAAATCAGGGTCATGACCATACAGCGTTACAGAATCAAATGCAGTAGATAAACGCTTCGCAGGAAGACCTCGTGATACATAGTGAAAGCGTCTGTTGGTGCGCTCCGGACCACCTTCACCGGCAAACATTCTGGTAGGGTCTTCGCCCTCTCTTTTGAAGGGAAATACACCCGCAGTATAAGGAAATTCGCCAGGAACATTCTCTTCTAAATTCCATCTTAAAACATCTCCCCAAGCCTCATATTTAGGCATCGAAATCTTTGGAACCTGGGTATGAGACAGCGATTCGTAATGAGTAACAACCTTAATATCTTTCTCTCGAACTTTATAGGTATAGAATTTATCTTTATAAGATTGTTTCTTATCATTCCAAGACTCGATAATCCTTTTATTCCGACCATCTAATGACAATTCGATTTCATGATAAGTAGCTTCTAAACCCTTTATTAATCTGTCTTTATCCTCTAATTTGGAATGCTTCAAAGTATCAATTGACTTGCGGATAGCATAGAGTTGTTGGGCTACTTCTGCCTGCTCATTTACCCAAGAATCATACTTGCGATTGTTCTCCGAAATCTCGGATAGATAGCGTGTACGATGAGGAGGAATAATATATATCTTCTCCGACATTTCATCGGTAACATGAAAGTCAGATTTCAAATCAGCACCTGCTTTCTCAACCAATTTATCCATGACAGCCTTGTACAATTTATTCATGCCAGGGTCATTGAATTGAGAAGCAATCGTACCATAAACAGGAATATTTTCATCAGGAGTTTCGAATAATTTATGATTACGTTTATACTGTTTCTTCACATCTCGCAGGGCATCCAAGGCACCTCGTTTATCGAATTTATTCAATGCAATAATATCAGCAAAGTCAAGCATGTCAATCTTCTCTAATTGAGTTGCTGCGCCATATTCAGGAGTCATTACATACAAGGAAACATCTGAATGCTCTATGATTTCTGTATCCGACTGACCAATGCCGGAGGTCTCCAGAATAATCAAATCATAACCCGCAGCCTTCACAATATCAACAGCATCTTTCACATACTTCGACAAGGCAAGATTCGATTGGCGGGTAGCAAGAGAACGCATATAAACTCTTGGATTATTAATGGAATTCATTCGTATCCTATCACCCAGCAAAGCCCCGCCTGTCTTACGTTTGGAAGGATCAACAGAAATAATAGCAATGGTTTTATCTTTGAAATCAACTAAGAATCTTCGCACTAATTCATCTACTAAAGATGACTTTCCAGAGCCTCCTGTACCAGTAATACCAAGCACTTTAGAAGCCTTGGCATTAGCTTTAAACTTTATAGTTTCAAACTCTTTATGATTGTTTTCTGCACAGGAAATTAATCGAGCAATGGCATGAGAATCTCTCTTGGTAATCTCATCAACTTCTCCATTCATATTAAAGCCGGTAGGGAAATCGCATTGTTTCAGCATGTCATTAATCATCCCTTGCAAACCCATCGAGCGTCCATCATCAGGAGAATAAATCCTTGTTATTCCATACTTCTCCAAAGCTTCTATTTCCTTTGGAAGAATCACTCCACCACCTCCTCCAAATATCTTTATATGCTCACATCCTTTCTCTTTTAGAAGGTCGTACATGTATTTGAAATATTCATTATGACCGCCTTGATAGGAAGTCATTGCGATGGCATTTGCATCCTCTTGAATGGCACAATTCACCACATCAGAAACACTTCTATCATGCCCCAGATGGATGACTTCGGCACCACTTGCCTGAATGATTCTTCGCATGATATTGATGGATGCATCGTGCCCGTCAAACAGCGATGCAGCAGTAACTATCCTGATATGATTCTTTGGTTTATATGACTCTTCCGTTTTCAAAATATAATCTTATTTATTCCTATTCAAGGCGCAAATTTAAGGAAATATAGTAAATCTTATTCTCCATAAACCTTCTTCAGGTGCTCAAGGTACTTCTTAAAATCATCATGATAGGTGTTATGAAACTCTTCCTCAAAGATACTTTGCCTGGCATTGTATCTTTTGAATTGCAGGAACCACGCATTGTTTGGCGGTGTCTTCCTTCGGGAAAAGCGATGATAAATGGCAGTATCATTCACCGGTAATTCTTTTATTCCTGAGAGTATCGAGCGAATCATTTCATGCTTCAAAGTATCCTTCTCGGAGGTTGAAGTTTCAGGTCTAAAGGTTGCGTATAGATTCTCTAAACGCTTGCAATTTTGAACAAGATAATCACTCACCAGGCTATCATCAAAGTTCTTATGCCGATAGTTTATCAGTTCCTTAGAATCATTGCCATACTTGGAGATTAAGAAGAGTTCGGCACCCTTGCTGCCGATGAAGTTGGCGAGGTTTTCATTGAATTCGACATTGTCTTTTATGTAAAGCGTGGCATGGGTCATTTCATGGATGATGACATTCGCCAGGTAGCCTTCTGAACGTTCTAACATGCCGGATAAAATAGGGTCTTTAAACCATCCCAAAGTACTCCAGGCACTCACTTCACCGAGGTCAACATCATAGCCTTTTGCTTTTAATTCTTTTGCCTCCTTCCTACCCTTTTCGAAGTCAAAGAAACCCTTGTATGGAACAGCTCCAAGTACCGGAAAATGCCATTGATAAGGCTTTAACTGATAAGCATCGGAGGCTGTGAGAACCAGCAACAGGGGCTTTCCATTCTGGTTATAAATGGTGGTATAGTTTGTTGAATTCTTCAGCCCTAATTCTGTTATTGCGAAGGACTTTATTTCCTTTACAAGCAGGAGTTTTTGTTTTAAGGAATCGGGGAAGGCGGTGTCTTTTATTGCGGCATCTATCGGGACGGCATTCATCACGATATGCAATTGTCCTTTGCCTTGCATGATGCCGTATTTCACCAAGTCATATTGCCAGATTATAAGAAGGAAAAATAGTAATAATAAGCTATCTAAGGTTGCTCGGAATATTTTCAATTTTATAGATTTCTTATTTAATGTTTTAATCTTTCATTATCCTATAGTTTATTCCCCTGTTCCCTTGTTCTTAATAGTCTTCGCCACCCCGAATAATTCCAGCAAAATATGATTCGATTTGTCGGTCAGTACATAGTTCGATGGTGGCAATTTTTTTACCAAATCATAGCTTACCAGTTTAGTCAAATGCTTCCTGAATCCATCTCCCGAAAGCCCGCTAAAACGAAGAAGTTCTTTACTTGTTACCTTGCCTGCATTATGCAAAAGCAGCAATTCATTGGCAATAGTTCTATGCACTCCTTGTCCGGCGGCCTTTGGCAGGTGCTTCCGCAAGGCTGCAATTAACCTGTTGGTGGGAACTCCTTCAACATCAATTTTCGAAGGCAGTAAATGGGTATCCTCCAATGTAGCATTGGCTGTGGCATCCTGAATTTTCGAGGAAGCAGAATTTCGCTCCTCAACGGCATCCTCAAAATCGGTATAGTAGTTAAAAACCGTGTTTTGCCCATCCCCATTTTTAATATAATCGTCCAAAGCATCAAGCAGCCCTTTCTCGAAAACAGAGTAAAGCGTAGCACCACCATTTCCATCAACATTTATAATTGGCAAAGTCTCCAAAACAGATTTTGCACCGACCCTACTTTCTGTGATGCCATCAGTTAATTGTTTTGCACCAACCCTACTTTCTGTGATGCCATCCGTTAATTGTTTTGCACCGACCCTACTTTCTGTAACGCCATCCGTTAATTGTTTTGCACCAACCCGACTTTCTGTAACGCCATCTGTCAATTGTTTTGCGCCGACCCGACTATCTGTGACGCCATCTGTCAATTGTTTTGCGCCGACCCGACTATCTGTGACGCCATCAATCAACTTTTTTGCGCCTACCTTACTTTCCGGCAGGTCATTATCTAATGAATTTAAAGCAGCCTTATTCTTCAGATAGGCATTTTCATTCTTTAAATCCATCAGATGCTTCAGCAAGATATGAATAATTTTCCGCTCCTTGATAGTCAGTTTTTCCATGTCGTTATCTATAATAATAATAATTTCTTTCTTTTTTAATGCCCTTTACTTCCCGATGCAAAACCGCGAAAAAATAGTCTGAAGCAAGTCATTTGTCGTAACTTCTCCGCTTATTAAACCGAGGTAATATAAAGCATCCCGTATATCTGATGCAACTAATTCGCCAGAGATATTACTATCCAAACTGGCTAAGACATTCTTCAAAACAAGCACTGTATTATTCAATGCTTCGACATGTCGGGTATTGGTAATAATGGTAGTATTCAGGTCAATGCTTTTAGTATTTATATAATCGGTAAGTGTGGTTGTAAGAGCTTCGACATTTCTCTTTTCTTTGGCAGAAATAAAGATGATTGGTAAGTCAGGAAATTTATTTGCCGCGTCTATAACCCCATCTATTTTATTGCCTATCAGGATTAACTTCTGTTGAGCAGAATTGGTTTTGTTTCCCAACTCTTCAATGATATTCTTTAGCTCCTTTTCCTCCATCTCATTCACATCAAATATATAAAATATGATGGCTGCTTCCGCAATCTTTTGATGAGTTCTTTCGATACCTATAGCTTCTATTTTATCCTTTGCTTCTCTGATTCCGGCAGTGTCAATGAATCGGAAGGATATTCCATTTATATTAATTACATCTTCTATAACATCACGAGTGGTTCCTGCTATGTCAGATACTATCGCTTTTTCTTCATTCAGCAAGACATTCAGCAAGGTTGATTTTCCAGCATTAGGCTTACCAATGATGGCTACCGGGATACCATTCTTGATGACATTACCAGCTTCAAAACTATTGATTAATCGGGTAGCCTTTGCATTGATTTCATTCACCAAAGCCTTGAGGTCATTGCGGTTTGCGAACTCTACATCCTCTTCACTGAAGTCCAATTC
>Ga0206965_10303_pt1 | contig 14071 bp, 15 predicted proteins | sample Alteio_BWOrgHeat_26_FD_152973 | JGI IMG/M metagenome (GOLD analysis project Ga0206965, IMG submission 152973) | Enriched cells from forest soil in Barre Woods Harvard Forest LTER site, Petersham, Massachusetts, United States -... | ecosystem: Environmental > Terrestrial > Soil > Temperate forest >...
TTAGAGGAGGAAGGAATTTGTAATTGCTATCAAAGTCGTGAAGATATTCATCATCGAGAACCAAGTTATTGATGCAAACATCCGCAGTAACCTTCATTCCTTTTGCCTTAGCCTGGCTGATTAACTCAACCGAACGAGCAGTGGAAACACAGGTAAAATGAATTGGAGCATCAGCATATTCTGCAAGGTTTAAATCACGAATTATCATCACCTCTTCGGAAAGAGAAGGGATGCCTTTAAGACCTAATGAAGTACTCATAATTCCTTCGTGCATCTGTCCATTATGAGCAAGGCTTTCATCGAATGGAAAAGATACTACAAGACCATTGAAGTTCTTGGAATACATCAATGCCCGAAGCATCAAACCACTATCTGAAACTGGCTTCTTATCATCAGTAAAAGCAACGGCTCCTGATGTATTCATGTCATACATTTCAGATAATTCTTTGCCTTCTCTCTTAACAGATATAGCTCCAAAAGGATGAACCTTTACCGATGAACCTTTTGCACTGTTGATGATGTATTCAATACCTGATTTATTATGAATGGAAGGATTTGTAGAAGGCATTATTCCAACACCTGTGAAACCACTATGAGCAGCCACTTTCAAGCCATTCTGAATGTCTTCTTTGTATTCAAATCCTGGGTCGCAGAAGTTCACTCGCATATCAAACCAGCCCGGTGAAATAAACTGACCCATTGCATCAATAATCTCTACATCCTTGCCAGTTATTCTTATTGCTCTGTAAATCCTTTCTATGATGCCATCTTTAATAAAAATATCCCTTTTCTTCTTGTTGTGAGGAGAATTGGGATCAACGATCTTTACGTTTTTAATCAGTAGTTTCATGCCTTTATTTTATAGAATCATAAACAAAATCTTTAAAGAGAAAATCAGCGAGAATCATAATCATCTGCGTTATCTGCGTTCCTATCTCCATAATCTTAATAATAATTCTTCGGCAGCAAAGAAAATAAGTGCAAAGATGATGCAGTATTTCCAGAGCTGAATGCCACTCTCCAATTGGGCTAATTGCTTGGACATGCTTGGCAAATCAGCTTTAATAATCTCTGCATTATTGACATGATATTCCTTTGCCAAATCTTCTAATTCACCAGCATTATAACACCTCAAATCAGATTCCTTTCTGTCATAATTAAAGGAGTAGGTCGCCAATATTTTACCATCGGTAGTGAGATGATAATTCCCCGCACCTTTTATCTGATTATGAATGAAAATAGAATACACATTATTCATCATTCGATGCTCTGGAATGACATCAAAACTCAAGTCTTTATTAACCAAATGAAAAACATTATCACCCGTCAGTTGCATCTTATCATAATCAAAAGATTCATCCTTGCCGATGGTATAAGATAAGCGATTATTAGTAACACTCAACAAGGCAATCTTAAAGAATGTCGGAACAAAAATAGCATGTTGCACAAAGTTGCTGAACTCCTTATTCAAAGGCACTGCCGAGACATAAACCTTCCCTTTATCCACAGAATATTTACTTAAAAAACTCTCCTTATTTTCAAGGGTAAGTAGAGGTTGTTCAGTAGTCTTGGTATTCTTTGTGAAGGCATAATGTTTACTCACAACAGGCAGGTCAAGGTTCTCATTCAATTTAAACCCTGTAAAAACCTCCTTATAAACATCATCATCCAAATTGATTTTACTGACTTTAATAGAGCTTGTCTGCAAGCTTCCATAGCCATTGCAGCCCAATGATTGAAGCATGTCATTATAGGAACTTGCATTAATATCTTGCCCTGGAAATACAATTAAACTTCCACCCTTCCGAACATATTTTATCAACTCCTGTGCAAGCCCTGATGAGATAGAATTAAGTTCATTAAGGATAATTAATTGATCAGTATTAAACGAAGAATAATCTATCTGTTTCTCTGAAGAATTCCTGTAAACAAAGGCACTATCCTTGCCATACAAAGCATTGAGATAAACATTCTCATTGCCTCCATTGATACATAGAATATTTAGTTGTGCAGCTATCTCAAAAGAGAAAAAATAGTTATCATCAAACGTTATAGGATGATCGGCAACAGAGATTTCTCCATCCTGCCAACCCGTCTCGGTCAAGGTAAATGAAAGCGTATCTATCACCGTCCCATTCGCAGGAATGGTAACGCTTCCGGGTGATTTCTGCGTGCCATTTATCAGCAATTTTACCGGCATATTCTCGACCGATTCATCAGATAGATTCTTAATCCTTGCCAACAAATGTATTGTCTCATTGACCTTATGCACAGGGCTTGAAAACCAGCAGGAATCAATGAAAACATTCGCTGCCTTTTGTGATTCGAAAGGAACAAAACGAATGCTCAAAGCCGTATCTGCCTTGATTTTATCCACATCTGCCATCGTCTTTTGGAAGTCGGAAAGGATGAACGCAACAGGCTTCTTGGCATGTGCCGAATTAATCGTTTCCTGCTGCCTCGAAAGGATCTCAGACACATTCCTGGAAGCCGGACTCACCTTCACTTCATCCAATTGTTGCAGGAATTCTTCGCGGTTCATCAGGCGTTGATGGCGAGCCTCAAAATCATTCGTCAGCAACTGGAATTTATCAGAAGGTTTATACGCCTTGGCTATCTCGGCAGCCTTATTTTTCGCCTGTTCCAGCAGGGTGCCGTTCTTGCCGACAGCTTCCATGCTAAACGAATTATCAACATACACACTCACCGCGCGTTCGCTCTCGACGATGGCACTTTTAGAGACCGGAATATAAGGCTGTGCAAAGGCAAATACGAGAGCACAAATCGCCAGTATCCTCATCAGCAAAACGAGCAAATGTTTCAGCTTCGATTTCGACTGGGTATCGCGCTTGACCTCCCTGATAAATCGAACATTGGTAAAATCCATCCTCTTAAATCGTCGGAAATTAAAAAGGTGTATAATAATCGGTATCGAAACCGCCGAAAGGGCAAACAAAAAGGAAGGAAATACGAAATTCATCGGTGCAAAAATAAGAAAAATGTTAGCGAATAAATTAATATTAAGAATAAACAGAATCTTCATCCTTTTATTGCAGCTCCCGAAAAGGTCGCTATCATAAAAGGATGAAAGAAAAATTATGAATTATAAATGCTAAATTATAAATGCCTCGCAATTCATAATTCAACATTTATAATTCATAATTCTTTTCTCCATCTACGCTACCGTAGTGCTGATAGGCGCACTCCAGGCACTCATGCCGCCCTTCGAGGTGCTTGAACGCTTGCGGAAATAGGTCGTAACGGTAGTTGACATTCCAGTCAATAGAATCTTGCAATTCTTCTGACTTGGCAGGCTCACCCATACTATCACTCCCTCTGTCATAATACCATATTGAAATTCGTAAGTACCGGGTACTCTCTTTCCATCTACATTCACGGCGGCTGATTTGAGCCTTATGTTTCCGGTACCTGGTCCCATCGTATATTTAAAATCAACAATTTTTGGTGGATTCCGCACTATCACTACACACAGCGCAGTTTCTATGATTGATACTGCCAATGCCTGGTTTGCTGCGGCGAGCGCATTTATATATGCCATAAACAAATTCAGCGATGCCTTTACTTTCACTTTGGCGGCAGCTATCAGTGCGGTAGAGCCTGTTCCGTTTTTCTGTCCATAATTAAAAATGGCTGTGTTAAGCGCGGTATTGTAGCCAATCCATAAAGCAAGCCCGGTAAATGCAACCGTAAAATATGTGCTCAAATTCGCCGTCTGCACCGCCGCCATCTCTATAGAACGGTCTTTGTAAGCATTGATATTCTTCGGCATACCCAGCTTGCCTTTGATAATGGCAGCAACAGCCATCAGAATAATCATTCGTTTGCACACGCCATCCTGCATTTTCTTCACTGATTTAAACCACCAAATCACTTCATTAGTTGATTTAGCTCTGTTAGCTGCCTTGACGCTGTAATAAATCACATCAGCCTGTGCCGCAGAAATTACGTTGTCATTTTTCTTGCCATCTCTGATAATTTTGGCGATGAATTTCTGTTTGTGAGTCATTTTCGGACGACCGACTTTTCTTTTTGCAGGAATTGCCGCTTCCTTTACTTCAACAACTTTTTCTTTCTTAACTTTTACAACACCATTCTTCTTGTCTTCTTCTTTTCGAGTTTTAGAATTCTTATTAATGTTAGAAATTCTTTTATTCTCTGATGCTCTTGCGCCCGGAGCTTTCTTCTTTTTCAGAGGTGCCTTTTTCACCTCCATTTCAACTGCCATTGGAATCACTTCCTCTACTTCAATTGCATTTACACCTTCAGAAGCTATTTCTTGACGAGCTTCGATTTTCACCACAGACTCGACCCTTTTTTGGGGAATCTGCTGACCTTTCATTAAATTACTCATGTTATTAATATTATATGAATCTATTATTTCTTATTACATCACTATTATATACAGAAAAAAAGTTTGGACAAGGGAACATGTGCTACAAACAATATTGTCCGTGCTACAAACAATATTGTCCGTGCTACAAACAATATTGTCTGTGCCACAAACAATATTGTCTGTGCTACAAACAATATTGTCCGTGCTACAAACAATATTGTCCGTGCTACAAACAATATTGTCCGTGCTACAAACAATATTGTCCATGCTACAAACAATATAGTCCGTGCTACAAACAATATTGTCCGTGCTACAAACAATATTGTTCATGATACAAACAATATTGTTCATGCTACAAACAATATTGTTTAAACATCAAACATCCTTGCACGACGTTTTTATATGATTTTCCAGTATTAAACTTCATTAGTTCAATACCGCTATCATTTATTACCGACCACGATTTACAAATCATGGGGCGAAATTATGTTTTAAAGTGTCCCGTTTACACAAACAGGGTTACAAAGTGATTATTTCTTTAATCATGAGTTAAACCCGTAGATACCAATTTTTTTTAACCTTAGTAGAAAATAAAGCAATGAGAGTCTAAAGAACCTTATTACTTTATTTTATTCTATACAATAGACTTCTTCGATAAATAGTTTGGGATCATAAAAATAGGAACGCAGATGACGCGGATTTATATGATAAGATATGATTTTTTCCCTATGAGATCATATCTTATCATATAAATCCGCGTCATCTGCGTTCCTATTGTTAATCCTTGTCCCATTTTCCGAAGAGCTCTAATAAGGTAATAAGGTTGTATTCATCTTTGTTTTGTTTTCTACTAAGGTTAAAAACAAATCAACAGGGTTACAAAGTGATTATTTCTTTGTCAAAGCCTCAAATTTATCTTTCCAAGTCTTAAATCTTTTTCTTGAAAAATTAAAGAGTTTCATGATAATTTTCTTTAATAATTTATCATCAGAGCCTTTATTATCTTCAAAAGCCTGAAAGACCTCTATCGAAAAGAGATAATCCTTCAGCCTCCTGGTATTAAAAGTCCACCCCGGCAATTGCGTCAGAATTTCCTCGATTTTTTCAACACCCAAAATCTTAATCAGGATGTCATACTCTTCGTTATTCGCTATCATAGTATATGGTATTATATAATTATTTTAATGCCGCAAAATTACTATCCACATCACAGGGAAGGCTTACATAATTCTTTAAAAGACTTACATAATTCAGAGGTGGTTGTTTGGAATTATAAATAATATTGGTAATTTTGCGCCTTACTTTAATAATAATATAATGAGAATAAGAATTACAATCCTTGCAGCAATCATAACAGTTTGCTTTAGTTTAATCATTCAGAATGCCAAAAGTGCTATTGTAGATTTTAGCGCAAATCGTGATAGTATTTGTTTTGATTCATGTGTCTATTTTACAGATTTAAGTTCTGGAAATCCTATATGGTGGGAATGGACTTTTGGTGCTTCTAATTCTGATGCTACTGTTGGGAATACTGCATCAAATATGTATAATGGACAATCACCTCCATGTGTAAAATTTCATACTCCTGGACCACATAATGTTACCTTAGAAATTCATACCTCAACTGGTCATGATACTTCAATTACTAAAACAGCCTATATTTATGCTGGTGCATGCCCTGATCCTAGTATTTCTTCTACTATTCCTACAAATGATACAATTTGTTCATGTAAATGTGTTCAGTTTTTTTATACCGATCCTTCTGATCCCTTTGCACATGAGGTAACTTGGTATTTCATTTCAACATCTGCACCAACAGATACTTCGACAGAGGCGAGTCCAACAATTTGTTTTACAACACCAGGTGTTTTTTATGTTGTTTTGGTTGATAACAATGGTTTTGGAAAAGATTCATTGGTCTGGGGAGATAGTATAACAGTTATCCATTGTTTAAAACCTGCTGCGAATATTGATCCAGTTGTAGATACAATTTGCACAGGTACATGTGTACAATTCCATGATGCAAGTTGTAATACACCAACAAAATGGAGTTGGATTTTTCCTGGTGGGAATCCAGATACTTCAACTATCCAAAATCCACCACAAGTTTGTTATACTAACACAGGGAATACTCCAATTACTTATACAGTAAAAATGGTTGATACTAATGCTTTTGGATTTGACAGTGCTTACGCCACAATTATTGTTTTACCATTACCATGCATTGGAGGAATATCAAATATTCTAAAAATGAATAATACAATTCTTGTCTACCCCAACCCCGCCACCACCCTTCTAAACATCCATCAATCCCTCCCATCTCCCAATCAGCAATTAATCATCACAGACCTTCTCGGCACAGAAGTCTATAAAGAAATGCTTACCGGCATTGATAATACCATCTCTATTTCCACCTGGAGTGCAGGGATTTATTTCTATGAGGTAAGAAGCAATACCGACGTTGCACGCGGGAAGTTCGTGAAGGAGTTATGAGTTATGAAGTATGAGTTATGAGTTTTCTCACACGACTCATAACTCATACTTCATAACTCATAACTCTTTTCGTATCTTTGCAGCCATAATAAAATAAATTGAATGAATACGAAATATGTTACCGATAACAAAGGGAAAAAAGTAGAAGTCATTATTCCAATCAAAGATTATCAAAAAATAATTGAAGAATTAGAGGATTTAAAAGATGTCCGTGCTTATGATAAAGCCAAGGCATCCAAAGAAGTTTCTGTCCCGATAGACGAGGCTTTCAAGATGATTGAAAAGAAAAGAAAAGCAAGATAATGACCTACCAAGTCGTTATCAACAAAAAAGCTTTTAAGATATTAGAAGAAATAAATGAACCTGATTATTCTGCAATAAAGAAAGCCATTTATGCCTTAGCAGATAACCCGCGTCCGCATGGTTACAAGAAGCTGAAAGATAGAGCAGGTTATCGAATCAGAGTGGGAGAGTATCGCATAATTTATGAGATACTTGATAAGATTCTTTTGGTAGATGTGATAGATGTCGGTCATAGAAAAGATATTTATGATTGAATTCCTGATTCCATTTTCTTCTTCAAGTATTACTCCGCCACCACCCTTCTACACATCCATAGTCAATTAGGAATTAAGAATTAGGAATTAGGAACTTGCATCTCCTAATTCGTAATTCCTAATTCCTAATTGATTCCCTATCTTTGCAGCCATAATTAAATATAATCTAATGACAACAGCAAAGCTTAAAACAAAAGTTATAGACAAAATTAAATCTATAGAAGATACAAATCTTTTAGAAGCGGTCTATAATCTTATCGAATCAGATTTGGAATTACAGGTAACCATGAAACTTTCAAAAGAACAAATTACGGCTATTGAAGAAGGCAGGAAAGACATAAGAGAAGGAAAAACATTTACTGATGAAGAGGTGAAAAAAGAAATTGATAAATGGCTGCAAGAGTAGTCTGGTCAGCCAATGCCAAACATGATCTGAAAGAAATTTTAGCCTATTGGGTCTATAGAAATAAATCCAAAACATATAGTAAAAAGCTAAACTACCTGATAAATAAAGCGATAGAAGAAATTGTAATGTATCCAAAAGCAGGGAAATTGACAAGCGTAAAAGATGTTAGAGCAAAAATTATTGGGGATTACACAATCTTCTTTGAAGAAAAGAATAATAAGATTTATCTATTGCGAATTTGGGATACACGACAAAATCCTGAAAGACTAACAGGGTTATAAGCATGACTTCAGCAATATTATCAATGTCTTCAATAGCTTGATCAGACCATTTTACTTCAACCATTTCTTGAGTTTCTTCTTTGCCTCGGCAGTTGAATGTGTTTGCCCTTTAGCAGACTGCTCCAACCCTTTTTCAATCTTCTGAAGAAGAATGATTCTTTCAATGATCTCATCAGCAGAAAAGGTATCAGGGAGGTCATTTATAGTCTTTAAGACTTTCTCTTTGGTAAGCATTATCTTTAATTTTATTTGTTGCAAAGATACATTTTCTAATAGAAGAATATATCTACCCCACCACCACCATTCCACACATCCATCAATCCATCCCATCCCCCGAACATATAAAGGGATTTGCATTGGGGAGCTAAAATTACAATTACTAATAGGGATGGAATGGAAGAAATTATTTGGAATGATTGATTATTATCAGTAATTTTGCACTCGCTGACTTGCGCCATTGGGTTGCGGGCATTAATAAAATAATAATATGAGAAAAATCTTTACAACAATCTTAATCGTGTTGCCGCTTGTGTTCTTTGCATTGAGCAGCCATGCGCAGCAGGTTCTACTGTTCAATGAAAATTTCAATTCTGGCGGTGGAACTTTCACCCTTAACGGCACTGGTGTAGGCTCTAATTCTGGCAACAATCAATGGGTCGTGAATTCGCATTACTTCCCCACGAACGCTGCTTTTGATACCACTATTAACGAGGACCAGGTATGTAGCAACGGGGCAATTACGATGGCACCATTCAGCGGTTATTTGCATATCAATAATGCGTCATTGCCTACCAATGGTAATTCGGATTATGCACCTACGAATATATCGGACAGATTTGTTTATATGACCAATGGTATTGCCACTGGCGCAGATACCGTAACGGTAGCGTTCTTCTACAATTGTCATGGCTCTTCGACTGCCTATGCGGAGTTCTATTATAGCAAGAACAACGGTCCATGGATACAGGCAGGGCAGCCGAAATATAACAACAATTCGGCATGCTGGCAGTATGAAACAATTATAGACTCGAATTTTAGAAATGCAACGAGTTTGCAAATCGGTTTCCGATGGGTGAATGACTCCACTTCCACCGATACAGTGAGCCAGGGAATGAGTATTGATGATGTTTTTATCGTCGGAAATTCAGCATCAGGTGTGGAAGAAATTGCTGGAAAGTCAGCTATTACCCTCTTCCCCAACCCTGCCACCACCCTTCTAAACATCCATCAATCCATCCCATCCCCCAATCAGCAATTAATAATCACCGACCTTCTCGGCACAGAAGTCTATAAAGAAATGCTTACCGGCATTGATAATACCATCACTATTTCCACCTGGAGCGCAGGGCTTTATTTCTATGAGGTAAGAAGCAATACCGGCATTGCCCGCGGGAAGTTCGTTAAGGAGTAGTTATGAGTTATGAGTTTGCACAAACTCATAACTCATAACTCATAATTAATTACTCATAACTCATAATTAATTACTCATAACTCATAACTAATTACTCATAGCTCTTTTAATGCACAAATGTAGTATCCCTGGTAATAGAATAAGCAGCAAAATATCCGAAGCCTCCATTGCTGATATTGTTGACTGGATTGGATGGGGGTGCCTGTAGAATGGAACTTATTCCGCCTCCGACATTGGGAAGGGTGCTGAAGAATTCATAGGTCTTGAAGTCAATGCATTCGAGCTTCACAATGACGCTGTCGCCAAAGATAAGATGGGTGCGGTAAGTGATGGAAAGCTCCTGTCCATCGGCAAGTCCGTCTTTAAGAATGCGAACACTTGTAGTATCAAATCCGGCTGTATCATTGGAGTTTATCTGAAGTTTGTAATAATTCAAAATGTTTGGCGGATCCTGGAATTTACATACTATGCGATAGGTTTGGTTTTTGGTGTTTTCAACGAAGTTCACAGAGTCTATCGGCACAGGTGGAGGCATGGTGGAGGAAGCAGTATAGGTATTGCCATTGGAATTAATATTCATGGTATATGTTCTGCCCGGAACGCCTTGCAGATGGGCTGTTTGGTAGGTGCCTGGAATAACTTCAGTAAGGGTTTCGAAGTTGCCGGCATCATCAGAAACAGTAACCGTCGCACCTGTTACCGGAGGGAAAACATTAGGTTGATAATAGTTGGCGGTGTTGCTTAATTTAATGGAATAGGGACCTGGTTCATTGGTGATGTCGCCTTCCACAACTACCTTTGGACTGGAAGAATTCAAGTCAACAGTAATAACCTTTTCACAGGCAGAGAATGAAAGAATTCCCGCTGCGATTAATATCAATATTTTATTCTTCATCATGTCTTAGAATTTAAAATTATAAGTGATGGCAGGGACAAATCGGAAGAGAGATAATTGCACGGCTTCAGTCTGGGAAGGATTGTTCGGATCTTGTTGGAAATAGATGGAGAATGCATTCTCACGGGCATAGACATTATAGATAGAGAAATTCCAACTGCACTCTTTCTTTTCGGTCTTGACAGTGGTGTATGTGGCACCAATATCAAGACGATTATAAGGAGGCATACGATAGGCGTTTCTATCTGTATATTCACTGTAAACAACGCCATTAATTTCATATTTACCACTTGGAAAAGTAACGGCATAACCAGTGTAATAAACAAAGGTCGCAGATAAAGACCACTTCTTGCTCAGCTCATACATTCCGACCACAGATACATCATGAATAATGTCTTGTTTGGCAGGGTAAGGTGTACCGTTATCAATTCCCGGAAACACGCGAATTGTTCTCGAGAAAGTATATCCGATCCAGCCCGTAAACTTACCATATTTCTTCTTCACAAAAAACTCTGCACCATAAGCATACCCGCGTCCATAGAGCAATTGCGACTCTAAGGTCTTATTGAATATAAGGTTGGCATCCGGGACATAATCTATCTGGTTTTGCATGTTTTTATAATAAATCTCAACAGAGGTTTCATACGTATTATTCTTAAAATTATGGAAGTATCCGATGGCTTCCTGGTCTCCGATTTGAGGCTTCACATTATTGCTTGTAGGCACCCATAAATCAACGGGAGTCTGAACAGTGGAGTTGGAAAGCAGTTGAATATATTGATAAATTCTGTTGTAAGAAGCCTTCACAGAACTATTCTCATTAAGAATATAAACGATGGAGGCACGAGGCTCCAAGCCACCGTAAGTTTTCATTATTTGGTTGTTCTTATAGCTTGCAGAATCAAGAACATTTCCCAAGGAATCATAAGTATATGCAAGTCCAGGACCTAATTCAGAGAACAAAGAATACCGCAAACCATAAGTTATGTTCACACGCTTGCTTGTCTTCCATTCATCAGAGATATAGATGCCGCTTTCGATGCCATATTTACGTCCGATTGTGTTGCTCAACAACACTCGTGGAAGGACAGTGGAGGCTGTGTTCACAGTAACTTCACCGGGACGAAAAGTATGGAATGTTTCTTGTGTTCCGAACCTGATAGTGTTGGTTGAGTTGGCATAATATTCGAAAGCTTCCTTCCATGAAACATCGCGAATGCCTGTAACCACCTGGAATTGAGCATCACCGGCACCAAGCGTAATGTTGTTGCTGTAATCACTGTAAACAAGAGAGCTGTTGAGGAACAATTTATCACTTAACAAATGATTCTCTCGCAAAGTCGCAGTGGTATTTCCCCAATTGATTCCAAAATTTTGATTCGCATTCGTGTTGTTATTGAAATCAAATGCATCACGCCCAAAATACCCTGAAAGATAAATGCGGTCTTTAGCTCCTAATTCATAGTTTGCTTTCACATTAAAGTCATAGAAATAAAGTTGTGTATTCCTAAGGTTGGAAGGACCGAATAAATGCACAAATAAATCAGCATAAGTTCGTCTTCCGGAGATGATAAATGAACCCTTACCTTTCTTGATAGGACCTTCAAAGGTGAGCCTGGTAGCAATGATTCCGACACCACCGGTTACTTTAAATTCTTTGTTATCGCCATCATTCATTTTGATGTCAAGGACAGAAGAAATCCTGCCGCCATATTGAGCTGGAATACCTCCCGTATAAATCGTGACATCTTTGATGGCATCGGAATTAAAGATAGAGAAGAATCCCAATAGATGCGCGGGGTTATAAACATTTGCTTCATCAAGAAGGATAAGATTCTGATCAATTCCGCCGCCACGAACATAGAAGCCTGAATTGCCTTCTGTAACTCCTTTAATACCCGGAAGCAATTGAATTGTTTTGAGAATATCATGCTCGCCAAAGAACACCGGAATGGTACTTATCTCTTTGACATTCACCTTCTGAACGCTCATTTCCGGGGATGTAACATTCTTATTTGCTGCCTCCGATGATAATTCAAAAGTATGCAGAGAAACAACCAGTTCGGAGATTTCAATATCCAATTTATTATTATCATGAAGGTCAATAACTGTATCCCGTTCTTCATATCCTGTATAATGAAAAGCGAAAGTATATTTACCCTCTTCAATAGACAAGGAATAAAATCCATAAGCATTAGATACCGCACCAATATCGGGCTTTTCCTTCACTGTAATTGCTGCGCCAATCATCATTTCACCTGTCTTAATATCACGAATTGTTCCACTTATAGAATATTTTTTTTGTGCCATAATGCTTTGAAAACAAAGCATCAGGATTATCATAGAAAAGTAAAATCTCATCACGGAATTATTAATCATTTATCAATTAATGAATTGCTATTAATTGTCATTAACGGGAAAAGTATTTATACATTGTTTAAAATAAAAAGAGTTTCGCAAAGATTAAAATTGCTCTTTAAAACTCTTTTTATTTTATTAATCTGTGTAGAAAAAATCTACTCTGTATTCCCAAACAATTCTACTAATTTTTTTATCTCCTCAATATAATTTTATCCGACAGCTCGCTTAAATTGTTATTGCCATTCTGCGAATAGGCATAAAGATCAAAATCCACATTAGGTTTCAGCTTCCTGAATTTCGCATATTTTCCCTTGGCATTCGCCGATTTGAATCGTATCTGCCCCTTCTTTTCCTGCTCGATAATCACCTGTCCATTCTCTATAATAATCGTGGCATTCATAGAGGATTCCAATAAGATAAAATGCGTATTCATGGGGTTATATGTCTTGCCATTAATGATTTGAACATCAAAGCTGCCTTGTCCGATACGTTTCCAGGTAAGTCGAGGTGTTGTGGCTTTTCCCTTCTTGTTTTTAATCAATTTTCTACTGGTTAAAAAAGAATGATTGATATTGGTAGCAGCCTCTGAAATCGTATTTCTGTTGGCATCATCATTTGCAATAATCTCCACTTTGTCGGCATAACTGTCCAGCCATATTTTTCCTTTTACAATCTTATTTTTTATGGTCTTCCCATTAGCTTTCGTAGGTCTCAAACTATAGTTGGTCATGGCTGTTTGTATAGCATTGGCAGCGGCTCTGCCTTGATTATAAAAGGCGAGTGAGATATTCGGACTTCCATACAATGCTGAATCTGAACCTGTGTTTACGCAGTCTAAAATGTATTGCATAATTACTGTCGCGACATATATCCTGGTATATATCATTCTTTTTACAAGCATTATTTTCAAGAAATTTGCCATGTGGTTTAAGTTTATTTAATAGATATTAATTTCATTGATTATTATATGGAATAATCCATTAATAAAAGGTGATACTTGTGGCTGATCAAGTGATTCCAGTAATTGATTAACCACAAACTTACTCGCATTCTACCATACCAAGGATTAATCATATATGATTCGCAACAGGAATGAACGTATCGCCCATTGTTTTCATCGAGTAAGATTATTGTTACGATCATATCTGTCAGCATTATGATGAATCTAGTAGACGATATGGTCAAAACCAAGTCGGTTACGATGATTTGTCCCCCAGTTACGATGATTTGGGTGCCAGTTACGTTCATTATCGTCCTGAATCATATATGATTGTTCATTTGCTTGAATGTTTCGACCAAAATCATTATCCAAA
>Ga0206965_10304_pt1 | contig 14051 bp, 14 predicted proteins | sample Alteio_BWOrgHeat_26_FD_152973 | JGI IMG/M metagenome (GOLD analysis project Ga0206965, IMG submission 152973) | Enriched cells from forest soil in Barre Woods Harvard Forest LTER site, Petersham, Massachusetts, United States -... | ecosystem: Environmental > Terrestrial > Soil > Temperate forest >...
ATCAGCATCATTAGCGTGATATTTGGAATCAGATTGTTAGCTAATTCCAAAAAGCAGCCCGAATGCAGGGTTAGTTGGACATTTCTTTGGCTGGGTATTATGGCTAGCGGTTTCCTTTCCGCTATTTGTGCGTTTAGTTACCCATCTATTGAAGGCAGTTCTATAGCAGTCAGCTACAACAATGCTGGCTTCGCCAAGACTAGAATCGGTGAATGGGATCGCGCTATGGAAGATTATACCCGCGCGCTGTCACTCGATCCTAAGTTCGCGCTGGCTTACGCCAATCGTGGCGAGGCCAAATACGAAATTGGCGACTTCAATGGAGCCATTGCTGATTTTAACGATTCACTCAAACTCAATCCAAATTCTGCCGTTGTCTATAGTGATCGTGGCTTAACCAAATCCCGCTTGGGTGATAATGACGGAGCCATTGCTGACTGTACTCGCGCAATTGAACTTAATCCACAAGACGCCAGAGTCTATAATAATCGCGGTGTATCCAAAGCAAAAAAAGGAGATTATGTCGGAGCCATGGCAGATTACAACCGCGGCATCGATATCGATCCAAGATTTGCACACAACTATAATAATCGCGGCTGGTTAAGAGCAGAAAAGGGAGACATCGATGGGGCTATGGCAGATTATAATCATGCCATCGAGCTCGACCCAAAATTTGCAGATACCTACAATAACCGTGGCTGGATTAAGGCCCAAAATGGCGATTTTGCTGGGGCCATGATAGATTACAATGCAGCCATTGAACTCAATTCAAAATATGCGCTAGCCTATTTAAATCGAAGTCTCGCGAAGACTAAAAAAGGTGACATAACAGGGGCTGAAGAAGATATGGCACAAGCTCGCAAGCTTGATCCCAGCGTTGGGAAATAAATTAAGAACCGGCTGACAAGTGTTCATCCAGCCGCGCCTTGACACTGATTTGAGCAAGGCCATGAATGCGCACGCGTTTGTTGCGCGAGGTTTCGCCGCTTTCGATCGTCACTGATTTTTGGGCGACCCCCAGTGCGCCGGCCAGGACTTCCACCACGGCAGCATTGGCCCGGCCATTTTCCGGTGCGGCGCGCACTTTGATTTTCAATGCTTCGCGGTGCCAGCCGACGACGGCGTCTTGCGATGATTTGGGCGTGACGCGCAACATTAACAATGTGGATTCCGTGGGCATTTTAAAACAAGGGCCTGTTCTGGGAAGCCAACATACTGTATCCACTTGGAATCAAGTTGTTTTCATTTTGTGTTTTTTGCGTGTTCTGCGGTAGATTTTTACCGCAAAAAACGCAAAGGACGCAAAAAATTTCCGTTAAACACCAAACTATTCCCTCAATGTGCCGCTGGCCTTTTCCTGGAGGAAGCTCTGGTAGGTCATGCGGAGGCCTTCGCGCAGGTTATATTTCGGCGACCACCCGGTGGCCCGCAGGCGCGAGACATCGAGCAGTTTGCGCGGCGAACCATCGGGCTTGGTCAAGTCCTGGACAATGCGCCCGTTGTACCCTACCGTTTCGGCAACAATTTCCGCCGCTTCACGGATGGTCACGTCCTGGCCGGTGCCGACATTGGCCCAATCGGGAGGGTTATCCATCGTGCAGAGGTGCAAGAGGCCGTCCGCGCAGTCATCGACATGCAGGAATTCGCGCTTGGGCGTGCCGGTGCCCCAGAGCACGACTTCGGGCGCCTGCTTTTCCTTGGCTTCGTGAAAGCGCCGCAAGAGGGCGGGCAGGACGTGGGAGTTTTCAGGGTGATAATTGTCGCGCGGGCCGTAAAGGTTTGTCGGCATCCCGGAATGAAAGAGCACGCCGTATTGTTTGCGGTAATACTGGCAGAGTTTGAGGCCGGCGATTTTGGCCAGGGCGTAGGGTTCGTTCGTCGGCTCGAGCGGACTGGTCAGGAGGCAGTCCTCGGTCATGGGCTGGGGGGCGAGGCGCGGGTAGATGCACGAACTGCCCAAAAAGAGGAGCCGTTTGACCTTGGCGAGGTAGGCACCGTGGATGAGGTTCAGCGCGATGGCCAGGTTGTCGTAGATGAAATCCGCCGGGTAGGTGTTATTGGCGTGGATGCCGCCCACGCGGGCTGCCGCCACGATGACGAGGTCCGGTTGCTGGGCCGCCAGGTATTTTTGCACGGCGGCGGGATCGGTCAGGTTAAGCTCCTGGCGGCTGGGCTGAAGCACCCGGGAGACAGGATAGCCGCGCGAGGTCAAGGCGCGCATGAGCGCCGCGCCCACCATGCCTTGGTGGCCGGCAACGAAGATTTTGGATTCGGGGGTTAATTTCATCAGGCAAAGCGGTAATCGTGGTAAAGAGCTTGATTGGCTTTCAAAAAAGAGTGAACTTTAAACTGTCGTATTTAGCCTATCCCTATGAATGTAAAAACTTGGACAATTGGGGCGCTAATCATGATCAGCCTGTTGTCGGGTTGTAGCTCGTCTGCGGGCACCCAAATTGACCCAGCCGTCGGCGATACGAGCGACATGGTCAAGCGGCCCTCTGGATTGCTGGTCAAAGTGATAAAAGCCTCCAATGGCCCGATGGCCGTGCCCGGCGAAACGGTGACGGTAAACTATGTCGGGACCCTGGCCAATGGGACGGTGTTCGATTCCAGTATCGCTGCGGGGCGTGATCCTTTTACCTTCATGCTGGGCAAGGGCCAGGTGGTGGCGGGCTGGGATGAAGGGGTCGACGGCATGCATGTGGGAGAATTACGCAAGTTGATTATCCCCCCGTCTCTGGGCTATGGCGAGAAAGGCCAGGGGAGCGTACCGCCAAACTCGACCATGATTTTTCAAGTCGAACTCGAGGGCATCAAATAGCGGCCCTTATTCCACGTACGGAGTATACTCGGGGACAATTTGGGTCAGGAACTGTTTGACCTGTTCGCGGGCGCCGGGTAGCAACTGGAGTTTTAACTGGCTCATCCATTGTTGGACTTGGGCCGGGGTGGCGGGCTGGCATACAAAGCGAAAAATGCGGTTATGGGCGGTGTCCTGAAACTGTTCGCCTTCGTGCCGGAATTCCTCAAAAAGTTTTTCGCCGGGGCGCAGACCGACATATTTTATTTCAATGTCGATATCGGGCCGGAAGCCACTCAGCTCAATAAGTTGCCGGGCGACATCAATGATTTTTATCGGCTGGCCCATGTCCAAAACAAAGATTTCTCCGCCAGTCGCCAGCGTGGCCGCCTGCAGCACCAAGCCGACAGATTCGGGAATCGTCATGAAATAACGCATGACGTCCGGGTGGGTGACGGTTAGGGGTCCGCCCTCAGCAATTTGGCGCTTAAAGGTGGGAATGACGCTGCCGGAGGAGCCGAGGACGTTGCCAAAGCGCACCGCACAAAATTGCGTAACATTGCCCGGCGTCTGTTGCAGGGCTTGCACGGTAATTTCCGCCAGCCGTTTGGAACAACCCATGACGCTGGTTGGGTTGACGGCCTTGTCGGTGGAAATGAACACAAATTTACTGACGTGATGCTGGCTGGCCAATTCTGCGAGCAATAGCGTTCCGAAGGTGTTGTTTTTGATGGCCTCGACAGGTTGGTGTTCCATCATCGGCACATGCTTATGCGCGGCGGCGTGGAAAATGAGCGCCGGGTGGTAGGTTTGCATGATCCAGTCCATGCGCTCGCGGTCCAAAACGGTTGCCACATAAGGGACGATGAGCGAACCGTGGCCCATCCCCACCAACTCCTGTTCGATTAAAAAAAGCTGCACCTCCGAATGATCGACAATAATCAGGCGCTTGGGGGTGCGATTGGCAATTTGCCGGCATAACTCTGAACCAATACTGCCGCCTGCGCCAGTGACCATTACCACGCGGTCACGAAACATTTCATCGATGTGGGCAGAATCCAAGCAGACTGGGTCACGGCCCAGCAAGTCTTCCAACTCAACCGGACGGACTTGCGAGGCCTGCACGCGGCCGGAAGCCAAGTCCCACATGGAAGGCATGATTTCCGTCTCCACTCCCAGTGCCTTGGCCCGACTGACCACTTCCAGCATGCGGCGGTGGGCCGTGGCAGGCAGCGCGATGATAATTTGCTCGAATTCATAGGCCTCCCGCGCCACCGACATTTGGTCGGGCGAACCAACAACAGGGACCCCGTGAATATCCAGGCCGTGCTTGTTAACGTTGTCGTCAAAAAATGCGACCGGTTTCAGGCCCAACCCGCGCTTGGCCAACAAGTCGGCCACCACCGCTGAGCCGACATCCCCGGCCCCCACAATGGCGACCCGACGTTGCGTCGAGCCCAGCCCTTTGCGACGCCCGGTCGACTGCCCTTCACGGTAAGAACGCAACCCCACCCTAAAGACCGACACAAAAAGAGTGGCCAACAGCAGATTGAGAATGATAACGGCGCGCGGCGGGACGGATTCGGCTCGTTGGTAATGGTTAAAAATCAACCAAAGAACAACTAAAAAGCCGGAAACAATGCTGAACGCCCAACCAATCCGAACCAAATCGGGTAAACGAAAATAGGATAAAAAACCCCGGAACTGGCCAAACACATAGAGGAGCAATAACTCCAGTGGAATAATCCAAAAATATTGTTGAAACCGCGGCGCAATCCATTCCCGGTTCTCTTTCATCTGCATCTGAAAATCGAACCGCAATTCGTACGAAAGCCACAAGCTGGCAACCAGTAATAAAGTGTACGCCACGAACACCGTGAGGTGTCGTTGGAAATTGCGGGAAACTGCGGGTGATGGCATAACGAGCGAAGGGTCCAAGCATATCAATCCGCCACCATCTGGCAAGAGCAGCGTAGGGAGTTTTCCTTTTCTTAACGACCGTTAGGAAAACATTGACGTACCAACGCCGCAACCCGGGCCCGGTCTTCCACGCTCAAATTGGAGCCAGAGGGCAGGCACAAACCATGCGCGAACAAATCTTCGGCCACCTGGCCGCCAAAGCGGGGGGCTTGCGCGAACAACGGCTGGGCGTGCAGGGGTTTCCAGACGGGGCGGGCTTCGATGTTTTCTTGGTCAAGTGCAAGACGCACTTTTTCGCGATCGGTGCCGGCGAGGGCAGGATCAATGGTCAGGCAGGTCAGCCAGCGGTTACTGCGGCCCCAGGCTGCTTCGGGCATGAAATGTACGCCGGGCAAGTCACTCAGGGTCTTTTGATAAAATTCAAAATTAGCGCGGCGGTGGTCAACTTTTTCGTCCAAATGGCGTAATTGGCCCCGACCAATTGCTGCGAGCACATTGCTCAAGCGATAGTTGAAGCCCACCTGCGAATGCTGGTAATGCGGGGCCGGGTCGCGCGCCTGTGTCGCCAAAAACCGCGCGCGCTGGGCCATGGCTGCATCTTCCGTGACGAGCATGCCGCCGCCGGAAGTGGTGATTATTTTATTCCCGTTGAAAGAGAAAACACCAGCGAAACTCCGCGTGCCGACCGGCTTCCCGTGATAGGTAGCGCCGAGTGCCTCAGCGGCATCTTCGATGACGGTGATACCATGCTCAGCACACAATTTTAAAATGGGATCCAAGTTCGCGCTCTGGCCATAAAGATGCACGAGCACCAGCGCCTTGGGCTTGCGATTAGAACGAGCGCGCAAAGCATCCTCCAAAACATTGGGATCCAGATTCCACGACTCCCGTTCGCAATCGAGAAAAATGGGGGTGGCGCCTTCGTAGAGAATCGGATTGGCGGAGGCGACAAAAGTCAGGGTTGAACACAGTACTTCGTCACCCACCCCCACCCCGACCATCCGCAGCGCCAGATGCAGCGCCGCCGTGCCGGAACTCAGTGCCACGGCGTGCGCAGCACCAACCTTGGCGGCAAATTCGCGCTCAAAGGCATCCACGTGCGGCCCCAGGGGCGCGATCCAGTTCGAGGCAAACGCCTCGGCCACGAGCGCCTGTTCGTCAGGCCCGACGTCGGGTGGAGAAAGGTAAATGCGTGCAGCCATGCCGTAAAAGATGAAGCCCACCAGCCTAATTGTTGGTCAACTTGCGGGCAATCGTAAAGGAGGGAGCCTGCTTGCGTTTTTGGTGTCTATAGGACATCATTGCTTTTATGTCCCCCCGCTGGATGCGCGCGTTGCTTGGTTTGGCCGTCACGATTGTCGTCGTGCTGTTCGGGCTCAACCTGTACGTGAATCTCAAGCCCACGCCCAAAGCCACGATTGACCGTCCCCTGGCCGAGTTGATGCCGGTCGCCCCCTCGGGCTGGACCGCGCAAGACCAATCAATTGCCGACACCCCGGAGGAATTGGAGAAGGTCGAAGGCGTCCTGCATTATGACGACGCCGTCTGCCGCATCTACGCCAACGGCCATGCGAATGTACAGGTGTATATCGCCCACTGGCTGCCGGGCAAATTCAGCCCCGCCAAAGTGGGCGAGCACTCCCCCGATACCTGCTGGGTGCACAATGGCTGGAGCACCATCGAGCGCGACCATGATGTTCAACGCCCACTGGCTGGCGGCGAACTTAAGCCAATGGAAACAGGCGTTTATGAAAAAGAAAACCAGCGCGTGAGCGTGATTTTCTGGCACCTCGTCGGCGGCACGCCGATGCACTACGACCTCGAAGGCTGGACCAATGGGATCGTTGGCCGCATCCAGCGCCTGCCCGTGTTGTTCGACGACTTTTCCAAATTCGGCCTCGACCAACGCAAAGAGCAACTGATGATCCGGCTTTCCTCCAACGTGCCCTTTGAGGAACTGTGGTCAGACCCGGGCTTTGACCAGTTTATGGACAAACTGAGCCGGTCTTTTGACTTGTACTCGACGCAACCGTCCGGCGCAAATGAGCCGACCGTGACCAAAGTTGCGTCCGCGAACTAAGAGCAACTGCACCTACGCCAACATCGGCGCAGCGCGGTGGACGAGTTGCAGGGCGACGTGCCAGGGGTCCCGCAACATGATGAGCTGATCGCCCAAGGGAGTCGTGACCAGGTCATCCACCACCCGCGCTCCGGCGGCCACCAGGCGGTCGCGATCATCTGCGGGACGATTGGAAAGAAATGCGAGATGGATAAGCAGCGGATCCATCGTGGCGTAATCGGGTACGGCGACTTTGGGATTGCGGTAGAGTTCCACCATGACTGAACCTGAACTGTCCTTGAGAAAACGCATGTGCGCGGGCTCGCCACCGGCCCGGGCGATTGAGCAGCCCAGATGTTTCGCATACCAATCGGCCATCGTGATGGGGTCGGGTACTTGCAGGGCAAAGTGTTCGATTTTCATAAGGTTAGGGCTTACTTTTACTCACGGTATTCGTGCGAATAAAATGTGGTCGCGGCGACAGGTTGGATATTTCCAAAATAAAAGTCTGCTCATTGTCACTTGATTGTGCCTTCACTGCGGTGAAACCAAGATTTGGTAATAGACCTGCAACAAGTTGATTTTTTGCAGTGGGCCGTAAGATGCCCCGCAACCGGCGCGCACCGGCGCGTTTGGCCGCGGTGACTAGTTCATTGAACATCAAATCTTCGAGGCCACGCCCAATGACGCGGCAACTCATCACCCAACTGTCGATTTCCCATTCTTCATGGTTAAGGGGTCGTGCAATCCAGAGGCCGACCAAGCCATGATCTCCAAAACGATCGCGCAGGCGAAACCAGCGGGTGATTACGCCCGGCTGGCTGGCGAGGGCGACAATCTCCGCGCGGGTGTGCCGGCGGGTGGTAAGGTTCCACTGGTTGGTGCGGGCGAGCAATTGCTCAATGCGCTCGAAGGTTGATTCGTCGAATACGCCATGTTCCGCAGACATTTCCAGGCTGCGCAGAAAATCTTCGAGGGAAGCCGCGCCGGTGCGCAACAGGTCAGCTTGTTCGCTGGCGCGATAAGCGGCGGCCCGATTGCGGTCTTCGTCGGTGAGTGCCAGGGTTTCAAAAAATCGCCGTGCACGCAGGCAGGCCACGTAGTGAGCGGGATTTTCCGGCAATTCGGGCACAGCGACTTCGGGCAGGGCTTCGCGCACCCGGGCGCGCTCCGCGGGCTGGTCGTCGACAAATACAAAACTATCGAGGCCGAGTTTTAGTTTGGCCGCCAAGGCGCGGATATTTTCCGCCTTATCCTGCCAGTTGACCAGCCAGCCGGTGAAGTCCTCGCGGCGCAGGGGCAGATTTCGTCGCGCAAAAACTTCCAGTACATCGGCCTCATTATTTTTGGAACAAACCGCGAGCAACACGCCCTGCTTTTTCGATTCGAGCAAATATTCCTGGTAGGCCAAATGGGCGGGACCGTCAGGACTGCCGGGCCCGATGCGCACGCCGTCGACGCCGTCTTCACCCACCACCCCACCCCAGAGGACATTGTCCAAGTCGGTCACCAACACCTTGCGCATTTTGCCCCAACGCGCACGGAGCAGCGCGAGCCATGTTTCCACCACGGCCACACTGCCGACGGGCGAAGGATGCTGGCGCACGGATTCCCAGAGGCGTTCATCGTTCCAGGGTTCGACAAGTTGTGCTTGAGTGGTGGCGATATCTGCCCAGAGCATCCCGGGCGGTAACCCGGCTTTGAGCTGCGGGTTGATCTCTTTTAGCGCAGTTACCAGCGAGTCAGATTTATCCGGCAAATCGTAGGCCGGCCAAAGGACGATACCCAACCCTTCGCTGGCAGAACGGGCCAGGGCCAGTTCGTCGGCCAATAATCTTTGGGAATCAAAATTCGTTGATTCAACGGAGCGCCAACCGCGCAAAATCAGGGTGACCTCAGGCTGGAATTTTCGCAGGGCGGAAGTTTTCTCCAATATCTCCTGCCGCCAGGCTCCGAAGGGGGCTTCGTAAAACTCCGGCCACCAACCGTCACGAAATGCCAGGGTACGAATGATCGGACGCAAAAATGTCAACGTGTCGGCCCCGATAAGCGCCACCCGGCGTACCGGCCAACCTTGCGGAGGAGCCGCTTGCGCCGTGTTTTCCAAAAATCGCGCGGCGGATACTGTCTTGGAATAATCCAGTGGCGCATCCAGACCACGGCGCAATTCCCGCCAGGAACCGGGCAAATCGCCCACAGTACGGCAAGTCCTAGCCCGGGCCAGGGCGCGGGCAAAAAACTGGTCTCCGGCAATTTCCGTCATGACAGCAAATCCAGCAACTCGCTTACTTGGCGTAATCCGGCCACGGTTTCCATGGGCATGCGAATGTCAAAAGCAGCTTCAGTGGCCAACACGATTTGAACAGTGGCGACAGAATCCCACTCCGGACAATCGGTGGTGGAAAATCTTTCGGTGATGCACAAGTCGGGTTGGTCCAGCACGTCGCGGAAAATCTCCTGCACTTTCAGCAACTTTTCGTTTCTGGTCATGGCTATGCGAATTAAGAACTGGAAGACAACTCAGTCGAGGCGGCCACAGGCGCCAAACCTTGCGGGCCAATCCGAATCAACGTCAGACCCCAGGACAGGCCGACGCCAAAAGCCGCCAAGAGAATCAATGCACCCGGCTTGACGCGGCCCTGCCGCACGGCTTCAGACAAAACGGAGGGGGCGGAAGCGCCGCTCAGGTTGCCGACATTTTCCAAATAGAAAAATTGTTTTTCGGGAGGCACGCCGAGTTTTTTATAAATTTGCTCAATCATGAAACGATTGGCTTGGTGAAGCACGACCAAGTCGAGATCTGCCACCGTCACACCAAAACGGGCGAGGGCGGAGCGGGTTACTTCCGGCACTTTGTGGATGGCGAAATGAAAAATCGCCTGACCATTCATTTGAAAATGCTCCGATGTGCGGACGTTGCCTGTCTCATCGGTAATTTCCTGACGGGTTAGCTCAGTCTTTGGTTGGCGGGCGCCGGAGGCTGGCATGCATAAATAACGCCAACCGGAACTGTCGGTGCCAAAATGGAAACCCAGCAAACCTTCTTCGCCCTTGGCAACCTCAAGCAACGTCGCCACTGCGCCATCGCCATGCAAGGTGACCAGCGTGCGGTCTTGCGGATGGATGATGCCAGACAAAGCGTCGGTGTTTAGAATCAACGCGCGCTGCGCTGCGCCGGTGGCAAACAATCCCTGCGCCAGCGCCAAAGCATAAGGATAAGCCGCACAGCCTTGATTCAGGTCGTAAACCGCGCAGGACTGGGACAAACCGAGGCGTTCATGCAAAACAAAGGCGGTGCCGGGAATTTGGTAATCGCCTGTTTGGGTGGTGACGACGAGCAAGTCGATGGATTCACGCGGAATGCTGCGATCATTAAGCAGCCGGTCAGCGGCGGCATAGGCCAGATCGGCGGCCGTCATGCCTGGTTCTACAATTCGCCGTTCGTGAATGCCGGAAAGCTTGGCAATGGACTGAACCTGGCGGGCGCCAAAACGTGCTTCCAACTCCGCCTCAGTCAACCGGCGCGTGGGTATACAGTGGTGGATGGCGGTAATGGCAGCGCGTGGCAACATGGCACAAACCGACCCGGCGATAACTAGCTCCGATCGAGGGCGAGAATATCCCCAAACGTCCGCAAGTTGGCAGCATCGGCAGTCGGCATTTTGACACCGATTTCCTCCAAGGCAACCATCAGCATCAACAACTGCACGGAATCAAAACCCGGCAGACTGTGCAGTGGCGTATCGGCCTGCAGTGATTCGATTGATACATTGAGCTCCCGCGCGACCGCGAGGCGGATTTGGTCGTCGGAAATCATTCGGTGGGAGAAATAGAAGGAATGATCGGAGTTGGGGTAGCATCCTGGTCGGGGGACTCAAACTCAAAGGAAGGAGTGTGATGGACGGAAACCGCCGGAACGCCGACCACCAAGGTGTGCGGCTTGACATTGCGCACTACGAAGGAACCGGCCGCCACCGTGGCGCTTTCGCCCACGCGTTTGCCAGGATGAACCACCGCATTCGAACCGAGAAAAGACAGTTTCCCGACCTGGCAATGGCCGTTTACGCGCACACCGGGGCAGGCCTGAGCGTAATCGCCCATGGTGCTGTGATGGCCAATACTGGCGCTGACATTAATAAGCACATGACGACCGATAACCGCCTTGGGCCCGATAAAGCAGCGAGGGGCGACATAACTACCAGCCCCTAAAATTGCCCGCGGCGAAATAATCGTCATGGGGTCCATGATGGTGGCGGCCTGAAACCCTGCCGCTTCAAACTGTTCAGCCAATTTCTGCCGTTGCAGATTACTGCCCACCGCACAATGGAAATACCATGGCTTGCCGCGATTGGTCTCGAGAAATTCAGCCACGGAACCCAGCACGGGGACGCCCTCAATCATGCGTCCGCGCAGGCCAGCATGGTCATCCACAAAACCCAATATATTCCAACTGCCAAAAACTGGGTCCATCGACATCCGGGCGGCCACCCACATGACCTCCAAACCGTGTCCACCGGCGCCAATAATGACCAGCGGACGGTGGGATTCTCCAGTTGCGAGGGAGTCGTGCATTAAATTCACGTTTTGGTGCGGTCAGTTCGGCAGGGTGAACATAATCACCCATCGGTTATTAATTATCAAGACTTTAGATATCCTCCGACCGGCGACCGTCTGCGAATAAACAGCTAAATATTGACGACCAATAACTATAGGCAGAATAAAATTTATACTTTCTTAGTATCCAGCGGCAATCTTTTTTCAAAAAACGCGTGAATTTAAGCACAGACGCGCTGATTACTTTCTGGCGGTGGCAATATCTTGCGGTAGGCCGGAAAAAATCCATCCACCGTATCTGCCAGTGTGCGATTGATCCGCTCCCAGCGCAAATTTAAGCCCGCATATTTTTCCTCATCGACAATATAGCGCCACGTATAGAATGGCGCCCGGGCGGGAGAGAAGCCGCTCTTGAACTGGAAGAGCGGATCGTTCTGCGCCCCCACCCCGCCTCCCAAATGGAATTGCTCGTAACCATTCTCCCGCGACCAGAGCCTGATGCTGTGCAGGAGCAACTTCAGGGCATTGGAACCTTCTTCCCCAATATTGTTGCCCGACAAGTGGTATTGCACAATGCCATGAGAAAGCGTGAAAATGCCACTGGAAACAATAACGCCTGCCGGGCTGCGCACATGGGCCAGCAGGAACCCTTCGCCCAATAGTTTCTGCAAAGACTGAAAATAGCTGCGGGAAAAGAAATATTCGGGCCCAGCCCCCACGCGGTGCATGGAGTCATAGTAGAGCGCTATGAAGGCATCCATCTCCTGGCCAGTGGGGTCGAGTTCAACGATATAGCCGTCACGTTGCAGGCTGCGGATATAGCTGCGAAAGCGGCTGCGGGTCTCCGACCACAATTGGTCGGGCGTCTGGCGCAAGTTTGACCATACTGTCTCACCGTGAAGGACCAGCCGACCCATGGACCGAAAAGGCTCCAGCGGCAGTGGCAGCATGGGATTGAAGCGGAGCAGGATGGCGCACACGTTGCGCAGCCGTAGATGTTCGGCCAGGCGGGCCAGTGCCATGGTCAGGAACAACCGTCCGTCGCCCTCGTCACCATTAAATTGGAACAAAGGACCAGCATAACCGTAGGGTGCGAGAACATCTGAAGGAGGCGCGCCCGAGGGCTGTAAAATCAACGGAACAGACGAAAGCACAAAGGGCACCATGAATATACCCCGGTCATCCTGGCAAATATAGGCCCGGGGTACGCCCCCGCGCCGCTCTGCCTCCAACGCGACATACGCAGGCAGATGGTAAAAGTCATGTTTGGGCAACCGGCGCAGGGTGGCGGTCCAGCGGGGGTCGTTTACGTCGATGAGGTCGTCCCAAAACATTTTAAAGGGGCTTGGCGAGCGAGCAGCCCGGGCTCTAGCTAATATCGGCAGAAATTCCGGAAACTTACGCCACTATTTCAGTGACATTCAGGAGTCGGAGCGAGTTCCCTCTGGTGTACTGCCGGTGAATTCCTGATGAACTCCCACCGAGGGCTCGACCACTCCTTCACGCGCGACTACCTTCCATACCGTTTGAAAGAGAATTTTAAGATCCTGCCCCCAGGTCAGGTGATCGGCATACCAGACATCGTGCCTGAATTTATCTTCCCACGTTATGTCGTTGCGCCCGTTAATTTGGGCAAGGCCGGTAATGCCGGGGAGTACATCGTGCCGGCGCGCTTGTTCCCGCGAATAGAGTGGTAAATATTTAATTAAGAGCGGGCGCGGCCCCACGAGGCTCATATTGCCGCGTAAAACGTTAAAGAGTTCCGGCAGTTCATCCAGCGACGTGGTCCGCAACCACCGGCCAAAGGAGGTCAAACGCTGCGAATCCGGCAAAAGATTGCCCTGGGTATCGCGCTGCTCGGTCATCGTGCGTAATTTATAAATTTCAAAAATTTTCCCGTGCAGGCCGGGGCGTTTCTGCCGGAAAATTATGGGCGTACCCAATTTGAAGCACACCAAAACTGCCATTATCGCCAAAACCACCAGCCAGGCGGGAGCGGCAATGAGCACGACTGTGAGGTCGAAGAGTCGCTTGCCGCCGTTTCGATAGATGTCCATGGTGCTTGAAAACAGTATCAGTCCGCCGCGTGGCGTCACGCAAACTTCTGCAAGCCTACCGGCAACTGCCGGGTCTGCACGGATTCCAACCAATTCACATAGAGATTCGTTAGTCGCTCACGGGCAAATTTGGTTTCGGCCAATTGGCGGGCGTGTAGTCCAAATTCGCGGCGGCGGACTGGCTGGTCCGCCAGCTGACACAGCGCATCAGCCAGAGCAGCCGCATTTTGAGGTGGAACGGCCAGACCACATTGATGCTCTTGAATCAGGTTAGCCAGCCAACCGGGATAATTGTTTACCACCGGCAAGCCGGCGGAAAGGTAATCAAAGAATTTATTGGGCGACGTTCCGTAGTAAAAGGCGGGCACATCGGCCAAAATCATCAAGCCGGCGTCGGCGCAATTCACCACTTGATTGAGCTGCCGTTTGGGCATGGGGTCGTAAAAGCGGCAATTATCCAGGCCCTCGCGCTTTGCCCGCGCCACCAAACCGGGCTTCAATTTGCCGTCACCAATAAACGCCAGCACAATGTCGAGCCGTCCACGTTGCTGGAGTTCGGCGGCGGCATCCAATACCGCGTCCAGGCCATTGGCCAGACCGTGCGCGCCGGTGAAAACGGCGACTAAATCGTTGGGGCGAACGCCGTCGAGGTGCAAATCTT
>Ga0206965_10305_pt1 | contig 14050 bp, 9 predicted proteins | sample Alteio_BWOrgHeat_26_FD_152973 | JGI IMG/M metagenome (GOLD analysis project Ga0206965, IMG submission 152973) | Enriched cells from forest soil in Barre Woods Harvard Forest LTER site, Petersham, Massachusetts, United States -... | ecosystem: Environmental > Terrestrial > Soil > Temperate forest >...
TCCCAAATACCGAAATTAGCACCCGGTCATCCCAAATAGAAAACATTTTTCCAACTTTCTTTGTGGCTTGCTGCAGGAGGGAAGATGCGTCCATTTGCCGCCACACGATAACCCGTCACCCAATTCAATAATTCACCCATTCGCCAACTAACCAATCAATAATTCAATAATTCAATAATTCAAAACTCTCCCCCAATCAATAATTCAATAATTCAAAACTCTCTCCCAATCAATAATTCAATAATTCAATAATTCAATAATTCAAAACTCTCCCCCAATCAATAATTCAATAATTCAATAATTCTCCCCCAATCAATAATTCAATAATTCAATAATTCAATAAATGTTCCTCCCCCGTCCTCCCGAAATCGAATACATCCGCGGCCTTGCCAACGGCTCCATAAAAGAAAAAAAGCCCGCGCCGCCAAAATCCCGGCCCATGAAACCCGCCGCCGAAACCCGCCATCAGCCCGGCTTCATCATCAAAACCGGGCTCAGCTGGGTTAAAGAAGCCAACCAAACCCCCGAGGCCCAAATGCTTTTCGGCGAATTCTGGTTCCAGGGCGAACTCTGCATCCTCTTTGCCGATACCAACGTAGGCAAATCCATCCTCGCCGTACAAATAGGCGACAGTATCGCCAACGGCAAACCCATCGGCAATTTCCGCATGGACGCCAAACCCTGCCCCGTGCTGTATTTCGACTTCGAGCTTACCCAAAAACAGTTCGCCCGCCGATACAGCCAGCAAGGCAGCCGGCCCTATCACTTTCACCGCCACTTTCACCGCGCCGTGCCTAACCCCATCTCCAACAAGGAACGCCTGTTTGCCACCTACGAACAATTTATCAATAACGAAATCGAAAACGCCATCCTCAACACCAAAGCAAAAGTGGTTATTATCGACAATGTAACCTGCCTGCGCCAGGGCGCACAGGCCGCCGCCGGCACCATTAACCTCATCCGCGGGCTGCAGGCCATCAAAAACACCTACAACCTGTCCATCCTCGTGCTGGCCCATACCCCCAAGCGCAACCCCGTTAAACCCGTAACCCGCAACTGCCTGCAGGGCAGCAAAATGCTCATCAACTTTTGCGACAGCGCCTTCGCCATCGGCGAGAGCCATGCCGTACCCGGCCTGCGCTACCTCAAACAGATCAAGCAGCGCAGCACCACCGAAGCCTACGGTGCCGAAAACGTTTGCCTGTTCCGCCTCATTAAACCCGGCAATAATTTACAGGCCGAATTTTGCGGCCATGGCGTAGAGGCCGACCACCTGCTGCACTTTACCGAACAGCACCGCCGCAGCCGCGCCAACCGCATTGCCGACCTCAGCAAACAGGGCCTCAGCCTCCGCCAAATTGCCGCCGAAGTAAAGCTCAGCGCCACAACCGTCTTCTACATCCTGCAAAAACAAGCGAAAGAGGAGGGATGATGTTTTGGATGTGCAGATATGCAAATGTGCGGATGTGCAGGTGAAGGAAAATACAAAGGCCCCGGCCCCGTGCGATTCCCTCCCAACGGGAGGGTGGAGGGAGGGGTTGGTATATTTAGTGCTTGGTAATAGGTTTATACGAGGAAAAATGCCCCCGCCAACTACTGCTACTTACTGCCAACTGAATTCGTCTCGCCCTTGTTGGCGTTGTCACCATAGGTGTTCGGAAGATCTGAATTACCGCCAAGACTCCCTCCCAACGGGAGGGGTGCGGCTGACTGTGAAGTGGCGGGGAGGGGTTTCGCCGCCATGTTGGAGGAATGTAAAGGATTGAAACAGTTGTATAAATAGTTCGAGAAACCCCTACCTTCCCTTCCCCCAATGTCATTAAGTTAAGGGAAATCATATTTACCGATATCCCAGAAGTGTAAGATCGTAACAGCACCCCGGTTTGATGTTTGGATGACGGAAAATGCCCCTGCCAACTACTTACTACTTACTGCCAACTGAATAAGGGCGTTACCCCGTTGGTAGAAACGGGGCCCGTGCTAGAAAGCCTGTCCCGATGAATATCGGGATCATACGCCTGCCAGGCATTAGGCGCGGCCTGCGCTTGTGCCCAACGCCTGGCCGGTATCCATTTCTATCACTAACGCGGGCATACGGGTCCGAAGTTAAGTTCGAGGAGCGGGGGCTTAAGTTGTGATTTGCTTTCAGATTTGTTCTTTGCTATATTTAAACACAACTTGGAAAACTCCGGGGATTATTCTTTGTTTGTTGTGATTTGCTTTCAGATTTGTTCTTTGCTATATTTAAACACAACTTTGAGTTTATCGGCTGCTAATACCGGCACGTTGTGATTTGCTTTCAGATTTGTTCTTTGCTATATTTAAACACAACGTTAAAACCTATGTTGCCACATTTGGTAAGTTGTGATTTGCTTTCAGATTTGTTCTTTGCTATATTTAAACACAACAAATCATGTCTTTAATTACACAAAGCTACAGTTGTGATTTGCTTTCAGATTTGTTCTTTGCTATATTTAAACACAACGAAGTTAACCGAATTAACATTCAGGCAGTTGTTGTGATTTGCTTTCAGATTTGTTCTTTGCTATATTTAAACACAACCCCCCAAAATTTGTTAGGTTAAATGTGGCTGTTGTGATTTGCTTTCAGATTTGTTCTTTGCTATATTTAAACACAACAAAGCACAAGTGGACGTGGCGAACACATTGGTTGTGATTTGCTTTCAGATTTGTTCTTTGCTATATTTAAACACAACTTTTTCAAGAAAACATAATAGAGGATAAGTGTTGTGATTTGCTTTCAGATTTGTTCTTTGCTATATTTAAACACAACACTCATGGCAATATACGGAGTTTAATACTGGTTGTGATTTGCTTTCAGATTTGTTCTTTGCTATATTTAAACACAACATAGAATATGGAAACTACATCAACATCATTGTTGTGATTTGCTTTCAGATTTGTTCTTTGCTATATTTAAACACAACAACGCATTCCTCTTCAATCCACAAATCTTAGTTGTGATTTGCTTTCAGATTTGTTCTTTGCTATATTTAAACACAACTAGTTTGGGCGGCAACCGAAGTGATATTAAGTTGTGATTTGCTTTCAGATTTGTTCTTTGCTATATTTAAACACAACTGGGAGCATGAGTTTACTGGTATGTTCCTTGTTGTGATTTGCTTTCAGATTTGTTCTTTGCTATATTTAAACACAACATACCCCTGCTTATTGCACTGATTTATAGTTGTTTATGGCAATAAACTTGAAAAGAAAAAAAGCCCGGTAGTTTTTAAAAAAGCCGGGCTTTTCTTCATTAAAAAAGTTCTAATTGCTGCGGCGTATTGGGCAGTTCCTTTTGTTCCTTTCCGTAAAAAAGCTCCATCATCCCAAATTGTTTATCTGTAATGGTTAAAATCCCCACGTTCCCTTTTGGCGGCAGTAATTTTTTTACACGTTTAATATGCACATCCGCATTTTCGCGGCTGCTGCAATGCCTTAAATAAATTGAAAACTGGAACATGGCAAAGCCATCGGCCATAATTTCCTTCCGGAATTTGGCATACAGCTTCCGGTCCTTTTTGGTTTCGGTCGGCAGGTCAAACAATACAAGTATCCACAAAATACGGTATTCGTTAAAACGCATGTTTTTAAGTCCGAAAGTCGGAAAGACCGAAAGTCCGAAAGAAAGAAGGGCCAAGGTAATTTAGAGATCAAGCTTTTACTTTGGATTTCAAACTTCCTGAAATCGGAATAACCGGGTATAAGATTTTGCGGCTTTTCTGCTCATAACATTTGGCAAGCGAAGCCGTGGTACGTTGCAGTCCCACCATTAGCGGGCTGCTTTCTTTTTCAATGTGTACATCCCTGGTTGCTATGCCCAATAGCCGGGCTTTTAGCTGGGTGCTTATAAATTCAAAATCCTCGCCATCGTCTACTATTTCGCAAACCAGTTTATCCACGTAGGGCCGGTAGGGTTCCATAATATCATCGGCCAGGCAATAGGCGTTATATTTATTTCGATGGTGGATGCCCAGTGTAGGCAGCAAGCCCGAACCAACTAAACTGCGCGCCACCATTGCCCGTAAAATGGCATAACCATAATTGAGCAGGTTGTTAGGCGCTTCGCCTTCGCGTCGGCGGAAAAAATTTGCTTCGGCCCCGAAAATATAACGCCAGTAATAAGCTGCCGCCCGGCCTTCATAATTATCCGGGTCGCCGCTGCGTACGTTTTTAGCCCAATGCAGCAGGTTGTCAGTTTCTATCCCCCGGCCATTTAATATGGCCGCCTGGTTTATAATCTTGGCGCTTACGGTTTGCTGCCACAGCTGTTTTTTAAGCGGCTCTGTTGCGGCAATTTGGTGGCGGAAACGTTCGCTTTGGATATCATGCCCGTCCAATGGCAAAAACAGGCCGACGGGGTGATGGGTATCATTGCAAGTGATGATCGCGGCGTTATTTTGCAGCAGCGCCGCCAGCGCCGCCTGTGTAATGGTAATTTGCTGGTTATCCAGTATCACCACGCCAATATCTTCAATCGGTACCGAACGTTTGTTATCCCCCAATTTCGGCGCATCGGGCAGCTCGATCAGCAATTGTTCGTTGCGCTTGCTGAGATAAGCTGGGTTGCCGAAATGGAGGGTACGTTTGATCATAATTATTCTCCTGCTTTTACAACACGCCCAAGATTATCAATCTTTATTTTGATGCCAGTCATGTTTTGTAAGCTTTGGATACGCTTCATTTTTCCAATGGCAATTGACAGGCCTTCATTTTTAGCCCCATTAAACTTATCATCAACAGCTGTTTCTAAATGGTGCCTGAAATTATAATAGCTTTCGGCTATTTTTTGTACCCTATAAAGATGTTTATTAATTAAAGATAGATTATTTTCATCAATTGCACTTTGAAGTTCATTGGTTGATAAATCAAATACAAACATTTCGTTTTGCTGTAGCGATGTAATGAATTCCCAGTTTTCTAAAGGAAGTTTTGAAAGAATATTTTGGTCATCAAAGCCACTGCTTAAAATATTGTCCCAGACAGATTTTGGTTCTTTAATAATCACAGGTAAGCCTGCCTTTTTACGTTCAAAAGCATCCCAAAAAGTAATGGCGTTTTCTTGTAATTTACCGTCAGCATCCCGGTAAATTGCAATGTGGTGGTTATTGCGGGTGGATACGAAATCTATAGGTTCACCATTTTCGTTTTCATGCAGTGGCTGTAAACTATCCGATCCTGTTTTACACCTTACTGATTTAATGGCAATCCCTTTCGCTTTATTCATCCAAACGGTATTTTCAGTATTGAAAGCTATCTTAGGGCTGTTACCATGTTTGGCCAAATGATGGCTAATTATCTTTTGTATTCCTTTATCTACAATAAATTCTATATCTTTTTCTTTAAAATCGCCGTTCAGCTTATATTTTACAACAGCTTCTTTTTTATAAACAGTTACCTCATTATAACCATGCAAATGGATAAAATTGGCGAGTTCCTTATTGTTAAATGCTTTTTTAATATCATTGTCAAATTTTGACAAATGTTCTATCACTTGTTGTTTTTCTACCTCGTTTATTAAGTCATTTAGTCTGTCAAAACGAGGTGATAATTTTATTTTTTCATATTGTTTAATCTGCCCATGTACCGTTTCCTTGTGTAAAAACCCGCGGGGTGTAAGTGACACCCTATGTTCAATTATTATATTACCCTTTTTTATTTTATTAACAGACTTTGTTGCTACCCGTTTACCTGCTTTAAATGATACTAAAATGCCTGCTGCCTTTTTTTGCACGGTAGCCGTGTCGTAGGGCTTTTGATCTACAAGATATTTTTCAAGTGACGATAATTTTTTTCCATAGTCTTTTCCCCTCGTTTCATTAAACATTTCATCACGAGTGTGTTCCGCATTTAGGCTGTTCATACGTTGAATAAACCCTTGTTTGGTACAGGCGATACTTAGCGCATCAATAGCATGGTGACGGTGATCTTCGCGTTTAGTCCATCCTTTAATTCTTTCAACCTCATGGCTTTGCCCGTTGGTTTCATAGGTAATCCATTCCGTTAACTCATGTTCCCTGTATTTGTCGATTTGCAGGTTCATTAAAACATCGTCCCATCCCCACAAATGGCGTAATTTTGAAGTAACTGTACCTGTGGAAGAATAAACATTGCGGCAAACTTTTTCCAATAGTCCTTTGATTTCCCTGCTAATAAAACGGGTTTCGTTCATTTGCCTGTCGATAAAGTCGTCGGGGATTTCACTCAAAGGCATCATCAGTTTCTTGAATTTGCTTTTAGTTATGCCTTTTTTATCCAGATGCATTTTGATAAATTCCAGGTAATTATGAAAGATTTGGTCGCCTTGCAATTGCATAAAATCATAAGCAGTTTGTTTGTCCTTGTCTTTATTCAATTTTCGCGGGCAAATTGTTTTATTTGAAAATGAATCATCAAACAATCTTGCTTTAGGTATAATATGTTCTATATCGTATAATACTCCGGGAACCTGGTTAAAAACCTCACTTAAGCTTATAACTTTCGTAGGTTCATAGGGTGATATTTTTCCAAATTCCTCCCATAGCTTATACCGTTCAATATCATTTTTGCTTACCCGTTTAAAGCCACAATTCTTTAATTCATCTTCAATTGCTTTATGCCGCTTATCTTGTTGTGTATTTCGGCTAAAAGCATCATTTCGTTCTTTGGCACTTTGCTTTAATTCGCGGGCAAGTTCAATCCTTATTTCAAATTTATCTTTGGCGTAACGTTCTTCATTTGTTATGAAGCCGTTTTTTTCATCTATTAATTCATTGATAAGGTTAATAACCTGGTTAATTATTTTTTCTACAACCGGTTGGCGAAGACTATTTTTAGGATATAAATCCAATTTATCAATTATATCCCGTTTTATATTTTCCTCCGAGGTAATACTATTGGAGTGATTATATCCGGCTTTTTTACAAGCATCTGCATAACCCCATCCATCCATTAAGTGCGGTAAAATATTACGTAATGCACGAGCGCTCATATTGCCATATCCGGCTTTTTGAAAATCGATTTTTGCCAATGCAACAGCTACTTCGCTTGAAAGATTAAATTTGTTTTGAAGCGTTTTTACTAAGCTATCTGTTTCTTCAATGGAATAAATCAAATGCCATAATTTATAAAGCGGTTCATCTTCAAATGAATTCAAGGGGCTTGCCTTTGTCTTTTTGCCTGTTATTCTACAAAATATTTCGCCTGTTTTATTGTCAATCTTTCCTGTTGAATCTGTATTTAAGTCAAAGCGGAGCAAATCATTTCTATCAATCTTATATTTATCAAAAACCTTCTTGATATCAGTTAAAGTCCTGTTGCCCTCCATGAATTTTTCATTACGGAGGTTGATTTTATATTCATTATAACCTGACGAGTATCCAAGATTTTGCAAAATTTGTTTAGGGGTCATTTTTTCACCCCAGTTTAATGCTTCGAATAACTTTTGTTTTTCTTCAAGATTTAACTTTCGTTTTCCATACTTATCAAAGCCAGTTTCCAAAGAGTTCAATAGAGAATTTTGATTCCGGCTTTTCATAGCCTGGAAATTTGTAATCTCTACATTATTTAGCTCTTGCCAAATTTTAGAAACTTGAAATAACGGAGAGCTTTTAGGAACCACTTTCGGACCGCTAAAAATTTCCTTTTGATAACCATTGCGTTTATCAGCATACATTTTGCCTTCGAAAGTGCAAACAGAAACCAATCCCTTTTGAGATTTTAGAGGACGCTGGTAATAAATAATTTCATTGCGGATACGATTTCTAATGACATCGGTTAATATATCCGGATAAAAATGCTTCTGGGTTTCCCAAATTTGATCAAATTCATTTTCATAGCTTTTGCGCATAAAAATATTTTCTTTGATGCGATAGAAAGGATTTTTTAATAATTCATGGTAGAAATATTGGCCGATAGTTTGTTCCTTAACTAATTCTTCCCTGTCATTAATCAGGTCAAGGTATCCTTTCTTTTTTGTTTTTTTAGGTTCATCATTTTCGGTAATATTTTCATCTTCTTTAACCTCTTTAGCTTCACTTTCTTCCTCGTTATTAGCCTTTCTATTACTTTTATAACCACGTTTTTGATTAAGGTGGAATAATATCCTTGCTAATTCCTGTAACGTGATTTGCTCGCTTACGGCTTTATCCCTTAGCCCATATAATTCTGTAGCAGAAAGCATAAACAATTCTTTTGATGGCATCATATCCAGTGCCTTAAACGCAGCAGCTAAAAATTGTTTCCGCATTTTATAGCGGTGCATGCTTCTTCTTACACCTCTTTTTAAAGTGCGGCTGGCATTCTTTGAAATCGCATTGCCTTTGGTAAACTCATCTGCATCATCTTTGCTTAGCGGAATAATACGGACACCCATTCCCGCTATCTCGCATTTTTCATTCTCTGTTTCAGGTTGATGGACTAACGCCCACCCTATAGAAGAAGAGCCTAAATCCAGGCCAAGTATTTTTTTCATGAATTAGTTTTGTATTGTAAATAGGTTTATTTAAGTTTGAAATACAAATCTGAAGCAAATCACAATAAGGTTTTACCGTTGTGAAAACATTTTAGGCGGCGCAAGTCGCCTTTTTGTTGTCATAAATTTCAGGTTTACATCAAAAATTGAAGTTACAACTAATAAAACGAAATTGCCAACCCGTGTTTTAACGGTATTTTAGCAATTTGGCGCGGTACGTTTGCACCTTCAGAACCGGATGCCCGCGTTAGGGACAAAAGTGGATACCGGCCAAGGAGGGGATTCAGCGCAGACAGCGCCTAACGCCTGTGCCGTATGATCCCGATATACATCGGGCCCGGCCTCCTGGCCCGGCCCCCGTTTCTACCAACGGGGGCAACGCCCAAATGTGCAAAGGCAAAACGCAGGATTGTTCCTTTGAAAAACATCCGTAAACTATGCTGCCGCAAACGTTTTTCGCCACCACTCCGATGAATCGGGGCGGCGGCAGGAGGGACGAGGTTTTTTAGATAAACAGGCTGCAGTATTTCTATGTTTACAAATTATTTCCCGCCATGATTATTCTGTTTATATGGTCGTAAGAATTTGCGTATGTCGCCAAATCAGCATCGATCCAATTGAGCAACTCATAAATTGTTTGAACAGTTTGTTGAACATGGCTGAAATCAACTGCATTGTGGAGAAAGCAAACAGGCTCATTATGGTAAATCCTGTTTCTAAACAATCTGATTTCATTTAATTTGGTGGCAATAATGCTTCTGTTGGCTTGCGGGGGTTTGTTGGCAAAGCATTGTATCGGCGAACCACCAACCAGTCTGTAATGATGGTTTTCAAAAAGGCTTGTCCAAAATCCAAATGTTTGTTCGGCTATAACTTTTCCTGCTGTTACTGTACTTCCCTTTTGTCTGATTGTGTTTTCTGCCTTTTGAACACTTGTCCGCATTTGAAAACGCGATGAATTTAAACTATTGTTACTCATGAAACTGGACTTTTGGTTTACTATCCAATCGGTGTCATTGAAGTATATACTTAGCTGCCCGTTAATTGCGTTTCTTAAAAAAATCTCAAAAAGAGTTAACAACGGATATGATTCCTTAGAAATTCTTAAATTGATTCGGTATAGCTTTTGCGCTTTAACTTTTGAACTTCCGCAGGCCGTTAAAAAACGGTTTAATCTTGGTTGAGAAACGAATTGTTCGAGTTTACTATATTTCAATTTGTACTTGTTAAAAAGTATAAAAATATGTATTTTTGTATTGTAATGCTTGATCAAGCCTCTTTTTAGCAATAAAAACGTAATCAAGTTTAAGAATTAAGAGCCTTGGCAACCTGTCAAGGCTCTTTCTATTTTACCCCGCTGTGCGAAGTTTGCAAATCACACCCGAATGCAAGCGATTATGACATTGCATTGTCCCCCAAATAAGTTTAGCGTTTAATTGATGAAAATTAAATAAAGTGTATATTAGTTGTATTGTTAACCCAATACCCTAAACCCCGGTTGTTATGTCCGAACAAAATAAAAAATTCATACTTCGCTGGTTTGATGAAGTATGGAACAACAGCAATGAAAACGTTATCGACGAATTGATGCACCCCGAAGCAAAAGCCTTTGGCCTGGGGCCCGAACCGCTTATTGGCCCGGCAGGATTTAAACCTTTCTATAAAATTTTTAACGATGCCTACCGGGACATTAATGTAACCACTGATCAGCTTTTTACCGATGGCGACTATGTTATTTCGTTATGCACGGTAAAAGCTATCCACAAAGAAACCGGCAAACCCGTTAACTTCACCGGAACGTCGATAGCGCTTATGGAAAACGGGCAAATAAAACAAGCCTGGAACCATTTCGATTTCCTTACCCTGCATTTGCAAACCGGAAAAATAAACGAAGAGCAATTACGCTGATAATGCCTCGCCGCAAAGGTAGCGGGGGTAAGGTACTAATATCATTTTTGGTTTCACGCTGAGCCGCTGCCGCTCAATTGCCGCGAGGCTGTTAGTTATTCACGGGTTGTTTATTTTTTAAGGTGTGAATGATTGCTATCGCAATTTTGTCTTGATACAAAAAGTAACCAAAAAACCGAAGCAATGCGAGCTCATGAGCACCATTAAAAATAAACAATACGCGAATAAATCAAGACAGAAAAAAGCTTCAGCGCTACAGGCCAGACTCCCTGGCCCGCTTTTCTGTCAGGCCTTTGCCCGCTTTTTACTTTTCTTTAATTCTAAAAGCGTTTCTCAAAAGTGGTTTTTTTTCCCGTCAGCAGATAAGCTTCGGGAGAAAGCCGGAAAAACTGCCGGCCTGTGAAGTGGGCAGGGCATAGCAAATTTTTGCTTGCAGGGTAACCGAGCGATAGGGTAGCCCGGCAAAAAGATTGCAGCCCGCAGTTTTTCCGGCTTTGTGCGGCAAAGGCCAAGTGCGCAAAGAAGCATTTCTGCTGACACGGTTTTGGTTACTTTTGCCAAGACAAAAGTAACTAGGCCCCCCGCGGCCATGAGCGGGCAGCGGTTAAGAGTGAAACCAAAATGCTCATCATGCCCTGATTGCCGCCAACCATCCCAATGCTCATCATGCCCTGATCGCCACTAACCATCCCCCCGGTAAGCTGGTTACCTAAACGCGGACCACCCCGATGAATCGGGGCGGTAGCGGGGGAAAAACCCTTTTGTCATTTCGACGAGCCTGCCGGCAGGCAGGGAACGAGGAGAAATCTATACAACTGCTACTCCCGCTTTGCACGGCTGATAAGCGCATGTATAGATTTCTCACTATCGTTCGAAATGACAAAAAGTATTAATCTATCTTCATCCTATAATCCACTAATCCTACGCATCATAGTTCAGACAATTAAAAAAACACCGCCACCCTCAGCTTCGCAAAAAACGGCGTCCCCGGCGTAAAACTCATCTGGTCAACAGGCGCGGTTTCACCTTTTAGCTGACTTACTTCTTCGGCTTCAAACTCGTTCCAGCGGGTGTTCAGCAGGTTTTCCATACTGATGCCTATTTCGTAGCGCTTTTGGGTAAAGTTTATTTTCAGGTCGGTCACAAAATAGCCATCGGCCCGCAGCGTATTGGTATTATTCCCCGGGCGACTGTGCATGTAGCGGTAACTAAGGCCGCCGTTAATGCCATTCTTCAGTTTAAAATCGAGCCCGCCGGTACTGGTAAAAGTAGGGGCGAGGGCCAGGTAGCCGGTATTTTTGGCGCTGTCGGCCAGGCGGGGGCGGGCAAGGTTAACGTTCAGATCGGCAAACAACCAGGCCGCCAGCTGGTACCGCGCCGAAAGATCGGCGCCCATGCGCCGGGTGCGGCCGCCGGGCGCAATGGAGCCATCGTCGGTGTACACAAATTCCTGCTGCAGGTACAGGTACCACAGCGCCGCGTTAAGGTACAGGCGGGGCAGCGGTTTCCAGTTAAGGCCAAGATCGGCGCCATAAGCCGCGGGCAAGGTTTGCAGCCCGTTATTGCCGATCATCGCAATAGCATTGTTTGAATGAAAGCCTTTGCCCGCTTTCAGGTAAAATTGTATTTGCTCATTAGCGGTGTATTGCACGTTGAGCTTGGGGTTAACCAGCGCCTGCGTTTTGGTGCTGTCGTGATAGCTAAAGTTAAAATAATCCAGCCGTGCGCCTGCGTTCAGCAGCCATTTGCCGCTCTCCAGGGTTTCGTCGAGGTAAAGCGCGCTGTTATTTTGGCGGATGTCGCCATACGTAATATTATCCAGAAACTGGTATTGTTCCGTCACCAAACTATAATCCGACCCATACGTCCGGTCGAACCGGCTGCTTAAGCCGATGGCGGAGGTAAGTACCGCATTACCCCAATAGTTGCGCTTGCTCAGCCTGCTGTTATAGCCGAACATGTCGCGGGTTTCCTGCTGCTGGCGCTCGTCGCCATTAACGGGGTCATTGGCAAAAAAAGGTAGAGTTTACGCGCAGCAAAAAGGAATAATGGGTATAGTACAACTGGTTATCCATGGTCCAGTTATTTTTTAAGTTGGTGGATAGTTTCGCCAGCACATTCACGCGGCTGGTTTTACCGCCCTGCGCGCTGTCAATGGTCCCAAACCGGTTGATAGGGTTGGCATACTCCGGCAGGTTATAAGCATTGCCACTGGCATCCACAGCGGTAGTGCCCGCGGCCACGGCCCGTTCGGGGATCTCGCCCGAGGCCGTCCATGTAGTGGTAAAAGCCGAGGCGGTTAGGGTAAGTTTATTATCCGCGTTCAGTTGTTTGCTGTATTTGCCGAACAGGTTAAAACGTTTGTAATGTTCGGGCAGCAGGAAGGCGCCGTCGGTATAATTATATTCCCCCGCGATATAGGCGTTTTCGCCGTTTTGTTTGGCCCGGGCACTCAGCAGGTCAATCACCCCCGCCACGCGGAAGGTATGAAACTGCCCGCCCTCCATGCTGATGGTGCTTTTGTCAAGCGCGTCTTTGGTATTAAACGCCAGGTAAGCTGCGGTGGTAAAATCGCCGTAGCCGGTATAGTATGGGCCTTTGCCATAATCAAAGCCGGCAATAGTTTCGGGGATGAGAAAATGCAGGTCGGCATAACCCTGCCCGTGGATATGCGATACCATGTTTACCGGCATCCCGTCGACAGAAACATTAACGTCGGTACCATGGTCGGCATCAAAGCCGCGCACGAAAATCTGTTCGGCCTTGCCGCCGCCCATGTGCTGGGCAATAAACAGTCCGGGCACCAGGCGCAACAAATCCTGCGAAGAATTTACCGGACGTACATTCAGGTCGATATTGCCGAGTGTATGGAAAGAGTTGTTGTTTAATCCCGGTAAAATTACCACCTCTTTCAGGTCGATAGCTCCCCGGTTAAGGGTGATGAGCACAGGTTTGGCACTTTCAGCCTTTACCTGTTGAATAGTATAACCGATAAAAGAAACCGTAAGCATAGCCGAATCGACAGGCAGGTTAAGCCTGAAATTGCCGTTTTTATCGGTAGTAACCGCTTTGCCGGGCGTGCTTACCGTGGCATATTCAACCGGCTGCCGGGTAGTTTGGTCGATGACGGTGCCTTTATATATTTTTTGAGCGCGACACATGCTAATGCTTATAATAAGCAGCAGCGCTATGCACGTTGTGGTTTTAAAAAGATGCATATTTTGGTATAAGATGGATGAACGTGAAGCCTCACCCCAACCCCTCTCCAGGGGAGAGGGGCTTTGACTAAAAAATATTTAAATGACAGTAAGAGTCCTCTCCTTTGGAGAGGATTTAGGTGAGGCGTGAATTTTTAAGCGAAATACTTACCCGAGCCGGGGCGGCTGGTAAATGGGAAGGTCGGCAACAGGCAGGGTAAAACGGTGGTTGGGCACCTGTATTACCTGCACTACGTGCGAGTAAAACCGGGTTTCGGCTTTTTGTGCAAACAAGGCTTCCTGGAAAAGATTTTTCTGCGACTGGCGCTCTTCATTTTTCTCTTTTTCTTCGGCCTGCCTTATTTTTTTCATGAAATAGCATTTGCCATTACAATGCAGCCATGGCTTGTCCCGGTTTTCGCAAAGATGTGTGGCGATATAATTCCTGTTCAGCTCGAAACCTGCATAAACAA
>Ga0206965_10259_pt1 | contig 14030 bp, 11 predicted proteins | sample Alteio_BWOrgHeat_26_FD_152973 | JGI IMG/M metagenome (GOLD analysis project Ga0206965, IMG submission 152973) | Enriched cells from forest soil in Barre Woods Harvard Forest LTER site, Petersham, Massachusetts, United States -... | ecosystem: Environmental > Terrestrial > Soil > Temperate forest >...
CCGCGGCGCCGATGGCCAGAACAATACCCCGGACGATGTGGAACTCGGCCCGGTCGATGCGACTTGGTCCGTCGAAGAATTCCTTTCGATGTATGGAGATGACGACAAAGACTTCGTGGGAACCTTGAGCCCCACCGGCCTGTTCACTCCTGCCCTCGATGGCCCCAACCCGAAGCGCAAATTCAGCCGCAACAACTACGGCGATATCTGGATTGTTGCCACATCGAAAACCGAAAAAGACAAAGATGGCAAGGCGCTCTCCGGTCGAAGCTATCTGGTTGTGACCGTCCCGACTTACATAAAATGGGATCAACCGGAGGTCTCCCGCTGACTGCTACCGAAACCAGAATCTACCGGCTGGGCGAGAACCACTCCTTCGGCGCCAGTGGCCACCGCTTCGCCTACCTGCCTTCGGGAGCGATCTTCGAAGTGGACGAGGCTGCCGGCGAGGTCGTCGACCGTCTGCGTGAAGGCGACGCAGCTCACAACGAACTGATCGATCGTCTCATCACCAGCGGCCTCAGCGTCGCCGACGCCGAAGAACTGCTCGGCGAACTCCGCCAGGCCCGCGCAGTAGTTGCCCCCGATGCGCCGCCGGACATAGTTGCCGATCCACCCGCGGATTTCCCGCTGCAATCGATGGTCATGAACTTGACTAACCAGTGCAATCTTTCCTGCACGTACTGCTATGAATTCGGCGAAGACAAGGTCGCTACCCCCGAAGGCAAGCCGAAGTTCATGGATCTGGAAACGGCGAAGCGTTCGGTCGAAATGCTGCTCGAGCAGTCCGACGGCCGCCCCGGCATCCACATCACCTTTTTCGGTGGTGAGACGCTGATGAACTTCCCGCTGCTGAAGAACGTGGTCGAGTACGCCAATATGCGGGTCACCCAGCAGGGCCGCACCGTTGACTACAGCCTAACCACCAACGCCACGCTGCTCACGCCGGAAATCGTCCAGTTCCTGTCCGATAACCGAATCGGCGTCACCGTCAGCATGGATGGCCCGCCCGAGCTGCACGACAAGCTGCGCGTCTTCTCGAACGGCAAGGGTAGCTATGACATCGTCGCGGCCAAAGTGAAGATGCTGATCGCCGGCCACAAGACACGCCCCATCGTCGCCCGCGTCACCCTGACTGCCGGCGTCACCGACGTCATCCGTATCTATCGGCATCTGAAAGAAGAGCTCGGCTTCCACGAAGTCGGCTTCGCCCCCGTCACCACCGCGCCCGACCGCCTCTACGCCATCGGTGAATCTGGCATGGACGGGGTCCTCGCACAGTTCAAAGAGCTTTCACAGGAGTGGCAATCGTACGCCATTCGCGGCGAAATGCACGGCTTCACCAATGTCAGCGACACCATCGCCGAACTGATTCAGGGGGTCAACAAATCGCACCCCTGCGGCGCTGGTCTCGGCCTCGTCGGCGTCGGTCCTTCGGGCGATATCGCGCCCTGTCACCGTTTCGTGGATTCTGACCAGCACGCGCTTGGCAACGTCACAACCGGCATCGATCGCGAGAAGCAAAGCGCCTTCCTCAATCGCGGTCACATCCGCGGCAAATACGATTGCCACACCTGTTTCGCGCGCCCGCTGTGCGCCGGCGGATGCCACCACGAAGCTTTTGTCCGCTACGGCGATACCGGTCACGCCAATTTGCACTTCTGCGACTGGATTCGCGACTGGACCGACACCTGTTTACATATTTATGGAAGTCTGGCGGCGGAAAACCCCGGATTTTTGCTACAATTTGCTGAAAGGAAAGCCACATGAAACACCTGCGTCCTCTAAATAAGAAGGCACAACGGATTGGCAAGATGGTCGAACCTGACGTCATGGCCCTTCAACAGGGCGGAGGCGCTCCTCCTCCAAGGCCGCACGTTCCCATGGGTTGTTCACTGGCTTTCTCACCCGGCTGGGAAGTAGATTCCGCCGGCGGCGCTTCCGGTCTCTGTCAGCCCGTCGAACGCGACATCTACGACTGCTATGTCACCTGCTTCTGGCCCGCCCAGGTTCCGGACCACCTGAACAACTATCCGGACTGGGCCGCGAAATGTGCCACGGCAACCAAAGACTGGCGCAACCTCGATCTGGTATTCCCATAGACTCAACTTTCCCGATCCACGACCGTTTACCGATCGGGCGACCGTGTTTTTACCGATCCACGACCGTGTTTTTACTGAGCCGCGACCGTAAGGGAGCGGGCCGGACCTACTTTATGAAACTAATCTCGCAATTCGTTGCGCTCCTCGGCGCGGCTGGCTCGATGTGTATCTCCGCACCGGCGGCGACACTCTTCCTCGGCGCTTACCCGAACTTCGTCGTTGTCTTCGACGAAGCCAGCGGCAAAGTCACCGACAAGATCACTCTGACCACAGGACTTCCGCGCAGCCTCCGCCTGTCCGCCGATAAGAAATTGATCTACGTCACCACGCTCGATCACACCGGCGTCGAAGTGGTGGATGTCGCCACAAAAAAGGTGGTGAACAAGTTCGTTCTCGATAACGGCAATGTGCGCTATCGATTTGCGTACGGCCTGGTTCCCGATCCCACCAACAAGATTCTCTACACGGCTCTCACCCAGATGGAAAAGAAGATCGACCGTTGGGACATCGGCCTGCCAAAATACAGCGTCATCGATACGGCCAGCGGCAAGATCACCAAAACCGTGGATATACCAGCGGCTGACCGCTCTTCCCTGCGCGGAGACGCGCGCGGCGGGGGACTGCAGATCTCCCCAGACGGCAAATATCTCTACCAGTTCCGCGACCGTATTTCCATTCTCGACACAGCCGATTTTAAGGAAGTCGACAAGATCAATCTGACCAAGGCCGACTTCGACGGGGAGTCCATGGAGAACATCGGTTTCGGCGCCACTTTCGATTCCTACACCGAACCCGGCCAGCACGTCGCGCTGTTCACCTCGGCCGATCCCTACGTTCACAACCGCCTCTTTGGTCTCGCGCGCTTCAACCTGAACACACGCAACATCAATTTCACGCCCATCGGCCCCGCGCCGCAGGGAATGTCCGGCTTGCAGGTCACGCCCGACGGCAAGAAGGCTTATACCGTCATCCAGAGCGGCAATCAGGGCAACAAGCGCTGCGAATTCTGGGCCTTCGACATGGGGACGAATAAGATTAGCCAGACCCTCGAAGTTCCCTGCCGCGCCCGTTTCAGCTTCGGCATGTCCGGCGACGGCAAAAAGCTTTACCTCTATGCGGCTGGCTTCGAGATCGAAGTCTATGACGCGGCCACACTAAAATACGAGCGAACCTGGGACATGGGCAACGACCTCACCGGGCCGATGGTGGTAGTCCAGTAGCCGGAATCGTCGCAATCCGCGGAGACGGCGTCGCGGCCACCTGCGCGGCCTGGCTTCTCGGACAAGCCGGATTTGAAATCAACTGGGACCGCATCGGGCGTTCACGTATCCCCGCAATCATGTTGAGCGAGAGCGCGGTCGCCCTGATTCGTGATGTCTTCAGCCGCCCGCAATTGTTCCGAAATGCCCATCGCATCCGGCGCCGCGAAGTGGCTTGGCGTTCGGGCGAACCTCCAGCCGTCTTTGAGCACTCCGCGGTTGTGGTCTCTGAAGAGCAACTGCTTGCCGAGCTTCCAAAACCGGATTCAGTCGAGGGCGACGCGTTCTATACAATCACCGCCACGGGAATTCCCTCTGTCCGCTTCGGTTTCCGGTTTGCCGAAGCAACCCAGGCCACACCCTCCGACCCCGCCGCCTGCCGCATCGAAGCATTCTCTGACGGTTGGGTTTTCCATGTCCCGAACAGCATGTCTTCCGAATGGATTCTCACGGTAGGCGGCGAAAATGGCTTTTTCTCGGCCCCCGCAATCGCGGAAACCCTCACCGGACGCCGCTGGCTTGCCGTCGGCTCCGCAGCCATGGCCTTTGACCCCATCTGTGGCGACGGCACGGCCCATGCCATCCGCGAAGCCGTACTGGCCTCCGCCTGCGTTCGCGCCATCCACAACGGCCAGCCCGAAGCCGCAGTCCGCGCGCACTATGAATCTCGGCTGCTTCTCGGCTTCCGCCGTCACCTCGCGCTCGCGCACAGTTTCTACCGTTCCGGCCACGGCGGCCCATGGTGGGACGCCGAAGCTGACGCCACGGCCCGCGGCATAGCCTGGTGCGATGAGCATATCGCCACATTCGGCCCTCCGCGCTACCGCCTGGAAGGCGCAGAGCTAATATGTCTCCCATGACGCCCACAGCCGGCCCAATTGCGAGTTGGGGCACGTACCGCAGGCTGTGGGTCTGGCTGCGTCCCTACACCAAAGGGCTGATCCTGGTCCTCATCGTCAGCCTGGGCGCGACCGGCCTGAATCTCTTTCAGCCCTACATCTCGAAGCTCCTGATCGACCGCGCCCTCGTCCCCCACGACATGCACGCGCTGGTCGTCATCGCCGGACTGATGTTGGGCGTCACTCTGCTTGGCTTTCTCCTGAACATCGCTTCGAGCTATCGCTACGTGCAAATCTCGGCGGCCATGCTGTTCGACATGCGACTTGCCCTCTTCCGTCATTTGCAGACGCTCTCGCCGCGCTTCTACGCCACCTTTCGTCTGGGTGACCTGATGTCGCGTCTCAACAACGACGTCGGTGAAGTGCAGCGCGTCTCCGCCGACACCCTGCTCTCCGTCCTCAGCAACGTAATGTTCCTCATCGGCAGCATCGTCATCATGCTGCGGCTGAACTGGCGCCTCTTCCTGCTGGGCGTCGTCCTTGTCCCGCTATGCCTCTACGTCTTCCAGCACTATCAGAAACGCCTCACTGCTCTCAGCAAGCTGATGCGCGAACGCAGCGCGGACCTCGGCAGCCTCTTCGTCGATTCCATCCTCGGTATGCGCGTCGTGGTCTCTTTGCGGGCGGAGAAGCATGAGGGAGAGCGCTTCCGTGACCGCAACGACGCTTTCGTCCGCACCATGCTGGATACGCAGATCGCATCGTTTCTAACCGGCGCCCTTCCGGGGTCCATCCTCACAGCGTCAACCGCGGCTGTCTTCCTGTACGGCGGCTGGATGGTTATCGATAACCGCATGACAATCGGCACTCTGGTGGCCTTCATGGCGTATCACATGCGCCTGTTGTCGCCGGTTCAGAACCTGATGGGCCTAACCTCCGGCCTCGCTTCCGCGCGCGTCTCGCTGGCCCGCATTTTCGAGCTCTTCGACACACCCGCCGAAGTGATCGAAAACAAAATCCCTCTCCCTCTGACGAAACTCACCGGCGCCATCGGAATCGAATCGGTCTCCATCCGTCACGATCGCGCGCAGATTCTGGAAGACGTCAACCTCCGCATTCCCGCCGGCGGTTTCCTTGCGATCCTCGGCCCCTCCGGCGTCGGGAAATCCACCCTGGCCGACCTGCTGGTCCGCTATCTTGACCCCGACCGCGGACGAATCCTTTACGACGGCACTGACCTCCGCGACGCCACGTTGGCCGACCTCCGCCGTGAAATCATCCTCGTCGATCAGTCGCCCTATCTTTTCAGCGCGACGATTGCCGAAAACATCGCCTTCGCAGCCGAAGGGATTACGCGCGCCCAAATCGAAGCCGCCGGCCAATCCGCCGGCCTGGACGAAATGATCGCCCGTCTGCCCCAGGGTTACGACACCAAAACGGGAGAACGCGGCACAGCGCTTTCCGCCGGCGAACGCCAGCGCGTCGCCCTCGCGCGCGCATTACTGCGCAGACCCAGCGTTCTCATCCTGGATGAACCCACCTCCGCCCTCGACGCCGAAACCGAAAAATTGGTGGCCCGAAACCTCCGCCAGGCGCTACCCAACTCCACCCTGATCGTGATCACTCATCGTCCGGCATTAGCCGAAATCGCCGACGCAATCGTCACTATCGAAGACGGCAAACTCTCCCAATGGCTGGCCCGAACCCCGTCCGTCTAGCAATCATCGACAGCGGCGTGCACCTTCAGCACCCTCACATCGGACGCATCGCGGGCGGCATCACCATCACTCCGCACTCGACGACCCCGGACTTTACCGACCGCATCGGCCACGGCACCGCCGTCACAGCGGCGATCCAGGAAAAAGCGCCGGACGCAGAAATCTACGCGGTGCGCATTTTCGTCGAAACCCTCCGCACCACCACAGACACGCTGCTCCGCGCAATCGATTGGTGCATCCAGGAAAAGATGAACCTCATCAACCTCAGCCTTGGCTCACTCAACGAAACATACCTGGATCGCTACCGCGAAACCGTAGCCCGGGCTAATGCGGCCAACGTGGTCCTCGTAGCAGCGGTCGAAGCGCAGGGTAAACCCTGCTACCCTGGCTGTCTCGAAGGTGTAATGGGCGTGAACCTCGACTGGGAATGCGGCCGCGATTCCTACTGGACCGGCGGCGGCATCTATTACGCGTCGGGTTATCCGCGCCCCATCCCCGGCGTCGCGCCGCCGCGAAATTTGAACGGTATCAGTTTCGCCGTCGCCAACATCACCGGCCTCGCGGCCCGCGCCTGGCCTGAGCGGCTCTCAGCTAGACCGCCATCTCCCCATCCCAGCGCTTCATCAGATCCAGCGTAATTCCAAACTGATCCAGAGCCCGCATAACCAGATGATTCACCATGTCGTCAAGGCTTTGCGGATGGTTGTAGAAAGCGGGCATCGGCGGCATCATCACAGCGCCCATCCGCGCGAGGCGCAACATGTTTTCGAGGTGTATCTCATGCAGCGGCGATTCGCGCACCATCAGCACCAGCTTCCGGCGCTCCTTCAGCACTACATCCGCCGCCCGATGCACCAGATTCTCGCCCAAACCATGCGCAATCGCCGCCAGTGTCCTCACGCTGCAAGGCGCGACAATCATGCCATCGGTCGCAAACGACCCGCTGGAAATGGCTGCCCCCTGATCATTTGCGTTGTAACAGACTGACGCCATCGCCTGTACCTGCTCCACCGAGTATGCCGTTTCATGCGTCAGGGTACGCGCGCCCCATTTGCTGATTAGCAGATGCGTCTCGACGTCGGCCCTTCGGAGTGCCTCCAGCAGGCGCACGCCAAAGATGGCGCCGCTCGCGCCCGTAATGCCTACGATGATCCGCATGCGTCCCCAGTATGGCATTTCGAATCAGGTACAATGCCCGTCATGAAGAGATCTCATCTAGCCCTGTTGGCCGCGGTAACATGTTTCCCGCTTTGGGCCCAGGACGCCCCGCGGAAGGCGTCCGCCCTGTTGCAGGAAGCCTGCACGGCCTGCCACGGCCTGAACCGGCTGGAAACCTCAAAGAACCGCGCGGAGTGGAAAGACACCGTAGATCGGATGATTTACAGCGGTGCCGACGTCAAGCCCGAAGAGGTCAATCCCCTGGTCGGTTTCCTGGTGCGTTATTACGGCGAAAGCGTCGAGATCAATAAAGCCACCGCCCAGCAACTACAGGACGAACTTGACATGACCCCGGCCGAAGCCGAAGCCGTCGTAAAGGCCCGCGCCGAATCGGGCAACTTCAAAACCTACGCCGACATTCAGAAGATCAAAGGCCTGGACCCCAAGCGTATCGACCCGATTAAAGACCGCTTCCGCTACAACTAAGAGGTTCACCTCAGCGGCGCCGGCCCGCGACGCAACTCAATGCGCTCGACGGCAATATACCGAGCCGCGACCGTAAGGGAGCGGGCTTTTACCCGGCACTTACCGAACTCACCCGGATCAATCGCTCGGTGAATCAGACCTGCGGCGCAGTCTCCGGTTCCCCTTTCGCTTCCAGCGCCACGCAGTGCGAAGAAGCCGAAGACTTGCGACTGGCACCTCCCGCGTCACAGTCCGTTGAGGCCCCGAAACTGCTAGACTGAGTCGCTCTCAGCAAGACATTTTGACCGGCAGTCCGGAAGGATCTCATATGAACAACCTCATCGCGCAGTTGCTCGAGATCCTGAAAGACCTCGAGCCCGCCGCCGGCGCAAGCCCGGACTCTCTCCTCGCCCTCCTTCGCGCCCTTGCGGCATCCGCGATCCAGCAGGATCCAAACCTGGCTGTCATACCACCCGGCGATATCGATCCCCGCATTGTGGACGCCATTCGCGCCGCCATCGCATTAGTAAAGGTCCTTTTCACCACCCGTCTGCGTGTCGCGCTCGAGGAACTGCCCGTCGGCACACCAACCATCAGCGACCACTCCGGCGAACAGGCCTCTGAGATCTTCGGTCCCTTCGTCGACCGTCACGGACGTCTTGTACGCTTCAAAGCTTTTCAGTCCGGCGGCTTTCTGAAGGTCGTGGCCGCTAATCCGATCCCGCCCAACACGCCCATCCTGCAAATCCTGATTCCACCGGCGTCAACCCCTGATACTCCGGACCTCCGCAGTTGGACGCTCGCCCCGGGAAGTGTCTGGATCCAATCGTCCTTTTTGGTCGTTGGCGCGACCGGCTTCACCGGCCTGCGCATCAAAGGCGGAACCCTGCAGTTGCCGGCGGGAACTTTGGCCGGTGCCGTCACCATCCAGATACCGTTCCGCTCGTCCTGGTCGCTGTCCCTGGAGCCCGAACCCGCGCCTCCTCCGGGCGAAGGCTCGGATGGCGATGCCCTTGCCCTCACCCTCCCTGCTCGCCTGGACATACACGATGGCCAGGCTGTCGTTTCCGGCGCGCCAGTCCTTTCCGGTTTCGGCTCCGATCTGCATTTCACAATGTCCGGACGTGCGTTCACCGATGTCTCTCGGATATTTTTTCCCATGACGGCCGCGGAATCAACCTGGTCAATTAACGGCAATGCATCGAGTCTGGCCACATTCTCCGGTGAATCGGTGGTTGCTTCGGCGAACTATGCCCTGACCAATTCCTCTACCGATCCGGCTTTTCTCGCCGAAGCCGCGCACGGTGGAGCCTTCGTTGTCCGCTTGTCAACCCCGTTCTCCTCCAGATTCGCCGCCCAGCAGGGCGGCGTGTCTGACTGGCTGGCAACCACGCTGACCGCCAGTGCGGTTCAACTCGAACTCGACTGTGGCGAAGCCGATTCCGCTGCCGCTTACGATCTCGATCTCTGGAGCACCTCCCGCTCCGCTGTCCGGTTCGCGGGCCAATCGCTCTCGGGTCTCTTCTTCTTCAGCGCGCGCGGGATTGGCGACACTGTCATCGTACTGGGCGGCGCCATCCGTAACCAATGGGATTTGCCCTGTGCCGCCAATGGCCAGCCACTTCCCTTCGACGGCAGGCCGGACATCTTTGGCTTGTTCTCCAATGACGCTGGAACGTGGATAACTGTATACGGTACCGCCGTCGTGCCCGATTCGCTTCAGGGCCTCACTCTCGAAAATCTGCATCTCGTTGTCAAAGCGCCCAGTAAGCTCTTCGCGCTGGCGCCTTTCGATGTCTCCCTGCAGCTTTCCTCCGGCATCGCCATCCTTCGGTTCGATGGCAACTTCGCCGTCCCCACACTACCGGATCCCTATGCCGCCAACCTGCCTCTGCCCGACAATCAAGGTGTCGTTGAAGGCGCTCTCGGCATCCGGCTCACCTGGCAGGACGCCTCCACTCCCGCCCTTCTCGCATATTTCCTTTTCCAGGTCCAATTCCCCGAACCGCGCTTCCTCGGGCCCGCCGGTCAGGACGAACTGGTCCTGCGCCGGGAATTTCGTGATTTCCTTAGTGCGCAGCCGGAATTCCTCTGCCTGCTCGATATGTCGGGCAACGAACATCTTCTTGGAGTGGCGCTCGAGTCGCCCTCAGATAACCCCGCCGAACTTATCGATAACCGGCTCTCCTTTCCCATGCAGCAGGTTCGCCTGCTCATGCAGCCGCAGGTGCAGTGGGAGCCAGTCCGGATCGACACGAATCCGCCGGTTATCGTACATACGCTGTCGAATGGCGGTCTGGACCTCGTTGGAGCCAACTCCGTCACCCTGGTACCCACTCTTCCGCAGCCGGTGACCGCCGGCATCTTCAACGCGATAAGCCTGCAGCAGCCGAGTGCAGCCCTCTTCTCCCTTCCGTTCGGACTACGCGCGCTGGTGCATCTCAGCCCGCCGGAGCCATTCGGCGGAGCCCCGATTCCACAACCCGGTGCTGTCACCGCGCTGCACGAGCCGGTTTTCGACACGTTTTCGGCGGCGCGTCAGATTCGCATTACCGCATTGGATAACGGCTTTACGCCGCCTTCGGAAAGCGCCCTTCCCGGCACGATGCGGCAAACCGCGAATCTCAATGTGCCCAACCTGGCGGGTTTGAGCAGCGTTCTCCCACTCACGCTGATGAACCAGGTAAACGCACAGTTCGGCTTCCGCGTACCCCTGCAACATGCCGATCTTTCCGGCTACGGACTCACCTCATTCAGCCAGTGGGCTCTGGCAGCTGACGGCGCGGGTCTCAGCAAGGCTGAGTTTCAGGTTCTGAACGGCCGAACCGCGTATGAAGTCCTTCAGTTCCGGTCCTGTCTTTATGAGTGCGGCGCGCGCGTGGTCCGCACGATTATTCTTGAGCGTCACACCTCGGGCCGCGTATTCCGGACCGACAGCGGGTGGGTGGCCCTGGAGCCCGGACTGTTCGCCTTGCCGAGGCAGTTTGAAAACGGCGCGGTCCGCGCCTTCCGCAATATCCGCCGCATCCGCATCGTGGGCGACACCTCCTTCCAGCTGGATCCCAACTCCGCTGTGCAGAAGGTAATCTTCGATGCTGATGCCGACATTGAGGGACACGACGCACTCGTTCCCATTTACGATCGCCCCGGCTACATTCAGACTCAACCTCCGCCTCCGACCCCCGCCCCGCCGCTCGCGCCCAGCCTGCTCACCGATACACAACTGCGGGCGTTGTTCACCAAAGTCGGACCCATCGGCGGTCCGGTCGACTGCGTCATCCGCCTCGGCGGCACCCTCGAAATGCATCTTTCCGCCATCGTCTCGGATCTTGCGCCAGACGAGGCTGACCCCTTCTTTGGGTTCGCGGTCGCCGTCGTTGGATCTCCCAGGCTCCCCCGTGCCGGTCAATGGACCGTGGTACGCATCGACGCAGGAACCAATGAGGTCTCTCCGGTCGATCCCCTCCGCGGCGTTCCCGTCACCAGGGTTGCTCCTGGACCGTTCCGTTTCCGTGAGCCCTCCGATGCCCGTCGCATCCACGCCAATATCAAGCATGGACTCCTCCTTTCCACCGAATCCAGCCGCGTTCTGTTTGGCCGCCCGATCATCGTTGTCAATCCTCCGCCGCCACCCGGCACCCTCAATTTTGAGGACGTTGCGGTCATGGCCGATCCTTACTCACTGATTCAGGGCACGGGTCATTTCCCGAATTCGTCTTTTGCAATCGGCCTCGACAGAATCCCCGTGTTCCACATTGATGACAATAATCAGTGGCGAATCGACAACCCGAGCTTCGGCATCCCGCAGCCGCCGGCAGGGGGACTGATGAAGGGGGCTGATTGGGCCATCAGCCGCGGGTTTGGCCCGTCACCGGATCTGCCGCCCAATCTTCAGCATCTGCCTCCGCCACTCCCGCCATCCCCGACGAATGTCACTCTGAACATTGCTTCCGCCGCCGCGCAGGCTCTGCAAATCAACGTTCCAACGTCCCATCTAAACCTTGACCTCCCAGCGCCTCTCGATACTATTTTCAAGCTCCACGCGGACTACAGCACTGCCGCCGGCCAACTCCCGAAACTCGCCAAACCGACGCTGGAGTTTACCGGTGCCCTCGAAGAACTCAAAAAGACTCTCGATTCCCTGGCCCAACTGGTTGGCCTCCCTTTTGACGTCGATGTCTCCGTCACCGCCAACCCCGGCGACAGTCCATCCTTTGTAGTGCACCTGCACCTCAATTTCCGGCTTGGCAAAAGCCCGGAGGATCGCATTGATGTTGGTGCAGGCAAGTTTTATGGCGAGTTTACTATCGAAGGCGAACTCGAAGCGAGCCTTGCCGGCATCAATCGCACTTTGCTGTCCGTCGCTCTCCGTGGCGATATGCAGCAGGGAATTCTCCCGCCTCTTCTTTACGCCGGCGGTTTCTTCACCTTTAGCATCGAACTGCGCGACACCGGCAGCCCCACGGTGCAGATGGGGCTCGGCGTCATCGCCTCCATCGGCGGCGATCTCATTCCCGGCCTCCTCTCGGTGGAAGTCACCGTCCACTATGGCTACACTCTAATCCCTGATACTTACGAACCCGGTGCTCTGATCGGCCTCGACGCCCATGCCAAACTGCTGGGCGGCCTGATCGGTTTCAGCTTCGCGGTCGAAGCCATGGCGCGCATCAAACGCCCACTCGACGACGTGCAGACCATAAACATATGGGCTCACATCCGCGTCGCAGCCTCTGTTCATATCGCCATCTTCCTGGATGAAGACATCGATTTTGAGACTCAGTTCCAGCAAAAAATCCCACTGGCCGCGCTGTCGCTGATTCCCGGTTTCGGCATCGGTCCCGCCCTGGTGCAGGCCGTGACCCTTTTATAGGAGAAGACAGAAATGCCTATTGGAATCGCCAGACTAAGCCTTCTCCCCTTTCCCCAGCAATGGGATGGCGCCTCGCTCGCCCTCCGCTTCCTCTGCCTGCCGAAAGGCCCTCCCGATGCGCCTCTGAACCCCGGCCTGCCGAAGTTCTCCGAAGCCAACCTTGTCTTTGAGGCGCACCTGATCGGCAGTCTCGCTCGCCTTCCACTCTCCGGCGATGCCACTCCCTCAGGACCGCTGGATACCGACGCGCCCCTCGACAAAGCCGCCCTCTTCGCCGAACTGAAAACGAACTTCAAAATCTCAGATCCCATCGCACCGCGCCTGGATAAGCCGCGCCTGCTTAAATCCTTCACCGAGTCCTACCGGGCCCTTATCGGCGATCGACAGCGCTCCCAGTACCTGATGAGCATCGACGAGTTCGATTGCGCCGTTCATCAGGGAGCAACCGATCAGCCGGAAGATCCCGTGGTTCTTCCTGACAGCTTCACCTGGGGAAAAGCCATCGCCCTTTCGCTCCGCCAGCCCAACCTTGCCCGCGCCCTCGGCCTTATGGTTGAAGCAACCGTCACGCCGCCCGATCCCGAATTCTTTGCCGCTGGTGGCTGGCTCTATATCGATCTCCACGCCTCCAGCGACTATGCGGCCGCCGGCATTGCGGCCCGCTATGCGGCGCGCATTCCGGCTCTCGCCGCCGATTCCCCGCGCCCTCTCTTTGCCCCACTCCTCTTTCCCGTCACCGATGCCCCTTCCAACGTCGTTCTGGACGACATCTTCCTCGAAGCCGAACTCTATCAGGACGGCCTTGCCAAACTGGTCCACTCCGCCCAGACTTCCGATCATGGCGACGGCATCCGGCTCGCCTGGGAAGACGAGCAGATCGCGGACTGGTTAAACCGCCAGCTGGACCGCGATCCGGTCACCCGCGAACTCAAAACCGATACTCCCCTCGGCGTCGCCGGCTATCGCGTCGACGTACGCAAAGCTGGTGATGACACGTGGAACTCGCTCGTCGCTGTTGAGAGCGGCGATCTTCAACTCGGCGATATTCCCCTCGGCACTTTCACCGGCGAATCTGTGATCGAAGTCTCCCCCACGCAGCTTTCGCCCAAAGACCCTGGCACTTTCTGGTTCCCCTCTTACTTCACTACCTGGCGTGGATCCTCGCTCGCCCTTACCGACGCCGATCTCTCCCGCATACACGCCCGCGCCGACGTGCAGAGCGCGGAAAGTCTGCCGTACCTGTTGCAGCGGGAAAAGAATTTCACCCCGGTGAACGACAAGGCAGTTCCATTGCGCTACGGCAACACGTATGAGTTCCGCGTGCGCATGGCTGATCTCACCCGCGGCGGCCCCGATTCCTCCGTGGCCTCTCCGGATCCGCCGCGCAACTCCATCTCATCGGTGGCCTTTCAGCGCGGCAAAGCTCCCGGCCCGGTCGAAGTCATACAGCGCCCGCCCGAGGTCGATCGCCAGATCCAAATCGCCCGCCCCCGCCTGGGCTATCCCGAAATTCTTTTCGCCGGCGCTGATTTCTCCCAACTCGAAAAAGATCTCGATAAGATCGCCGCGGACCCCAGGATCGCTCGCGAGATCAGCCTGCCGGATCCTGATGTCGCCAC
>Ga0206965_10306_pt1 | contig 13925 bp, 14 predicted proteins | sample Alteio_BWOrgHeat_26_FD_152973 | JGI IMG/M metagenome (GOLD analysis project Ga0206965, IMG submission 152973) | Enriched cells from forest soil in Barre Woods Harvard Forest LTER site, Petersham, Massachusetts, United States -... | ecosystem: Environmental > Terrestrial > Soil > Temperate forest >...
GTCACGCGGGAAGAAATGAGGCAGGAGCCTGGCAAAAGCGATCCGCGGATTGAGCACGCGGATCACGACCTTCCGCGAGGAGGTCACGGCGGGAGACGAGAGGATGGCCGTGGCCTCACTTTGCTCCGCGGCCAGGAATTGCGACTCCTTTTCCGCAAAGGTGAGATCGCCGGCCCGGGCACCCTCGATCGATGACAGTCCGGTCAGCCGCGTGGTTCCATCGCCCAGCACTTCACCATGGACCAGCGCGGCAATTTCAAGAGCAGTGAAGGAAATAAAAAGGAGAAGTTCGAGTTATTGAGAGTTATCCAGGCGCGGGCTTTCGCCGCGCCCAGCGCGCAGCAAATCAAGTCCCCGTGGCCACTGGCCCGGACACCCTATCGCGGAGGCCCACCATGCGCTGGGCTTCCACGTCCCAGACTTTCAAGCGCAGGCAGCGCAGGATTTCCGCTGGATGGAGCGAGGTTAACTTCGGGGTTCGCAGTTCCGGGATCTCGCGAAAAACCTGCGGCAGCCGATAGAACGGGATGCGCGCATTGATGTGATGAATGTGGTGATAACCGATATTGGCGGTGAACCACGCCATGATCCCGCTCGTCATCATGAAACTCGACGATTCGACGGCGGCTTTGTGATGGGTCCATCCGGCCTTGTCCGCGAAGCGAACACCGGGAAAATTGTGCTGCGCGTAGAAGAGATAAGTTCCGATCGCGTATAGAATGAAGTGCGGAATCGTCTGGGTCAGAAGAAGACCGGGCCATCCCCAGTAGTGGACGAGGGTCACGCCGATGGCCGCATGCACGAGCAAAGCGGCCAGGCCATCATAGTGCTTTTTCGGTTCGCTGAGAAAGGGGGCCACGCACATTCCGTAGAGAAAGACGAAGACATAGCCGAAGAGGATGGTCAGCGGATGCCGCATGAAGAGATACTTCAGCCGGGTCGATGCGGACGACTTGAGAAACTGACTGTTCGTCATGATCGGAAATGAACCGATCTCCGAGCCGCGCAGTTTTGAATTATGGTTGTGGTGATGATTGTGCGAACTGCGCCAGATGCTGCTCGGGCTCAGGGCGAGGATACCGAATATCCGCATGAGCGCCGCGGCGACGCGCGAGCGAGGCAAAATGGCGTGATGCTGCTGATCGTGGTAAATGACGAAAAACCTCAGGAGCAGCAAGCCGCTGAGGATGCTGCAAAGAGCTTTGCCGGCGAGATTGAAGTTCCAGTGAGTGCCCGCCAGCGCCGCCAAAAGCAGAATCGCCGTCGAACCAATGTGCCACCAACTCTGAACAGTGGAATCTTTCGCGTATGGCTGAGTGGCGAGGATCAACTCCGAGCCAGTTCTGAATTTCAAGGACAAGACCAAGGGTAAAAGCGAAAAGACGATCTGTCGAACGAAAGGGTAAAAAAATCCCTTACCATGTTTGTGGCGATTAACGCTACTAGCACTTTCGCAATCAGTTTTCCCCGCCTGCAACCTCACTCGCGACCAGAGCCATGGGCAACGGCTCGTGCGGCACCGGCGCGTCGTGGTCGAGGTACTCGGCGCAGATGCGGAAAAAATCGCCCTTGGTCATCACGCGGCGAATCGAGTGGAGGAATTGGCCGGTCGGCTCCACGCCGTGGCTGATGTAGTTCAGATACTTCTTCATGCTTTGTACCTGGGAGATTTCGCGCGCTCCGGGAGAATCCACGGCCCCGTAGAGTGCGTGGATGTAGGCCAGTACGTCCCGGCCACTCGGGCGGAAGATCGGCTCGCCGCGCCGGTGCTGGCGGATTTGCTGGAAGATCCATGGGTTGCGAATCGCCGCCCGGCCGATCATGAGACCACGCGCGCCGGTGAGCGCGAGCACCTCTTCGGCGCGGTACACGGAGGAGACATTGCCATTCGCCACGACGGGGCACGGCATGGTGGCGACGGCGCGGGCGATATAATCGTGATGCACGGTGCTGCGATACATCTCCTTCACCGTGCGCCCGTGCACCGTGAGCAGATCGAGCGAGTGCCGGGCATAGATCGGGAGCAATTGCTCGAACACGGCGGGATCGTCGAAACCGATCCGCGTCTTAACCGTGAAGGGGATGGTGACCGCCGCGCGCAACGCGCCAAGAATGGCATCGACGCGCTGCGGATCGCGCAACAAGCCCCCCCCGGCGCATTTGCGATAAACGACCGGCACGGGGCAGCCGAGGTTCAAGTCGATCGCGGCCACGGGATAGCGCTGCAACTCCTGGGCGGCGCGCACGAGGCTCGGAATGTCGTTGCCCATCATCTGCGCGACCACCGGCCGGCCCGTGGGATTTTCCGTGATGGAAGCGAGGATGTCGCGATCGAGGCGCGAGTCCGGATGGACGCGGAAATACTCCGTGCAATAAAGGTCCGCGCCACCATAGCGCGTCATGAGCCGCCAGAAACGGAGGTCGGTGACGTCTTGCATGGGCGCAAGGACGAGCAGCGGCTCGCCGCCGCGCAGCAGGGAAGACAATGGAGTATCCGATTCCAACGCTCCTACTTTCGTCAGATGCGGGAGGTGGGCGACGTTTATTTTTTGGCTGCCAGGCACGCAACCGGGGCTTGTCTTTCAGCCCCGCAGGCTGTTGAACCAAAGATCGCATGGATCATCCTAATCCCCAGGCAACCCACGAAGCGATCAAAGGGGCGCTCTTCGCCGGCAACAAGATCTTCGCGATCCACTTGTACCGGGAGCAAAATCATGTCAGTCTCGCGGAAGCCAAGGCCGCGGTGGAGAAGCTGGAAGCGGAACTCGGCATCACCGCCGTGCGCAACGCCACCGTTCCTCCCGCGGTCCGCTATTTCGTCCTGCTGGTCATACTGGTCTTGATCGTTGTCATTGGCGCCCTTGTCTGGAAGCTGCTCGCTTCGGCGCACGGTCACGCCTCGCCTTGAGCCCGCGCGCGGCGAGCGATGGCGGCATTACTTGCCGAGCATCTTTGCCACAACGAAGATGAGGATGGCGCCGCCGAGGCCTCCTCCGAAAAGGAGATAGATAAGCGAGTAGCCGGCGGCGGCCACCAAGGGCAGGGTAGGTAGGATAAGTGCGGTCATAGGTTACACCGATGTATCGAGTGCCCGTGGCGGGTGGGCCGTATGATAACGCGAATGGGATTTGACCCGCCGCCCTGGAAAGGCGTACCCATGCGCTCCTATGGCTGACTCTCCCTCTGCAAAACTTGCGGGCAAAGTGGCGTGCGTGACGGGCAGCGGGCAGGGCATCGGGCAAGCGATCGCCATCCGCCTCGCGCAGGAAGGAGCGGACATCATTGTCGATGACCGGGTCATCGGTGACAGCGCCCAACAAACGCTCGAAGCGATTCGCCAGCTCGGCCGGCGGGCCGTGGCGGTGCAGGGCGACTTGAGCAATCCTGACGACGACCGCCGGGTGATCGCCGAGGGCGTGGCGCAACTCGGCAGGATCGACATTCTCGTGAACAACGCGGGCGTGGAAAAGCGCGCGGATTTCTGGGACGTGACCGAGCAGGATTTCGACTTCGTGGTGAACATCAACTTGCGCGGGACGTTCTTCATCACCCAGGACTTCGTGAACCATCTGCGCGCCACCAATCGGCCGGGCCGGATCATCAATATCAGCTCCGTCCACGAGGAGCTGCCGTTTCCGCATTTCTCGACGTATTGCGCCACCAAGGGCGCGCTGAAGATGCTCTGCCGCGACCTGGCCATCGAGCTGGCGCCGCTCGGCATCACCGTCAACAACATCGCGCCCGGCGCGATCCAGACGCCGATCAACAAAGCGCTGCTCAACGATCCCGAGCTGCTCAAGATGCTCCTCGGCAAAATCCCGCTGGGCCGCCTCGGTGTGCCCGCCGATGTGGCCGGCCTGGCCGCCTTCCTCGCCTCCGACGACGCCGCCTACATCACCGCCTCCACCTTCTTCGTCGATGGCGGGCTGATGTGGAATTATCACGAGCAGTAAGTGCGCGATTGCGCCGATGCAAACAATGATCCGTTGTATCTCAACCTGCAGGATCTTAACCATGCGCTTTCAATTTTTGTCTGTCTCGCGGTACCTGGCGTTTCTCGCGCTGTTGCTTTCGTCTTGTGCCATCCTCGGTGTCCCGCGGCGGGTGGCGTTCAATGAGGCCGAGTTCGCACCTTATCGCGGCGCGGGCTCCGGTAGCGTGGCCGGGCAGTTGGTCACTTCTTCGGGCGGCGAAGTGCACATTGGAAGCGGCGTGCATGTGACCCTCCTGCCCGTAACCGCTTACACAAAAGAGATGGTAGACCGGATCATCGGCAACGGGGAGATCCTCGCGCCGTCCGATGCGCGGCTGCATCCCTACGTCCGCATCGCGAAGACGGACGACGGCGGCCGTTTCGTTTTCGACCATGTCCCGCCCGGCGAGTACTTCGTCACTGGCCTCAACGAATGGTACGTTGGCGATGACTCCCAATACCAATGGGCCTGCGAGCGTATCACCGTCGGCAAGGGACAGAAGGTCAACATCCAGGTCTCGAAAAATCTCCAGCGCCCCGGCCGCCCGACGTATGTCGTCTGGGCATTGCAGTAGCGGAGTCCGGCTGCCGCGCTATTCCTGCGGCTTGGATTCGACGACCTTTTGCGCGGCGGTGATGTAGGCGATAATTTGGGCTTGCTGCGCGTTGTCGATTCCGGCGCGGCGCGACATGCTGCCCACCATTTTTTCCCAACTGCCCATCGAGCGCGAATCGATCAATTCGAGATCGTGGCATTCCGTGCAGCGATTCGTGTAGAGGCTGTGGCCCTCGGCGAGCACCCGGGCATCGCCGCCCCCGGCCGCGGTGAGAAAGGCCGGAGTGACCGGCGGCGCCGTGCGCTCTTCAAAGGCGCCCGCCATATCTTTTTTCAACGCGAGCAATTGTGGATTGTCGGCGCAGAGCTTCAGCCCCATCTCGAGCGCGGTGAGCGCGTGGGGCGTGCCCTTGGGAATGCGCCGCATGCGGTCGGCATCGGCACAGCGATCTCCGGCCTCGGCGATGTCCTTGTCCACCTTCGCCTGGAATGCCTTGAGTTCGGGGCGATTCGGCTCGGCGTCGAGCCCAGCGTGGATTTCCTCGCTGGCATTCATGAGGCAGCGCATGGCCACCGCCTGGCGCGTGCGGGCCAGGGCGCGGGTGCTCGTGGCCACGCGCTGGCTGAGGTCGGCGCGGTCCAGCTTCGTGGCAGGCGCGGTCGTGCCGCCGAGCCGGTCCGTGCCTTCGTCGAGCGCGAGCGCGAGGCAGGGATGGCCGAGCTTCTCCAACTGCGCCGCGGTCTCGCGCAAGGTGGCCAGCGACGCGGCACTGCGCGAAGCGATGGCGCCTTGCAGCCGCGGCGCGAGCGCCGCCGCCAGCGCGCGATACTTTTCATCCTGCGCCGAGCGGGTGAGAAATTGCTGCGCGGCCGCGTAACGCTGATCGCGAAAAGATTCGAGGCTCGCCAGCAGGTCGAGCCAGCCGTCGCGCGGCGCGGCTTCGACAGCCTCGGCAGAGATCGTCACGGCCACCGGCGCGCCGTCTTTTTTGTAGAAAGGCACGACGATCACCCCCTTCGCCGCGTCCTGCTGGAGCACGGGAAATTCCTGTCCCTTGGCCGCGCCGACGAAGTTCTTGCCGTCGAGTTGCAACATCTCGCCGCGGGTCGCGCGCACGAGTTCTCCGGGGGCGAAAACGGCGGCGGCCATCGCGTGGCAGTGCAGCAGGATGAGACAGATGGGGAGAAGGATTCGGCGGGCCATGGGACAGTGGAAAGATGCAGTGCCAAGAGCCAAGAGCCAAGAGCCAAGTGACGCACTGCCACGCGCACTTGGCTCTCGTTACTTGGCTCTTCATCACTTTCGGGCAATGAGCAAAATCGCCGCGAGCAGCAATAGCGAGCCGGCAGCCCGGCGCAACATCACGGCGCGCCCGTGTCCCCGCTCGGCGTTGCCGAACCAATGGCCGATGGTCCAGACGAGCACGACGCTCCACAGGCCACGGGAGTTGTAGAGCACATTGGTCGCCGTGGCGCCGATGGTGACGATCGCCCACGCGACGCCGCAGGCCTGCACGGCCAGCGTGCAGCCGCCGGCGCCGATCCAGACCCACGTCCGAGGGGAGACTTCCCGCCCATCGCCGCCCAGCAACGGCACGAGCGTGAGCGAGAGCACGGCCACGGTGAGAAAGAGCGTGGCGGCATAGTGGGCAAAGCCCCATTGGTGCACCCAGCGCTGCTGCGTAATGTCGGTGAGCGCATACATCACCGCCGCGCTGAAGCCGTAGAGCATGCTGCGCAGGATGGCCGCGCGGTCCGCATGCGGATGGCCAATGCCGAGCAGTGCCGTGGCGACGGCGGTGAGGAGCACGGCCAGCCAGGTGGGAGCGCCGATGTGCTCGGTGCCAAACGCCGCGCTAAAGAGCGCGACGAAGATGACTTTCGAGCCGAGCACCGGTGTGGCCACGGAGACATCGCCGCGGCTCAGGGCGAGGAAGGTGAAGATTTGCCCGATGAAAAAGATGGCGCCGGAGATCACGGCGTGACTCGCGTTGCTGAAGTTCACCGTGTGTTCCACCGGCACGAACCAGAGCAGCGAGAACAACGTCGCCTGCACCCAGTTCGTGGAAAAATTCACCCGCCACGGCCCAGCGCCCTCGGTGCCTCGCTTGAGCATGAGCGCCGCAAAGCCATAGCCCAACGCCGAACACAGCGGCACGACCATGGGTGAAGCGAGGGACATGAAGTTTTAAGTCTTAAGTGTTCAGTTTTAAGTGAAGAGAGCGCGCTGTCACCGGGGGCGGACTTAAAACTTAAAACTGAAAACTTTCAGCGCGATGCAAAGGTAATACACGCCGCAAAGAGAAATGAGCATCGACCCATAACGCAGAGCAGGGCGCGTGAACTGTTCGTGCAACTGCTGTCGTCCCGCCGCCAGTGCGCCGAAGAGTGGCAGCACCACCACCTGGTGCCCCACCTCGACGCCCAGGCTGAAGGCCCCGAGCGCGATCCACGTACCGATCCGCGGCAACCCTTCCATGGCGTCAAGCAGGCCGCCAGCGAAACCGAGGCCGTGGATCAGGCCAAAGCCGAAGGCCACGCCGAGACGCAGCCGCGAGTGCACGCGCCGCGGCCACAGGATATTCTCCATGGCCACGAAGATGATGCTGATGGCAATCACCGGTTCGACCACCCAGGCGGGCAGCCGCACGAGATGAAATACGGCGAGCGTGAGCGTGATGGTATGAGCCACCGTGAACGCGGCGATGACCTTGACCATTTCCCAGAAATTCATCGTGGCGATGACCAGGGCGGCAACGAAAAGGAGGTGGTCCCAGCCGGTGAGAATGTGCATCACGCCGTGCCGGAAGTACTCGCCGAAAGTGCGCCAGCCTTCGCTCCTCGCGGCCGGCGGCGCTTGTCCCGGGGAGGCCTCCCAGCCGGTGGAAAAATCGGTGGGTTTCCGCGGAGGCAAAAGCGCGGTCGTGATTTCATCCGAATCCGCATGTTTGAGCCGGACGATGTAAGTGACGTCCCACGGCGTGCCCACCGCGTACGGCCATTCGCGCAGCATGTCCTGCGTGGCGGTGACTTTGTCCGGCGGCGGCCCTGCGAAGGGATATTCCAGCTCGTATTGGTAAAACGTCTTCTCGGGTTCGGAGTAGATCGGGGGATCGGTGACCTGCATGACCCTGCCGGCGAGCGCGCGCCCATTCACGCTGAACTGAAGATGCTGCAGAACGTAGTCGCGATGCTTTTCCGCCGCCGTAGCCACGGCGGTGCTGTCGAAGTTGTCCTCCTTCGCCGTGAGTCCCTGCGCCACGGCGATCTCGCGCACTGAAACATTCACCGCCACGTGAACGCGCGTGGGCTCGAACTGCACCCACATCGCATTCTGCAAGAGCGGATGCGCTCCCGCCATGGCGGCGCTAACGAGCAGCGCAAGAAATAGGAGCAGGAGAAAACGCATGAGCCGAAATTTACCGCGGCACGACCGCCAGATACGTGCGCACAGTCTTCCACTCGTGCGCGTAGAATGGCGGCGACCCGCGCACCCACAACGCGGTGCTCGTTCCACCATCGAGATTCATCGCGCGGACGACATCGCCTTCGGGAAAGAGCGAAGCCGTCGACAGCATCTCCGCCATCCCGGCGAGCGTCGCGCTCTTGCAGATGAGGAAACCCGCTCGACCTTTCGCGTTTTGAAAGACCACCGTCCGGGCCGCATTTTTCGTGGCTTCGAGACCGGTGATCGCCTTCCCGCGCTCGACCAGAAACGGCCCCGCTTGCAAGGCCTCCCGGACCGCGGGCGAGGTCTTGAACGCGCCGGTGCGTTGCAGCGTGATCGCTGTCGGTGTGACGCTGAGCACCCCGCTGAGCAGTTTGGCGTGTTCGAGGGGATGGATCTCCACGCCTTGCCGCACGACCAGCCCGAGCGGCGTGCGATCCGGTTGAAAGTAGCCGCCATTCACGCCCGCCAGCGCGCCGCGTTTCTGCGATGCGCTGCCCAGGTCGAAGGCGCCATTAGGATTGTCCATCACGGCGAAGGCGTGCGCCTTTGGATCGAAAGTCACGACCCAGAGCGTCGCATCGCCCGCCTCCCCCTTGACCTGCCGCTCGGTAAAGTCCAGGCCCGCGGGAGAATTCAAGGAGGTGTGACCGGCGAGCGTCCACTCGGATGCTCCCACATTCACGGTGAGCATGATGAAAACGGTGGCGAGCAGGACGAGACAGCGCATGCGCAGTGCTATAGCGGTAACCGCGTGTTTCGGCCACGTCGCGATCACGTTCTGTGCACACTCGATTTATCCCCCGCGTGCTGAATATCTCCGCAGCACGCGGGGGATGTTAAGCAATGCCTTTTCCAACGTCACGCAAATTTTTCTTCTGTACAGGAGTCCCCAACCGCTGTCGTTCGCACGCTATTTCATCCCAGTCGCGAGGACGGTCTGGAAATACGGTGGCTGCATCTCGCGGGAAACGACATGCACCTCGATGTCGCGAAAGCTTGCGGCGTCGAGGAATTGCTGGAGATCGGCCTCGCTGAAGCCGAGCCAGCGGTCGGCGTAGAGTTCGCGGGCCTCCTCGAATTGGTGGGCGAGCAAGTCGAGCACGGCGATGCGTCCGCCTTTCTTCAAGAGATGGTGCGCGGCGGTGATGGCCCGCTGCGGATTGGCGGCATGATGCAGCGCCTGGCTGAGCAGCGCGAGGTCCACGCTGTTCGTGGGAATCGGCGGCGCCTCGATTTCTCCCAGCCGGTACTCAAGGTTTTTGAAGCCGTGCTTCTTCGCCAGGCCGGAGCCGAACTCGACCATCTTCTCCGAGTTGTCGATGGCGATGACTTTCTTCGCCCGCTTGGCGAGCAGTTGCGCGAGCGTGCCTTCGCCCGCCCCGAGGTCGGCGATGACCATCGACGGCACGAGCGTGAAGAGCATGTGCGCGACCGCATCCCACGTGCGCCCCGGGCAATAAGCGCGGCCAAATTTGCCCGCGAGCTGGTTGAAGTATTCGCGCGCTTTGTCGTCGCGTTTTTTTAGCGCCACTTTCAGCGCGGCCTGGTCGCGCACGGCTTCCGGCAGCTCCCGGGCGGCGGCCTCGACGATCAAGCGCAGTTCGGCGTGCGCGCGGTCGTCGGCCAGGGCGTAGTAGCTGTTTTTCCCCGCGCGCCGGTCACGCACGAGCCCGGCCTGCCGCAGTTGCGCCAGATGGCTGGAGATGCGCGATTGCCCCATGCCGAGCACCTCCTGGATCTCGACCACGGAGAGCTCCTCCTTTTGCAGCAAGAGGAGCAGACGCAGACGCGTTTCGTCGGCGAGCAGGCGCAAAGATTTGACGATTGACACCATCCGGAATTGCGCTAAACATATCACCGCATCATGATTGGTCAATACGTTGTATTCCCCAGTCGCCCCAATCCCTAGCTCTCACCCATTCATTCCACGCATGTCCCGTAGCTTCATCTTTTCCTCTGAATCCGTCGGCGAAGGCCACCCCGACAAGGTCGCCGATACGATTTCCGACGCCGTGCTCGACGCCTGCCTTGCGCAGGACCCGAAGAGCCGCGTGGCATGCGAGACCTATGTGAAGAGCAACATCGCCATCGTCGGCGGCGAGATCACGACCAAGGCCAAGCTGGATTACGTGCAGATCGCTCGGAATGCTGTTCGCGAGATCGGTTACGTGAACGACGACGACGTCTTTCATGCGGACAGGATTTTCGTGCAGAATATCCTCACCGCGCAGTCGCCCGACATCGCGCAGGGTGTGGACGCGAAGAAGGCCAAGGGCAAAAAGACCGCGGAGCAGGGCGCGGGCGATCAGGGCATCATGTTTGGCTACGCCTCCAACGAGACGCCCGAACTGATGCCAGCGCCGATCATGTTCGCCCATCGTCTCGGCCGGAAGCTCACGGAAATCCGCAAAGCCGGCAAAGCGGCGAAATGGCTGCGTCCCGACGCCAAGTCGCAGGTCTCCGTCGAGTACGTGGACGGGAAGCCGACGCGGATCACCAACGTCGTCATCTCCACCCAACACGCTGCCGATGCGGAGCACGCGGAGATCGAGAGCTTCTGCATCGAGAAAGTGGTGAAGGCCGTTCTGCCGAAGTCGATGCTCACCAAGGACACCGAGTATCTTATCAACCCGACCGGCAAATTCGTGGTCGGCGGACCGCAGGGCGACACGGGACTCACGGGCCGCAAGATCATCGTCGACACCTACGGCGGCATGGGCCGGCACGGCGGCGGCGCTTTCTCCGGCAAGGATCCGTCCAAGGTCGACCGTAGCGCCGCCTACATGGGCCGCTGGGTGGCGAAAAACATCGTCGCCGCCGGCCTCGCGGCGAAGGCGGAGGTGCAGTTCGCCTACGCTATCGGCCACCCGCAACCCGTCAGCGTGCACGTCGACACCTTCGGCACCGGCACCGTCTCCGACGATGCGATTCTTGCCGCCGTCCTAAAGACATTCAGTTTCAAACCGGCCGATATTGTCAAGCAGCTTAACCTGCTGCGTCCGATTTACAGCAAGACGACGAACTACGGGCACTTCGGCAAAGACGATCCAGACCTTACCTGGGAAACAACGGACAAGGCTGCTGCCCTCAAGAAACTCGCCAAATAGTTTTTAGTTTTAAGTTTTAAGTAATGAGCTACCAGTCATTCGAAGATCTCGAGGTTTGGCAGCGCGGGTGCCGCCTGGCGGTAGCCGTGTTCAAGGCGTTTGCTGGCTGCAAAAACTTTACCATGAAAGATCAGGTGCAGCGCGCCGGTCTTTCGATTCCATCCAATATCGCTGAGGGCGCGGAGCGCGGGGGTGCGAAGGAATTCATTCGATTTCTGAATATCGCCAAAGGCTCCTGCGGTGAACTGCGCACCCAACTCTACATTTCCCGCAAACTGACATCTCTTTCGAGCAAGGCCTTCAACGCCTTGCTCACCGAATCCAAGGAAATCAGCGCCATGCTTCAAGGCTTGAGCCGTTCTCTCGCCACCAAAACCGCCCGAAAAGAAAAACGCGCCCGCCGCCGTTCTTAACACTTAACACTTAAAACTTAAAACTAATCATGAGCACCGTCCACTCTGGCGCGCATGCGGAGGATTACGGAGAACTCAGAACTGAGAACTGAGAACGGACAACTCATCGGCGCCGGATTTGCGACGTCCCGCCTTTTTCCCAATCCCCTTGTCTTGTCGCAAAGCCCACCCGAGACTCCTGCCGCATGTCCAAACTAGACCCGCTCCGCCAGGCCGTCTCCGTTTCGCCGGACAACGTGCCCCTGCTGCTCCTCCTTGCCCACGCCTGCCTCGACGAATGGTCGCTCGACGAGGCCCGCTCCGTCTTCGAGCGCGTCCTCACGCTGGACCCCGCGAAGCCCGAGGCCCGCGTGGGCATCGCGCGCATCCTGCACCTCAGCGGCAAAACCAGCGAAGCGGTGGTGCGTACCGAGGCGCTCATCGTGCAGTACCCGCAATTCGCACCGGCCCATCTCCTCCTCGCACGGTTGCACGCGGGGGAGGGGAATCTCGAGGCAGCCCGCGTGAGCTACGCGCGTGCGCTCGCGCTCGATCCCGCCGGCAAGGATCCGTCCTTGGAAAAGGAACTCAATGGCGCCCCTCCGAAACCCGCGGAGCCGGAGAAGGTGACCGTCTCCGGCCCGGCCTGGACACCGGAAGCGGACGACGAGGAAAAGGCCGCCGAGAGCGCGGAGGTCGAGCGCCCGAACCTGACTTTCGCCGACATCGGCGGCATGGAGTCGGTGAAGGAGGAGATTCGGATGAAGATCATCCACCCGCTCAAGAATCCCCAGCTTTTCAAGGCCTACGGCAAGAAGATCGGCGGCGGGGTGCTTCTCTATGGCCCGCCCGGCTGTGGCAAGACGCTGCTCAGCCGCGCCACGGCGGGCGAGATCAAGGCCAGCTTCCTTTCCATCGGCATCCACCAGATTCTCGACTTGTACCTCGGCAATTCGGAGAAGAACTTGCACCAGCTTTTCGAACTCGCCCGCAGTCACGCACCCGCCGTGCTGTTCTTCGATGAAGTGGACGCCCTTGCCGCCGATCGCAACGACCTCAAGCGCAGCGCCGGCCGCACGCTCATTAATCAGTTCCTCGCCGAAATGGACGGCAACGTCGGCACCAACGACGGCCTGCTCATCCTCGGCGCGACCAATGCCCCGTGGCACCTCGACCCCGCCTTCCGGCGCCCCGGCCGCTTCGACCGCATCCTCTTCGTGCCGCCGCCGGATGAGTCCGCGCGCGTCTCCATCCTCGAAGTGATGTCGAAGAACAAGCCGGTCGACCGGCTTGACGTCGCCGCCATCGCGAAGAAGACAAAGGATTTCTCCGGCGCGGATTTGAAGGCGGTTTTCGACATCGCCATCGAGCGCTCGCTCGCCCGCGCCATGCAGGAGAATCGCGTGATCCCGCTGGGCACCGACGACCTGGTCAAATCCGCGAAGGATGTGAAGCCCTCGACCCGCGCGTGGTTCGAGAGTGCGAAAAACTACGCCATCTATTCCAACCAAAGCGGCTTTTACGACGACATCCTGACCTTTCTCGGCATCAAGAAATGACGAATGAGGAACGTCTAATGACGAAGGAATGACCAGACCTCGCTCCTCGAACCTACGCCCGCCACGCGGCATTTCGTCATTCGTCATTCGTCATTGATCACTCCAACCCATGGAAACTGGTAATATCGCGCCGCACATCCTTCGCGGGCTGCAACTCAAGCAACTGGGCCGTTTCGCCGATGCCGTGACCGCCTTCAAGGAGGCGCTCGCGCAGGAGCCGGACGATGCCTTCGCGTTGCATCAGTTGGCCGGCTGCCAATGGCGGATTCCCGAACTCCGCAAGGAAGCCTTGCCCACCATCGACCGGACCATCGCCGTCGAGCCGAACAATGCGGCGCACCACGTCCTGCGCGCCTTCATCCTGTGCTCGCTGGATCGCCCGAAGGAAGCTCTCGATTCCACCCAAATGGGTCTCTCCCTGGATCCTGTCGATTCCTACGCGCACACCGCCGAGGCGCAGGCCTGGTTGCAATTGGAGGATTGGCCGCAAGCGGAGCGTTCCGCCCGGCAGGCGCTCGCCCTCGATGCCGACAACTCCGGCGCCGCCAACCAACTCGCCCAGGCGCTGCGCCTGCAAAACAAGCAGGCCGAAAACGCCGCGCACCTCGCCGGCATGCTCGCCCGCGATCCCGAGGACGCCTCCACGCATGCCAACGCCGGCTGGGCCGCCCTGCAACGCGGCGCGCACCGCGAGGCCGAGGTGCACTTCCGGGAGGCCCTGCGGCTCGACCCGGGTTTCGACTACGCGCGCGAGGGCCTGCTCACCAGCTTTCGCGCCCGCTCGCCGCTCTATCGCGGGTATTTGCAATACAGTTTTGCCATGGCGCGCCTGAATCGCAAAGCGCGTTGGGCGGTGATCATCGGTCTCTATTTGAGTGTCCAGGTCT
>Ga0206965_10307_pt1 | contig 13781 bp, 7 predicted proteins | sample Alteio_BWOrgHeat_26_FD_152973 | JGI IMG/M metagenome (GOLD analysis project Ga0206965, IMG submission 152973) | Enriched cells from forest soil in Barre Woods Harvard Forest LTER site, Petersham, Massachusetts, United States -... | ecosystem: Environmental > Terrestrial > Soil > Temperate forest >...
AATTACACCATCACCGTATAACAACCAAAAAAAGCCCTGACTATCCTCAACAACATCCGTCACTATATTTGAATGTAATTTTACAAGAGAGTTGGCCGCATTGCTAAAAAAAACCGTTGAGTTATGTTTTGGATTATAGCAATAAAGTCCCCTGTCATTTGTTAAAAACCAGAAATTGCCTTCCCTGTCCTTCTTGATTGTAGTAATCTCGTCAGTTAAAACGTTATATTTTGTCAGTTCATAAACAATCACATTTGAAAACTTTTCGGTAACGGGGTTATAAATACATAAACCACTATGCGTTTTGATCCATAGCTTTCTTTCGGGCCCTTCAAAAATAGCCCCTACAGAATTATCAGACAGTGAATTTGGGTCGCTTGCTAAGTGCTTAAATACTTTAAATTTATAACCATCGTACCTGTTTAGCCCCGCAATGGTACCAAACCACATAAAGCCATTTGAATCTTTAAAAATGCTGCTCACCTGGTTAATTGAAAGCCCGTCAGTGATATCCAAGTGCGAAAACTGGTATACCTGATTTTGGGCAGACAATTTTTGTTGAATTAAAATATACAGTATAAGTAAGGTGTAAATTTTAAAACGCATAACAGGTAAGTAATTGGTTTGTATTAGTTTTTAAAAAGGCAGATTGCCATCCTACTAATGTAAGAATAAATGTAACTACAACATTACTTATAACAAAAAAATAAGGCTTTGCTTTCATAGTTAACCTGTCGGCCAGGAAGAAGTGAAAATGCTTCTCACCGGTATTTCACAATCATACCTTTCAGATAATGGGGAAGCTGGAACTATCCCCGGCACCTTATTTCCTTTTTTGCCACCTTAGAGAACGTCAGGCATAACTTCAATAAGTTACGCATATAAAAATGAAAATATTTTCACTTTTATATATAAAATACTAATATTTTTAGCATATCTTTATAGTCCCAAATTTAAAGTCTATGCCCGATAGCAAACAAGAGATCGTAAGCCGGCTGCAAAAAGACATTTTGCAATGGGAAGGTTACAGGCCTCCGCCTTCCGGTATGCAGGACTTAATGGGCTTAGGGCCGGTAGAAGCTGCTTTTCCGAATGGTGTCTTTCCTTTGGGTTCTGTACATGAACTGGTATGCGGCAATACCGAACAGGCCACAGCCAGCGGTGGTTTTGTAACAGGGTTACTTTCGGTACTGATGCAAAATGGTGGCGTTTGTGTGTGGATCGGCCTTTCAGGAAACTTGTTCCCTTCAGCCTTAAAAGCTTTTGGTGTTGAGCCTGATAAAGTAATCTTCATTAACCTTTTAAAAGATAAGGATGTGTTGTGGGCGATGGAAGAATCATTAAAATGCCCGGGATTGGCAGCGGTTATTGGTGAATTGCGGGAAATTGACTTTAAGCAATCGCGCCGTTTGCAACTGGCGGTTGAGCAGAGCCGGGTAACAGGGTTTATCCTGCGGAATCATTCCGATAAAATTGGCTCAACCGCTTGTGTAGCAAGGTGGAAAATAACACCGCTGCCAAGTGAGCAGATAGATGGTTTGCCGGGCCTGGGCTTCCCTCGCTGGCAGGTGGAACTGCTGCGGGTACGCAACGGGCAACAAGGTAAATGGATTATCGAATGGTCGGACGGTAAATTTGTACCGGTAAGTGAACCGGTTATTAAGCAGCACGAATTAATGGCAGGGTAAGCAATGCAAAAACGTTTTATGGTCATATGGTTTCGTCACCTGACGACAGACTGGCTGACCCTTAGAAGGCCGGAACTGAAGGATGTACCCTTTGTGTTTGCAGCGCCTGAACGTAACCGCATCATCATCACTGCCGCTAACCCCATGGCCGAAGCACAGGGCGTTTATTGCGGCATGGCAGCGGCAGATGCCAAAGCCATTACCACCAACTTACAGGTACTGAATCATTTGCCGGGTAAAGAAGCAAAGCTATTACGGCTATTAGGTTTGTGGTGCATCCGTTACACACCTGTTGTAGCTATTGATCTGCCGGATGGCCTCGTCCTTGATATTTCGGGCTGCGCACACTTATGGGGCAGTGAGCGTGAATATTTGAAAGAAATAGTTTTAAAATTACGCACGCAGGGCTATGATGCACGGGCGGCCATAGCCGATACGATTGGTGCGGCCTGGGCTGTTGCCCGCTTCGGAAAAATAACGCCCATTATTAAAACCGGCATGCAAGCGGAGGCCCTGCTCCCACTGCCTCCCACGGCGCTCCGGTTAGAATCTGTAGTGTTAGAAAAGCTGCAAAAATTAGGCTTCAGCACCATCAAAAGCTTTATCCACATCCCCCGAACTGTATTGCGCAGGCGCTTTGGCGAGGGATTCTTGTTAAAACTGGCGCAGGCCTTAGGGTTAGAAGATGAGGTAATTACACCTTTGATCCCGCCGGTACCTTATACAGAGCGTTTGCCATGCCTGGAGCCGATTAAAACCGCTAAAGGGATTGAGATCGCCATAACACAACTATTAGAAGGGTTATGTGCAAGATTACAGGCTGAAGGCAAAGGGATTCGCAAAGCCGTGCTCAAATGTTATCGGGTAGATGGCAAAATGGTGCAGGCAGGTATCAGCACAAACCGCGGCTCACACAGTGTTTCCCATTTATTTAAACTGTTCGAATTACAGATCAGTAAAATTGAACCTGCTTTAGGTATCGAGTTATTCCTGCTGGAAGCTTCCAAAGTAGAAGACATTGATGTGCTGCAGGAAAAACTATGGACTGGAAAACCCGGCTTACAGGATAGCACCCTTGCAGAGTTATTAGACAGGGTGGCAGGTAAAGTTGGTGCGCATACCATTCGCCGTTACCTCCCCGCAGAACATTACTGGCCGCAACGTTCGATCAGGCCCGCGATTTCTTTATCAGAGACCGCGTCAACCGAATGGCGGACAAACAGGCCGCGTCCACTGCGAATGCTTCGCCACCCTGAGTTGGTTGAAGTAATGGCGCTGTTGCCCGATTATCCGCCAAAAGTATTCACCTATAAAGGCAAGCGGCACGTGGTTGAGAAAGCCGACGGGCCTGAACGTATTGAGCGCGAATGGTGGCTTGATAAGGGTGAGCACCGGGATTATTATGCAGTAGAAGATTCAGAGGGCCAACGTTACTGGTTATTTCGGTCGGGGCATTATGATGCCGAACCGGAGTGGTATTTACATGGATTTTTTGCCTGAAGGTTATGGAATACGCGGAATTACAGGTTACCAGCAATTTCAGCTTCCTGCGGGGCGGTTCGCACCCGGATGAACTGGTAGAACAGGCTGCGGCTTTGGGTTATTCAGCCATTGCCATTACCGACCGCAACAGCCTTGCCGGCATTGTACGGGCCCATTTGGCCGCAAAAAAAGCTGCCATCCGTTTTATCCCGGCCTGTCACCTTGAATTGCTTGACGGACCGGGTTTACTGGCTTACCCGACAGACCAGGCCGCTTATGCCAGGCTTTCGGCGCTTTTAACCGTTGGAAACCTGCGGGCGGAAAAAGGGGAATGTCATTTATATAAAACAGACGTTTATGGGCATAAAGAGGGCATCAAATTCATCATCGTTCCGCCTGATGCATTAAATACACAATTTGATTATGATGATAGTTTTAAAGCCGCTATAGCGGAGTATCGAACAGTTTTCGACAATGAATTGTATATAGCGGCTACCCGCTCCTATAGCGGGAATGATGCCAAACGGCTTTTCAGGCTGGCCCAATTGAATGTTCCGCTGGTTGCTGTTGGCGATGTGCATTACCATGAAACGGCACGCCGCGAATTGCAGGATGTATTAACCTGCATCCGCGAGAAATGCAATATCTATACGGCGGGTTTCAGGCTCCATGCCAATGCCGAACGGTTTATCAAACCCATAGATGAAATACACCGCATCTTCAGGCAATATCCCGAAGCGATAAGCAATGCGCTGGAAATTGCTGATGCCTGTACTTTTTCTTTAGATACCTTAAAATACATTGAGCCCGAAGAAGCAATTATTGACGGGTTAACACCACAAGAACGTTTGCGAAAATATACCCTGGAGGGTGCATTGGAGCGGTATGAAGGGAAGGTGCCAAAAAAGGTTCGCGACCAGATAGAATTTGAACTGGATTTTATTGAGCGCCGGAAACTTGCCCCTTATTTTTTGCGGGTATATAAATATACTCAAAAAGCCGAAGAACTGGGCATCCTGCACCAGGGGCGTGGCTCGGCTGCCAATTCAACAGTTTGTTACTGCCTTTCCATTACTGCGGTGGACCCGATGAAATCAAGGTTGCTGTTTTCACGTTTCATGTCGGATGCGCGTGAAGAATGGCCCGATATCGACGTTGACTTCGAGCATGAACGGCGTGAGGAGATCATTCAGTATATTTATGACGACTACGGGCGCGACCGCGCGGCTATTGTTGCCACCGTAACCCAGGAGCGGCACAAAGGCGCTATCAGGGATGTGGGTAAAGCAATGGGCCTTTCAGAAGATACCATTAAACGCATTGGCGCCACCATTTGGGATTTCAGAGAAGATGGTTTTGACGAAAAGCGTTTGCTCGAACAGGGCTTGAACCCACAAGACCCGCTTATTTTCAAAGTACTTGAGTTAACTACATTACTGATGGGTTTCCCGAGACAGTTGGGGCAGCATACCGGCGGCTTTGTGATTACAGACGGCAAACTATCCGACCTATGCCCTGTGATGAATGCCCGGATGGAGAACCGTACCCAACTGGAATGGAACAAGGATGACCTGGAAGCTTTGGGGATCCTGAAAGTGGATGTATTGGGTTTAGGAATGCTGACCATGATCCGCAAAGCATTTGACCTGGTATTACAGCATTATGGGAAGAAATTAACGCTGGCAAACGTCCCGCAGGACGACCCGAAAGTTTACGAAATGATCTGCCATGCAGATACCATCGGCGTGTTCCAGATTGAAAGCCGGGCGCAAATGTCCATGCTGCCACGCCTTAAACCCACCTGTTTTTATGACCTGGTGATTGAAGTGGCGATTGTAAGGCCAGGGCCGATCCAGGGGGACATGGTGCATCCCTACCTGCGCCGCCGTAACAAAGAAGAGCCTGTTGAATTTCCGTCAGCAGAATTAAAGGAGATATTGGGGCGCACCCTTGGGGTGCCATTATTCCAGGAGCAGGCGATGGAAATAGCGATCGTGGCAGCAGGTTTTACACCTGCCGAGGCAGACGAATTACGCCGCAGTATGGCATCATTTAAAGCCAATGGCAAATTGCATCTTTACGAAAAGAAGATGGTGGATGGCATGGTGGCAAAGGGCTATGAGGAAGATTTTTCAAGGCGCGTATTTAAGCAACTGCAGGGTTTTGAAGGTTACGGTTTCCCTGAAAGCCATGCGGCCTCCTTTGCACTGCTGGTTTATATATCTTCCTGGCTAAAATATTATCATCCCGATGTGTTCTGCGCGGCACTGCTGAACAGTCAGCCGATGGGCTTTTACCAGCCTGCCCAAATTGTAAGGGATGCCCGGGACCACCAGGTTAAGGTATTGCCTGTAGATGTAAACCATTCCTTTTGGGATAATACGCTTGAAAAAACGGAGAGCGCGTGTTTTGCCGTGCGCCTGGGTTTCAGGCAGGTTAAAGGATTGCGGGAGGAAGACATGCTATTACTGATAAAGAACCGCGCCCCTTTTTTCAATCATGTCAATCAATTGCGGGAGGCCGGCGTCCCTGAAGCTGCCATGGAAAAGCTGACGGACGCGGATGCTTTCCGCTCGCTGGGTGCAGATCGCCGCCAGGCTTTGTGGGAGGTAGCTGCATTGGGCGACCGGCCTATAGCATTGTTCGGGGGACAGCAGTCGGAAAGTGCCAGGGAGGTGCAGGTGCAATTACCGTTAATGACCGAAGGAGAACATGTGGTACAGGATTATTCGGCAACGGGCTTATCACTCAAAAATCACCCGGTAGCGCTGGTGCGTGAAAAGCTTGACCTGCTGCGAAATACTAAAATTGGTGAGCTTAAAAAAATGAAAGATGGCGACCCGGTAAAAGTGGCTGGCTTAATTACCGTTCGTCAGCGTCCCGGCACGGCTAAAGGCATCTTGTTTATGACACTGGAGGATGAAACTGGCGCAGCGAATGTTGTTGTGTGGGAAAAACTGTTTGACCAGTACCGCAAAGAGATCATCCAGTCGCGTTTATTTATGGTAGAAGGAAAATTACAGATCGAGGGCGAAGTGATCCACGTGGTGGCCAAACGCTGTTTTAACCTCAACAGCCTGCTACGCGGTTTGACCATAACCAATGAGGACAATCTGCCTCTTTTAACACTGGCCCGGGCAGATGAAACAACCTCGCCGCCCCCCGATAGCAGGGAGGTTTTTCATAAAGGAAGGAATTTCAGGTAGGGATAACTCTTACTAAGTAAGAGCATGAGTTTTCAACGCTTTTTACCTTCCTCTGTTGTAAACTTATAGAGTGCTGCATCTTCAGCACCAACATTTAGTTTGGTTATATATTTATTATGGCTGAATATTTCATTAACAATGTATTTCTGTTTCGTATGAAGCCCAATTCTTTTAAGGCCAATTGAAAACTCCTTTGGTTTATCAGCGTAATTAAAAACAGCCAGATAAAAATCATTGCCAACTCTGCTTGTGAACATTTCGGTCGCGCCGGTACCCGTATTGCCTTCTACAGGTTCAAATGCTTTGCCATGTCTTATTATTTTAAGTAAATCCGGGTTTTGATACAGGGATTTCGCTACGGAAGACCAATGTCCGGTTGATGAGAAATCGTCTCCCGTTATAAATGTCCCTGTTATCACGCCTGACAATATTCTGGCTCTGTTTACACCTTCTCTTTCTGTAGATAAAACGATCTGGTCTGCATCAACATAATTATACAAATAAGTTTGCCACCAACCGTAATTAAGGCTATTCAACGTGTATTTGCTGTCATTTATGCTTTTAAAAGCATCACAGGCAATCCTTCTCATATGAGCATATCTCCCGGTTGCAAGGCTGGGAGATATAGCCGCATAAACCAGCATCTGGTTATCCATCTGATCTAACAGAAACTCCATCCCTTTGCGATAGGCCTGCATACCGGTGGTTACCGTTGTATCATAAAAATGGCTTGATTCAACCGCTGCATGTCCTAAAAAATCAATCTTTATCATCTTAAAACCACAGTCCTTAAATTTTTTGATCATATATGCTATTCGCGCTTTTGTACCCGGGTGTGTTGGATCAAGGGCCCGCGCCCCATCAAGATCGTGATAGCCATCAGCAACTTTTGTCCACATATCGCCAAACTTATAATCGGCGCCTTCTGCAATCCTGTCGCCCCCGCCTTTATAACCCCAATCTGTAAAAGGTGCCCAGTAGACGCCAGGCTGCAAGCCTCTCTTCTTACAGTAATCGGCAAACGCTTTTAATTTTGATAAATCGCCATTCATTCCTCCGCTGACCATATTATCCCAATAGGAGTCCAGGTCAATAAAAGCAGTATTCCCGGTCCTGAAGACGGACAAGCTGTCTGCAAAAAAATCAACTACTTTTGTAGCCTTTTCAAACGTTAATTTTTCCTGTATTACCCCCCAGCTATTCCAGCCAACCGGCGTAGGGGCGGTCCAGTTAAAAATATAAGGCGGGTCTGCAACCCGGTTTGCCTTGCCGTAATCCTCAAGTCCTTGCCTCCAGTCGTCAAAACAACCTACAAATACCAATGGTGATTTTAACGATTCACCTTTAACCATGCCATGTGGCATGTTGTCCCTCGTCGTTCCCTCTGCCGTATACCCACCCCACGCTCTTACCGAATTTCCGCTGTCTTTTTTTGAGACCGTAAGTACGCCCGTCTTCCACACCCCATGTTCAACAGAGCCCACTATAAATCCCTTTCTGCCGGTGTTATCATAAACTACACCCACTTCGGCACTTATGTTTTGTGAGTAATCCTTGAAAAGCCTGGCATTGTAACTTATAAAGGTGTCATTATCAAAAGGGACAAATAAGGTTCTGGCATCACCTGCAACAGCAGGAAAGTCACTGCAAAAAGGAGCCATATAATTCGTTTTCAAATCATGGCCTTTTACAACTGTTTCGGTAAGAAAGTACTCCCTTTTGGCGTAAGCGTAAAAGATCAGGTCCATTTCGGGAAGATCACGCCCGGTCAATTTCACCAGGTATTTCTCGCCTTCGCCAAAACCATTATTTACTAATGTTTTTGTATAATTTCTATCTGTATAATCCTTTGATGAAATTAGCTTATCATTGATTTTAACCTCCGTGTACACATTTGAGAAAACAGCTGCATCCTTTTTATAGACGTTCATCAGACCAGTTCTAAGGTCGTAGGTAATAAAGCCGGTTTTACCAAAAGGAATATGAAGTCTGCCATCATTTTTATGGGCATAAGCGGGCACTGCAACAATAAAACACAGGACTGCGAGGAATAAACGGCAGTATTTAAACATAAAAAGGGTTGATTTTAAAGTATTATTTGCAGATAGACTATGCCTTTACGGCCATTATTTCCTTTAGCACACCATTAACCATTATTTTAACTTTACGGGGCGACGAAGAGGTAACCCGGTAGCTTGTTATTTTGCCATCCTTCCATTGCATGTCAATGGTGAAGTTTCCCCTGGCCCTCAAGCCTTTTACCAGCCCGTAAGCCTTCCAGGCATCAGGAATTGCCGGGAGTAGATCGATATAACCTTCGTGGCTTTGTATCAGCATTTCACCAATTCCGGCTGTTCCTCCAAAATTACCATCGATCTGGAACGGTGGGCCGGCATCCAGTAGGTTGGCATAAATTCCGCCTCCCGAACCATAGTTAATATCAGTCCGCAGTGTTGGCTTCATTAAATCAGTATAGAGTTTATATGCCCTGTTGCCATCGTGCAGCCTTGCCCAGAATAATATTTTATAGGCTATTGACCAACCGGGACCATCATCACCGCGCACATCAAGTGTTTTCTTCGCGGCTTCGGCCAGATCGGGGGTTTTACCCGGTGTAATCAATGGTGCAGGGTATAAGCCATATAAATGTGCAATATGACGATGCTGAGGTTCTGTTTCCCTATAATCTTCCAGCCATTCCTGGATGCGGCCATCTTTTGATATAACGCCAGGGGGAGGTAATTCCTTCAATTTCAAACTTAATTCGTTTCTGAAGGCTACGTCTTTACCCAATACTTTTGAAGCCGTTATCACATTATTAAATAACTCCCTGATGATCTGGTTATCAACTGTTGCCCCCATGCATATGGCTGAAGTTTTCCCATTCGGCATATAAAATGAATTTTCCGGCGAAGATGATGGCGAGGTTACCTGCCAGCCTGTTTTTGGATCTTTCACCAAAATACTATTATAAAACTGAGCCGAACCTTTGAGTATTGGATAGATACTCAAAAGGTATTTTTTATCGTTGGTAAAAGTATAGTGCTCCCAGATATTATTGCATAGCCAACCGGACCCTGATTTTGAGATCCCCCATGAAGCTTCTTCACCCGGCTCTGTAAAATGCCATGGATTAGTGATGACGTGCGCCACCCAGCCATCGGCATTATAATAGGCCTTCGCCGTTTTTTCTCCATTCTTTATCATGCCCCTTACCAATTCAACCAGCGGCAAATTCAGCTCCGAAAGGTTTGCTACTTCCAGCGGCCAGTGGTTCATCTGCACATTTATATCCAAATGATAATCACCGTTCCAGGGAGTTTGTATCTGGTTAGCCCATAAGCCTTGCAGGTTGGGCGGCAACAGTCCCACCCGGGTGCTGCAAATACTTAAATATCGCCCATATTGAAAAAATAAAACGGCCAAACCATTGTCTGCCGATGGATTGTTATGGAAGGATACCAGCCTTTTGTCTGTTGTTTCCTTTGTGTTATTTGTATTCCCAAGGGTAATATTTACCCTGTTAAATAACTTTTGATAATTAGTGATATGATGTTGTTTTTCTATCTTATATGGGGTTTTTATGGCAGCGTCGAGTATTGCCGCAGTTTTTTGTTTAAATGATTTCTCCTTAAAATCTGTACCTGCCGAAATGTAAATAATGGCCTCCGTTGCACCTTTTATCGTCAATGTATTGTTTGATGTACTGACAGTTCCGCCTTTTAATTTTGCTTTTACCCTTGCAAGGTATTCCATACCCTTTCCGTCGGTACCATTATCCAGCTGGCCGCTCAATTGCAGTTCATCGCCATTAACAACCGCAGTTCCTCTTTCAGGCCGACTAATTGAAATATTACAATTGAGTTGTCCCGGTTTATCTGCGGTGAGTCTTATAATGCTTATGTCGTTGCCAAAACTTGTAAAATACTCCCTGGTATAAGTAACGCCATTTACCATGTAGGTACATTTTGCAACGGCATTTTTTAAAGATAACTCGCGTTCGTAATTCGTGAAATTTGCGCCGGTGCTGTCAACACCATTATATTTAAAATTTATGCTGAGGTTACCAAGCACCTGGTAACATCCAAACGGCACACTGCCACCGCCTTTCCCTTTACAAACAAAATCTTTGTTGATCAGTTGCTGTGCCTCATCATTCTTTCCTTCAACAAGCAATTTGCGAATCTGGGGCAATGCTTTATAAGCATCGTAATTATTGGCGTCCTGCTCTGCACCCGACCATAAAGTAATATCATTGAGTACAATACTCTCTTTCGTAACGCCACCGTCAGGCATCATTCCAAGCCGGCCGTTACCCAGCGGTAAAGTTTCTTCCCAAACCTGTGCAGGTTTATCATACCATAATTTTAATGGTTGCTGCTGCCCAAGGCATAGGTCAGTTAAAAATAATAATGTAGTTATTAATAAAAAAAATCTCCTGGTCATATTTTTAATTTATGTTATTGCAGTTTATCAGTTATTCGTTAACCAAAAAGTTAACTATCCGGCAAGCATTGCCTTTACTTGCTTTATTTTTTTGTTCACTTATTCTGATTCTTAAAATGTGGTTAGCCTTTTTTAAATCATCACCAAGCAACAAATACCATGGTAAATGAAGCATACCGCTCCATTGTGTGTACAGGTCAATATCTTTGAAAGAGCCGTTGTCAATTGCATATGAGATCATTCCTGCGTCGGAACCTGAAACAATGGCTATTCCAATGGCCGTTCCTTTAAAGGGCAGCGATAATTCAGTCCCCGGTGTGTTTGAACTTAAAACGGGAATATTTACGAAGCCTTCACGGGTAGGTAGCCCATCCGAAGGCTGCCATTTATCGGTGATCGTCCATCCATTTTTATATACGGCATTTTTAATATTGTAATATTTACCGTTTTGAAAACTTGCCTTATCCATAGGTTTCGGTAAGGACAGTTTAAGGCCGGTTGTATCATTAGCCTGGTGATCAAAACAATCCTGAAGCAAGCTTTTAATCGTTTCAAAATAGAGCTCCTGACCAAAAACAGCCGGGTGGAGGTCCTTAAAATCATCGGTCCATGTAAACTCCTTATTATTCATCTTATCCCTTACTTCTTTACTAAGATTTATAAAGGGAAGATTATAGTAATGCGCTATTAATTGGTGATTTTTAATCTCTGCCGGTATAATGTCTTTGTTATAGTCATTGGTTTTGTCAGGATCAGCAAAAGCCATCATTACGATATCCATTTGCGGGTTACTTTTTTTGGCATGCCTGATGATTCCTTCTAATGCGCGTACCTGGGTAATGCTGTCCGTACCGTTTACCCTATCATTTACAGCGGCCTCCACAAAAAGGAGGTCAGTTTTACCCGAATCAAGCACATCATGTTGTAACCGGAAAACGTGCGGAAGGCTTCCCAAAGAAGGTATTCCGGCGGCAATAAAATGGAATTTCACATCGGGGAACCGTTCTTGCAGGTACCTGCATACCTTTTGTCTCCAGCCAGGATTATACGTAATGGACCCGCCAAGAAAAGTAACGGTAACTTGTTTACGGGTCGCAGCAGCTTTAGAAAAGTTCGGCAGTCCACCGGCCTTTTCGTGGTAATCCCCATAGGGCAATATTTTCTTTACCGGGTACGAGTTATTTATAATAAAATCGGCATAATAAGCCGGTCTGTCAATCGGGAAATGGTGACCTTGTAACTCCTGCGGACCAATAGTTACCGGATAAATGCTCATTGGGCCACCGGCAGCTACGTATCGCTGCGCAAAAAGGTAAGTATTTTCAGCCGGGGGCGCCAGCTTATCGTTTAGCCCGATAACATGCAATACGGGCACCCTGAACGACGCGAGCCCTTCGAGATTATCAACGGGGTTGTCGTTATAGGCCATCGCCTGTGCTTCTGTAAAATGATATGCCACTTTCAATTGGCTCCACAAAGTGGTATCACCTATACCCCTTTCCTTGCCTCCCGGCCAGCTTTTAATATCACACACAGGCGTTTCCGCATAAACGCAGGTAACTTTATCGGGGTTTCTTTTCGCCCATCCATAGGCATACAGCGCTCCGCGGCTTACTGCCTCAAGGGCAGCCTTTGGGGCAAACGACATTTTATCGGTTAGATAATTATAAAACTTATCCCAAACCTGTAAGGATTGCGGGCTTCCGTATTGGTCGTCAACGCTGATATAGGCAACATAAAAGCCTTTGGTCAGCAAAATACTATCCATATCTGTATGCCAGTCGGGAAATGAGGCGCGCCAAACCCATGGATTCCCTGGTAAAGCTTGTTTTGGTTTTACATAGTATGCGTCGTGTCCGTTTATAGTAAAAGTTACTCTTTCGAAACCTTTCCATGTGCTGGTCAATGATTTATCCTGACCGTTTGCGAATGAAAAAAAAATAACGAGCGTTGCTGTTAAACTCAGCCAGGTATGCGGCCTTGCAACCCTTGAAAGAAATGGTGGCATTTAATTAATTTGATTTATTTGCGGGATAAATATAGGCGGAAATCGTCACCATAAAATGGATTAACCTTTTAAAAAGATGGACTATCCAATTTAATAATACGTTTATCTTTTATACAATTAAGATCGTTAACCGTACAAAAATGGACAAATCACCTAAATCAATCAAGATCCTTTTTTCTTTTCCATGATAAAAACAATAAGTTGTTCTACTTGAACAACTTATTGTTTTGTTAAATTGAAAAGGTACAGGTTGAATTTTTATATGAACAGATTAATTAAGTACATTATAAAACATAGTTATTTCACTCATGTTGGTATAATTCGGCTCACCGTCGGCATTATGGATAACCCTGATGCGTATGTAGCGTACGGGGATATTCACATTATCCAGGTTAAATTTCAGTGCGGCCTGTCCGTCATCTGTTCTTTTACACTCTTTAAGCAGCTTCCACCCTTTTGAAATAGATTCATTCGTCCATCCCGGATCGTTTGGCTGCAGCGTAGTTGCCGCGTTGGTAATGTCAGCAATGCCCCCACACTTCAAAATCATCAGGATTATGGCAGCAGTTACGCCCTGTTTCCTCTATCTGCGTTACGCTATTATAAATTTTGCCCATATCGAAGGTTAAAGTTTGCGGCAGAGAGTGCGCGCCATCACTATGAAAAATATTCGGAAATCCCTGCGGCCCAACACTGCCGTCCCATAACCTGTCAATATCAGTGTCCGACTCATACGGGTTCATATCATTCGGCAACTTTACTTTCGCGAATATTGATTTATCACAAGGCGCATAACCGAATATCTGTGGAAAAACTGTGTAATTATTTACATTAAAGGTGTCAATTGCCCCTATAACCGGCACATAGGCTGATCGGTAATCAAGGGTTGAGCCACCTTTAAAATCGGTTATTGTAACGCTGCTATCTCTGAAAAATACTTTTTGTGTAGCT
>Ga0206965_10308_pt1 | contig 13747 bp, 14 predicted proteins | sample Alteio_BWOrgHeat_26_FD_152973 | JGI IMG/M metagenome (GOLD analysis project Ga0206965, IMG submission 152973) | Enriched cells from forest soil in Barre Woods Harvard Forest LTER site, Petersham, Massachusetts, United States -... | ecosystem: Environmental > Terrestrial > Soil > Temperate forest >...
TACTAGAGAATCAATCGCGAAGTTGGACATGTCTCTAAGGCCCAAAAGCAATTTATTGCAAGCCTCGTCGCTGAAGTGCAAAGGAACAGCGGTCGCAGACGCACTTCGGTGAGACTGCTACAAAGCGGGATTAAAATGCTTGACTCGGGTAGAATTGGCCGCGGGCGCTCGGCAGTTAACGATTACCCCGGAGCATATGCTTGGTTCGTTTATTGGCGTATCAGTATAGAGACCTCTTTGGTTCCGAATACAAAAACTCTGACGAGTGTCAAAAATTCAAAAAGTTTGTAAAGAACCAGCTCGGATTAGACATTGATCGAGAAATATCGGGAGAAACCAAGAAGGTTATTAAATTCTCCTACCCCGACCTTGAATTTCATCAAGTCCGTGACATTGGATCGCTTAAGGATAATTTTTGCAGTAATTTTTCCAATGCGGAACTCATAGGCGTCTACGTAGTCTATGTGAGAGAGGATGCGCCACAGATTGGATTTACTGCGTCTGTGGTATTTGATATCCATTTGGATGATGCTAATCGTGCTGAACTGAAAAAGCGCTTCGGGCGAGAATTCTCCAATTCCTCCATGTTTCATGAAGAATTCAAAAAATTTTGGGAGTTTTACGCTGACAAGCGTAAAACTCTTCCGGCAGTCCTTTTTGTCGACGAGATTTGTAAACCATGGCTGTTTTGTGAGCGGCCTTTTGGGAAACAGATATTCGGAGCGCCCGACAATGTGACTTTATCGTCCGGTCGATCCGCTTCCTTAGAGCGTGGATTTCCCTATGTATCATATGTTTTGCATACTAATATCGAATTAGCTATGCGTGAAGAGATTCACAAATGTGATTTCGCAATACTGATGGCGTTGCCTGGATTTGTTGAGAACAATCTCGAATCCATTCGGAAATATCGAGTTGAACTTAGAGGAGTGCAGAAGAAACTTGAAGAGGGCAATTTTGGCAATGCTGAAAAGCAATATAGTGCGGCTTGGCAACAGTTCGAGAAGATACAAGGTTTGATGCCCACCACGACGGCTGCTGTACAAAGAATTAAGCAGAAGTATCCTGGAAAAAGCGTTTTTGCGGCAATTGCAGATGACAACACCCAATTGATTGAATCTACGGTAAATGCAGCAATAGAAGCTACTGAGCAGATTCGGGCAAATATACAAGCGTTCGCTCAGCGCAAGCTTCAGCGAAGTGTAAACTGGCTGCAAGCCGTAACAGTATTCTTGACTGCCCTCTTGGTCATTACAACTGCTATAACTACGTACGTTTCTTTTAAACAAACGTCGGGCACGACAAAAACGAGGATCTCAGGCATTGATCAGGCAGTTTACGTTAGCCCAGGACCTTTTCTTGATGAATCCACGAAGCCTCAATCAACTCTCCGAGCCACTCTGCTTTTCGCGCCACATACGGTGCCTTTGAAGCGCGAGATTTATCTAGAGTTTCGAAACAAAAATACAACCTTACCTGTGGAATTGGCCACTCCGCTGGCGATGCCGGGAATGTCGCGAATCGAGCTGTTTGTGTTGGGTAACGATGGAGTAATACTCGCGAAAGATACTGTTGCAGCTCAAGATTCTCCAACGGCGGTTAGGCTTTTCATCGATAAAAATTTAGTCAGTGCCAGCCAGACCTATTTCGTTCAAATACAACAAGGAAATCCCAGTTGGCGAGTCCGCCTGCCTATGTATGTTAGGTTTGTAAAATAGTGAAATGGTTTTCAGAATTGAGAATTCGATATGAGCCGGGTGCTGTTGGTAGATGTAATGTCTGAAGCATTTCGAGCATTTCATGCCTTGCCGAAGACGATTTTTACCCGCGACGGTGTGCTGATTAATGCTCTGCTGGGATTTCACAATTCCCTTAAACGACTTGTAGAAGACTTTAAGCCGACGCTATGTATTACGGCTTGGACTGGTATTGGGCCAACTTTTCGGCACAAGCTTTTTCCCGAATATAAAAGTGAACGATCACTCCCAGAGGCTTTGAGAGCCCAGAAACCATTGATTTCAGCGTATCTAGGCTGGCTGGAAATCCCTCAGTTTTCCTGCAACGGTTTTGAAGCTGATGACGTGATAGCAACATTGGCTAGGCATTTTGCTAGTCAAGGGAATGACGTTTTGATTGACACTGTCGACAAAGACCTGTGGAGTCTCTGTTCACACTCAATAAAAATTTGGGCGCCAAGGGCTAAAACAATTGTCGGGCCCGAGGAAGTTATAAAACGATTTCAAGTGCAACCTGCACAAATCCCTGATTTCCTGGCGCTAACCGGCGATGAGACAGACGGCATTCCTCGTGTTCCGGGAATCTCTGTCCGCCAGGCTGTCTCATTGCTAGGAGCCTATGGAAGCGTTCGCCAGATCCTTGACAAATACCTTGAGGAAATTCCTGAACCGCAGAGGATCAAGATGCAGCAAAATCGCGGCCTGCTTGAATTAAACCTCAAGCTCACAACTCTCTGCGCTTCAGTGCCTCTAAATTTAGATGATCCAATTCGCTATAGCCATGATCTGACTAATGGTTTTGCGCAAGCGAGCGCCTTCTTTAAGGCCAAAGAGCTGGCATTTATTTCTTTGCAAGAAGGCACTCAATATTCTTTTTGGCCTTTAAGTTGAAACTTTTGTTTCCATGTACGCCAGCAGGAAAAGCGAATAGGCTGCGATATCTAAGCCTATTTCTCCGATGTCGTCAAATTCGGGTACCTGCCCAGTTCGGCCTATGGAGAGGAGTCTAAGGGTGCGCTTGCGGATTTCATGAATAATGTTCGCAGCACCTTGCGGCCAATATTCCAATATGCTCACATCTCCAGCATTGTAATCTCGGCCTTTTAGGGAAACCAATGTCCTTAGCGCAATGATTCGTTCGTGAAGAGCAGCTTTGAAAGCTGAAGATTTCTGATTGCAGATCAAAAGCGCACTGACTATAACGGTGGCCATTACGTGCTCATCAAAAGGTACCGCTAAGTGTCGAACTTTTGCCAATAAATTTTCCGCGCGCTCTAATAAACGCCAGTTCCACCATTCGCTAGGCAAATCGATTTCCGTCGCAAGCAAGTCAATTTTTTCGACCTGAGCAACAAAAGATAACCAAAACTGCTCGTCGTTAGCCCTACTTGGTGGCAGGTGCATGGTGTTGAAGGGTATCACTCACGAGATCGGCGAAACGGCTAAGATAATCATCTCCTGCAATCGGTCCAAAGGTGAATTCACTGTTCCACATTCCGGACCTGCGAACATCCTGATTGTAAGCCAAGCGACCAAGCCAGTTGTTGGAAGCCTGGCAATTTGGGCATGCCGAGAGATCTCTGATGGTCACACGTTCCAAAAAATTTCGGAGGGCTTTATCATCGATACGCACACATTTAAAAAAGAATTTTTCACGCAGAATTCGCGAGACCTCTTTTTCAAGAGGTGCACATTCGATGCAAGGTTTGGAATCCTGCTTTTCCCAATGGCCCAATCCAGGTCCCGGTGCGAGGCAAGCGCTTGCTTCATCCCTCAAGCGCAATAAGGCCCCTCCTATAGACTTACGGAAAACACTGCCATTCTTTGTGCCGGAATAGTGATTGCGCAGTCGATTCTTGAGTCCATTTTGTGAGTGCGGGTGATTTCCAACGCGAACGATTCTCGGCTCGCCGTTGTAATGGGAGCAGAACTCACCTGCCTCAAACCAAAAGTATAGGCCATTATCGAATGGCACTTCGCGAACTGATCTGAACTCGGGTAGGGGCCGAAGATGCGAGTGAATTTCCTCGCATATTTGCGCATAGCGCTCACCGAATAAGCCTCCCTTGCTAAGTTCGGGTTCGCGATATATTGTGCTCATTAGAAGAGGTGCCGAGTTCGCCTTTTCTAAAAGTATAACTCTCACTCATGCTACCAATCCAGCCTTTGGAGAAAGTGCGGAAATGAGTCCCGTCATTGTCGCAGTTGGACAGACCACGATAGATACAATTCTGATTGATAACAAAGCACCTTGGGTGCATATTGGTGGGAGTGCCTATATTCCGGCCCGGATTTGGGCAGAGTTTGGAACTCCAGTGGGACTCCTGTCTTGCATAGGGAATGGGCTGCAACTGTCAGAACTCGCGGCCAACAATCTTGATCTTCGTGGAGTAACGAAGGTTTCTGGACCATCAACTTCTATCGAGTTACATTATTCAAATCAAAACCTCATCAAGCTCCGTGTAATTCCGGGTGCCGCCCAACAACTCAGCATCTCCCAGGTCCCAGACGACTATTTCAATGCAAGTCTCTTTTACATAGGGCCTGCTCCAATAAACTTTCTTGTTGAACTGACCGAAATGCTCTCAACTCGCAAAGTAAATATTGCCTTTTCTCCCAAGGAAGATTTTCCGTCCTTAGCTCAAGCGGAGATGAAACAGATTTTGTCGCGCTGTAAGTTTTGCTTTTTTAATGAACGTGAGCTTCCGTTGGTCACGAACATCATTTCCCCACACGACGCTATTTCCACAGTTCACGAGTTGGGAACTGAAATAGTGATTGTCACTAAAGGGAGAAGAGGTGTTACCATTTCAACTCGCGAGGCTGGCTCATTTGATTTGGCTCCTACAACAGTTGTCTTGACAGACAATCCGATTGGTGCTGGAGACTGTTTCGCTGCAATATTTCTCGCATCTTCGATTTCTGGACTCTCCGTGCGCGATTCGGCTGAGCGTGCGATTGCCTATACAGAACGGTGGTTAATGAACCGCAAACAAAGTTCTTATTTGGAGGCAAAAGACTAATGAACGAAATCAGCGTATATCTTGCAGGCCCCCTATTTAGTGATCAAGACCGGGAAATGCTTCTTGGAATCGAAAAGGCTTTTATTGCCGCTGGGATGAAATGCTTTCTCCCGCATAGGGAAGTGGGCGATCTTTCTGCATTGAAAGCAAAGATTGGAGAAGAGCCAGCTCGACGCTACGTTTTCAATTCTGATGTTCGCGGCGTTAAGGATTGCACTGTTATTTGCGCACTTCTAGATGGTACTGACGTTGACAGCGGAACGGCTGCAGAGATGGGCTATGCACATGCCCTTGACAAACCGGTATTTGGACTTTGTACCGATGGTGTCCGACGAGCCAAAACCATTAACAATGTGATATGGGGAGTCTGTAGCGAGGGAGCCCAAATTTATTCTTCCCTTAGTGACATGGTGACCGGCGTAGTGGAGACATTGCTGCGGCGTGGTTATTTAAGCGGTGTGCTTCCCCAGAAATCACAGGATGCCTCAATCGCTGAACGGGATGCAGACTTTCGCTCATCGAAGGGTGTGTCTCTCTCAGTTCCCGGTCACGAGTAACTTATTGATGTCATGTAGGAGCTCCTTTACAACATCTTTTTGAGCGAAAGCCTTATCTGTATCTTGCAATTGGGCTGCTGTTTTCAGCGCTAGGTTTACATTCTGCATTAGGGCCAATTTCTGGTAGTAGTTAGCTGCTTTCAAGACGATTTGGCCATGCCAATAGAAGAATAAAGCACTTAGAAGTGCAACAACAATTCCGGTTGATAAAACAATAATTGACGCGACAATCGCGCTTTTCAAAATCAACAAGCCGACCCCAATACTGATGAAGATCGTCGCGGCGGCAGAAGTTATGGCCGCTAAGCAGAAACTCCTGCCCGTTTCAATCTGCATCCATTTGCAATGCTGATCTATACATCTGAAATTTTGTTTGATTAAAACACTAAAAAAATCGTCATCCAATTTATCGAGGTAGTCGGTTTCGGCAAGGGTCATAACAGGGGGATTTTACACATTTCCAACTTATGTGAATGGATAAAAACACACGCTAATGCCAATGAAATAGTTGGCTTGCATGCCGCGCCACCCCAACGTCCCTCTCCCTCCATTACCAACTCTATTGACCCTCGGTAATGCGCCGGTTCTTTGCAAGTAAAGCTATCCTTAGTCTTACTTAGTTAAGGGAGTTTGCAAATGAAGAACAGCCTGGCCACGATTGCCGTTATCTCCACAAGTCTTTTAGTCGGTTCGAATCTGATCGCGCAGTCGCACAGCGCTCAACGCCGTCAGGTTGAAATGGCCGGCACCGGCCACACGGACCTGGGCACCACGCTGGTGGATCTGGACCGCGTCTCGCAGGCCACGCAAGGTGACATCGCCAACATGCACGTTGAAGGCTGGAAGGCCGGATGGAAAACAGGCTTCCTCAAAGACGGCGAGCACAAGGACCAGGCACAGCAGGCCGCGAAATCATTACAGCGCAATCTCGCGAACGCGCTACCCGGATTGATTCATGATGTGCAGAGCTCCCGCGGAAGCGTTACCGCAACATTTAAACTTTATGACGACGTCAGCCTTGTTTGCGAAGCGGTGGATTCTCTAATCTCAGCAAGTGAAGCTGCAGGCAAAAAAGGCGATGCTGCTCCGCTGGTAGATGACTTTTCCGCCTTTGCGCGCATACGCCGGTCGCTCTCAAACTACATTCAGCAGTCCTCGGCGGCCATGGAAAGAGGCCGCACCACTTATACTGCTGCCGTTTCAACTCCAGCGGCACAAGCGACGCCGCAGAAAGTGGCAGCTTCCAGATCTTCCGCACCGCAGGTTGTAGTGGACCAGGGCGTAAAGAAAATCATTGTGGATGACACGGTCCCGGATAAGGCCACGCCCGCAGCCAAGAAGAAGCCGGCTGCGACGACCTTGACCAACCTCGAATAACGGACTTGGAACAACAGCACATGGAATAAAGAGTCTGGAATAAGACCAACTGGGACGAGTCAACAAAAAGCCCGCAAAAGCAGGCTCGGCACGCATTCGTGCTACAAGAAAATCTATAACCAGATTACAATAAAGGACATCATCCTTCTTATTGTTTTAGAGAAAGGTCTATGTCCTCATTACCTTTACCGATTGCCGCATTTCTTGCCGGAATCGTCTCATTTCTATCGCCGTGCGTATTGCCGCTGGTTCCCGGATACATTTCTCTCATTTCCGGCGCCAGTGTGGAAGAGCTTCAGACGAAAGACCGTAAGCTGCTGAATACGGTGCTGTTGCACTCTCTGATGTTCATCCTGGGATTTATGGTGGTTTTTGTCATGCTGGGCGCGGCAGCCACCGGGTTGGGGCAGCTGGTTAAGGAATACAAGAAATGGCTCACCTGGTTTGCCGGTGCTGTCATCATCATTTTTGGACTGCATCTCACAGGGATTTTAAAGATTAAGGCACTCTACGCCGACAAACGGCTCCATTCGGTGAAAGGCGGCAAGTCCCCAATTGGCGCATTTCTTGTGGGCTTTGCCTTTGCTTTTGGCTGGACACCGTGCCTTGGCCCCATCCTTTCCACCATTCTTGGATTTGCCGCCTCTGCTGAAACCGTGACAAAAGGTGTTCTTTTATTGTGGGCTTACTCACTTGGGCTGGCCGTGCCTTTTTTGCTTACTTCCCTGGGCATTGACCGCTTCCTGAGCTTTTATGGGCGTTTTCGCAAGCATCTGCATACGCTTGAAGTGGTTAGCGGCGTTTTTCTTATGGTGCTGGGTACGCTTATTTTGACACGCCACTTTACTGTGCTTTCCAGCTATCTTGGATTTTTAAACCGTTTTACTTTGTGAGGAATTGTTCGTGAATCGAAATGTCATCTTTGTTTTATGTGTAGTTGTGGTAATTACTGGGCTTTTACTGGTTGGCAAAAAGGCGAGCAAATCCCCGGCTAATGTCAATGTTGCCAATAACGGACAAACTCCGTCAGCGCCCGCCCAGGGCTCCGGAGATCCAACCAAGGGTTCCATGGCGCCAACGTTTGAGCTCAAAAGCATTCCCGATGGCAAGGTTGTTCCCATTGCTTCTCTGCACGGTAAAGCAGTACTACTGAATTTCTGGGCGACCTGGTGCGGACCCTGCAAGATTGAAATGCCGTGGCTGGTGGACCTGCAAAAGAAATATGGTCCGCAAGGCCTTCAGATTGTGGGCGTCGCCATGGATGATACGGACGATAAGGAAATTGGCGAGTTCGCGCACAAAATGGGTGTCAACTACATTGTGCTGAAAGGCTCGGAAAAGGTTGGCGACCTTTATGGCGGAATTGATCGCCTGCCGCTTACTTATTATCTTGATCGCTCAGGCAAGGTTGTAGACGAAACCGTTGGTCTTGCCAGTGAATCCGTGATTGAAGATGCCATTAAGAAAGCACTCCAGGGTAGCTGATAATGCAGAGCAGCACAGGAGCAGAATGAAATTTCATCGTTTGTTTTTGTTTGCTTTATGTGTGAGCTTCCTGAGTGGCACGTCGCTTTGCACACAGGAATCAGTCGCGCCGCAAGGCCGCGTCTTCGTCAACTTTGTATCTACCAGCAAAGTGGTGGTTACGCCCGGACACTCGACGCCAGTGCAGTTCAACTTTCAGGTGCAGGATCCGTATCACATCAATTCCAGTCAGCCGCTGGCGGAAGAGTTGATCCCCACACAGCTGCACTTTTCTCTTCCCAGTGAAGTTGCTCTGGGCAAAATGCAGTATCCCGCTGGAAAGCTGATGAGCTTCCCCTTTGATCCCAGCACCAAGCTCAGCGTCTATTCCGGGGATTTCGTCATTCGCGGCGTCGTAGTGGCTCCTACGACAGCTTCAACCGGGACTTATACCATTCATGGCGAGCTGCGTTATCAGGCCTGCGACAACAATGCTTGTTATCCGCCAAAGAAGCTGCCGTTCACGTTTGACGTGAAGGTTGGCACTGCCGCTAATTCCGCCCCCAGGGCGCATCCCACGGCCACTAGTCCACACATTCACAACTAAACTACTGCAAGGCGCTTACAGCTGGAATCCGTGCACTTCGTGTACCTCTGGCAGTTTCTCGATTTCCTGCAACACCGCTTCCGGCGCGGGAGAATCAACCTGCACGACCGCAATCGCTTCGGCGCCATCTTTTTTGTCTTCGCGTCCCAGAGCAAAATTGCCGATGTTCACGCCATGGCGCCCCAGCAGAGTTCCCACTTTGCCAATGACTCCTGGCACGTCGCGATTACGCATGTAGATCAGATTGCCGCTTAAGGGCACTTCAATATCGATTGCGTCCACGCCCAGCAGCCGCAAAGACGCTCCGTGCAGCACTCCGCCGCGCACCAGCCTCTCGTCGGACGTTGTTTTGAGCAGCACAGTGATTACATCGGCAGCGCTGCCGCTGGCCCCTTCAGATTTCTTGCCTTCATGCACCTGAATGCCGCGCTCCTGTGCAATCGCGGCAGCATTGACAGCGTTGGCTCGCTCGGCAATTCGCTGGTTCAGTATGCCTTGAATGGCGGCGTTGCGAATCAGCTCTGTGTTCCATTCGGCAATCCTTCCCGTATAACGAATGGAAATTTCCTGAATGGATCCCGATGCTGAAACCACGTTGGCAAGAAATGTACCGAGCTTTTCCGCCAGCGCAATGTAAGGCCGCATCTGTGTGTATTGCTGGTAATCGATCGATGGCATGTTCACGGCGTTTTGAATCACACCGCGCTTCAGGTATTCGCGGACCTGGCTGGCAATCTGTATACCCACGGCGTCCTGTGCTTCGTTCGTCGAGCCGGCAATGTGCGGCGTTGCAATCACATTCTCGAGTGCCAGTAATGGTGAGTTCTTCGGCGGTTCTTCGGTAAAAACGTCGAGCGCGATTCCGCCCAGATGTTTGTTGGTCAATGCAGCTGCAACTGCTGCTTCATCCAATAATTCGCCACGTGCGCAGTTGATGATTCGCACGCCCTTCTTCATCCGCGCCAGAGACTTCTCATTGATCATGCCGGTGGTTTGCGGCGTCAGGCCGACATGCAGAGTCAGATAGTCAGCGGCGGCAAATATCTGATCAAGCTCTGCCAGTTGAATGCCCTGTTCGCGCGCCAATGAGGCAGAAACAAACGGATCATGCGAGAGGACTTTCATATCAAACGCTCGTGCTCGACGCGCCACTTCCATGCCAATGCGACCCAGCCCAATAATCCCCAGCGTCTTGCCGCGCAACTCCGTGCCTTGCAGTGATTTCTTTTCCCACTTGCCGGCGCGGGTGGTGGAGTCTGCGCGATTAAGATGACGAGCCAATGACAACATCAGCGCCAATGTGTGCTCGGCCACGGCCACAGCATTTGCTCCCGGCGTGTTCATTACGGCGATGCCGGCCTTGGTTGCGGCTTCCAGATCTATATTGTCGACGCCGACTCCTGCCCGTCCAATCACGCGCAGCTTGTGCGCTCCACGAAGAAGTTTTTCATTTACATCCACGGCGGAGCGGACGATCAATGCATCTGCGTCAGCAAGGGCTTTCTCTAGTCCGTCTGGAAATTGATCGTGGGTAAGGACGGTCCATTCAGCTTCATCTCTCAGAAGTTGGACAGCATTGGCGGCGACTTTTTCTGCGATCACGATCTTCATGGTCTGCTATCTCGCCGCAACCGCCGGCTGGGTTGATTCGGCATAGATTTGCTGTGCAGCGCGCAAACCCGCGCCCAACTCAACCGGCCTGCCCAATCCTGCCAGCACCTGCTCCAGCGCGCCAATCGCGGCGATAGTATCCAGATAATCGTAATAACCGAGGTGTGCAATGCGGAAAAGCTGTCCTTTCATCTCCCCCTGCCCGTTGGCGATGATCGCCCCAAAGTGATTGCGGAATGCTTTTACGATGTCACTGGAATCCACTCCATCCGGTGCAGCGATGGCAGTGAGCGCGGCCCCGGGAGAGCTCGCGGAGAAAAGTTTCAGTCCCAGCGTTTTCGCTGCTGCACGCGTCATGGCTGCGGCGGTTTCCGCATTATCGACTAGAAGTTTTCGTCCGGCAGCCAGATCGCCGCGGCCTTGTTCGCGAATAAAATCCAGCGCTGCTGCAAGCGCCGCTACCAGCGCGGTTGAAGGTGTATAAGCAGACTCGCCCTTGGCCCCGTTCTTGCGCTCCTTGCGCAAATCAAAGTAATAGCGCGGATTCTTTGTCGTCTCCATGCGCTGCCATGCGCGGTCACTCACCGAGCAGTAAGCCAGTCCTGGTGGGACCATCACGGCTTTCTGTGAACCGCCAATGAGCACGTCAATGCCCCAGCCATCGACATCAAAATGCGTTGTACCCAGACCTGTAATCGCGTCTGCCACCAGCAAAGTGTCCGTGCCTTTGACCAGCCGTGCAATTCCTTCCACATCATGCCGGACGCCCGTGGAGCTCTCCGTCGCCTGCATGAAAAGTACTTTGTGATCTGGCTTCAGTTTTTCCCGGATCTGCTGTGGTGTGATCGTCTCACCATAAGGCGCACGCACAGTTTCCAGCTCACAGTTGTAGGCCTTGGCCAGTCCTTCCCAGCGTTCACCAAACTTTCCCGCTGTGGCGACCAGAACTTTATCGCCGGGTGAAGTGAGATTTGCCACGGCTGCTTCCATGGCGCCAGTGCCGGAAGCAGTGAACATCACCACATCATTCTTAGTGCCGACGAACGTTTTCAAATCAGCCAGCACGCGTGAATAGAGGGCGCGGAATTCCGCGGTTCTGTGGTGCATGGTGGCGCCGGCCATGGCGAGCTGCGCCGCGGGCAAAAGCTGCGTTGGACCTGGAGTAAAAAGACGGCCTTTACGAATCATTTCACTTTCCTATTCTTCATGTTTTGCGTAGGAATAGGTGAAGTTGAGGCAGGGGAGATCATTGCCGCGCTGGCCATTGGCTGAGGCCTCAGGATGAAGGTCAGATTCATAAATGTCATCTGCGCCGCCATCTGGAGTTAAAGGGGTGACGAGCACGCTGGTCGTGTCAAAGCTATCAGGCAGGTGGAAATACTCGATGGCAATATATTTCGTCAGCATCTGTTTGGTTGAGGCCAGCCGGATAGCGTCATTCGGTGGTTGTCCCCAGAACGCTGGATCCATGCGCCGGGTGGAAACAACACCGATTCGATTGGAGTGCAGGCTGTAAGTAAAATCCCATCCAAGCTCCCGGGGGAAAAGGTCTTCATCGGTGAGCGCAATCATGGCCGACTGAGGATTCCGGGCAATCTCAGGATAAGTATTGGTCATGGCAGACATGACCTCTTCCGCAACACATTGGTGGCGACGGAGCTCGCAAGCAGAGGACGGGAGTTCTACCGCAGAAAGAGCTGTTATTTCTATACCAAATTTTTTCTGGTAGTAATCCACCAGATCCGCGACCGGAATTGCCTGACGGCCGACCGGCACAAAATAAAGCACGCCATGTGCATGCAGGACTGCAGGGTCCACTACATTGCCATGCTCGACAACAAACTCCCTTTTGCGGTTCTGCTCTTCTTCAAATTGTCTGCGCGGGCTTGCCTGGATCATGCGGTAAATGACAGTTCCACCAATTACCATAAGAAACAGAGAGGACAGACTTACCAGGATCAATACAGCAGGATGCCTGCTGCCAAAAGAAGCGGAGGAAGGCGGAACAATAAGAAAGCCACAACGACCACACTGGCCCTGGTTCACTGCTATTGCTGACTTGCATTGAGGACATTGCATTGCAATGCAGTGTAGCCCATTTTTCCCGCCTGACTTTCAGCAATGTCCATTACGAAAGGCATCAGATTTATTACTTAACTTTCTACCGAAAATCGTGAAATGCGATTCACCGCTTTCTGATCCTTCCATCGCTGTTGCATTGAAACCTGCTCATTGATTCCCAATGCATCACCCAATTATCATCTGGCTTAACCTCCGGAGAACGCATGCAGCCCCAAGCCCTTATTTTTAATATCGCCATCATCGTGGGCATTGTGGGAATCGTCGTTTATTGGGTGCGCCGGTTTGCTGTATTTCTCGGGTACAGAGCAATCCAACCTGACGTGTTGCAGATTGCAGATTTGTTGAAGACACAACCCACACGGGAACGCAGTGATGTGGTGATTGCCGGCTATTATGGCGGCAATCCTACGATCGTCCGCTTCTCTCACAGAGTGGATACACCTGGCCTCGATATCCAAATGCGTGTACCTGCAACGGTGAATCTTTTCCTGGTACCGAAAACTGCCGTGATTACCCGTGAAGGGCGTGTGCTGATGCGCACGGGCAGCACGCCGCTGGATAGAAGATTCCACGCAAGAACCGATCATCCCATGGAAATCCGGATGCTTACAGACGGCCCCGTTATTCGGGCCAGCCTGGAACAGCTTTGCTGCTCAACGCAGACTGGGCTTTCCATTAAAGATCGTGTGATAGAGCTAAGTGAGCTGACTATCCCTCCATTTACGGCGAACCACGTTTTTGACCATCTGCAATCCATGCTGATGCTGGCAAAGGGCATACAGGATATGCCGGGAACAGATTTGATCAAAGTTGAGCCTCTTCCGCCCAAAGTCAGCAGCTGGCCAGTACGCATTGCGCTGGCTGGAGGGCTGGTGTGCCTGGTTGCTTTGCTCTTCGCACAACCTTATAGCCACCCAATGGCAGCCAATGCCAAAGTTATGCCGGCGCCTACAGGAGTCATGCCGGTGGACGCGGCGCGCTTACAGCAATTGCAAGGCTGGCATGTAGCCAAAGCAGAAGATTTCTCCGTCTCCGGGTTGCGGTTTCTGCAGGACCATCAGTTAACGGCTTCAGGGCACATTATGGGTGATTTTGGCGGCCGCGGCGCTACCGCTGACTCTGCCTATTTTCTAGTGGATGCCACCGGCCAGAAGCGAGTCAGCATGATGGCAAAGGGAACCGTCGCGTATGACGCTATTTTTGCCCATGCCGACGCATTGGCGCGGATTCCCAAGAGTAACGTAGCAAAGATACAATGGATGTCATCGGCTCCGCAGTTTGTACCCGATG
>Ga0206965_10309_pt1 | contig 13736 bp, 8 predicted proteins | sample Alteio_BWOrgHeat_26_FD_152973 | JGI IMG/M metagenome (GOLD analysis project Ga0206965, IMG submission 152973) | Enriched cells from forest soil in Barre Woods Harvard Forest LTER site, Petersham, Massachusetts, United States -... | ecosystem: Environmental > Terrestrial > Soil > Temperate forest >...
CGCCTGATAGGTATGGGTGGCGCGATAGCTCAGAATGGCCTTAATGTTGTCGAGCCCGGCTTCTGGGTAGCAATCCAGAGTTTCGGTAATCGCCGCATCGGGCGACAAGCCCTGATCGCGGAACGCATCGTAATTCGAAGTGATCGCTTCCACCGGCAGACGGGTATTCTTCAACAGCGGCGCTCCGCTCACTTTGCCGGGAATCACCTCGACCAGAGGGCACTCGGACCAGTCAACCGTATGTGTAGCCATGATCTGCGCTCCCTTCTCAGCTTATCGCGACGACGAATTATATGCCGGCTCATGGGCTTTTTTCTATCGCGTTTGGGTGAACTACCCTTTATGCGACTGGGAAACGTGCTCGTCCTCCAGATCGAGAGTGGCCTTTACCGGCGGCAGGAATATAACGGAGAACGCCCGCACAGCAGTCTGGGCTACCGAACACCCAATGAGTTTGCCGAACAACTGAAATCCTCAGCTATAAATGGATGAGTTTTTCGAGGCAGGGCCAGCGCGATCTGGAGAGAGGACTTCTCACGCACCTACGGCAGTTCCTTATCGAACTCGGTGTCGGCTTCGCCTTCGTCGGCAGCCAGGGTCGTCTCGAAGTTGGAGGCGAGGACTTCAGACTGGACCTCCTTTTCTGCCATCTGAAGCTCCGGTGTTTTATTGTCATAGATCTAAAAATGACTCCGTTCAAACCAGAGTATGCCGGCAAAATGAACTTCTATCTCTCCGCGGTCGATGACCTCCTTCGGCACGCGGACGACAAGCCGGGCATCGGTCTCATTCTCTGCAGGACGAAGAATAGGATCATCGCCGAATACGCCCTGCGGAACAGCGCAACCCCGATGCGCATCTCAGAATTCAGGCGCCTCGAAGAACTCCCCGATCGGCTCAGAGGCACACTGCCGACGATTGAAGAGATCCAGGCCGAATTGGGCTCCCCCGGACTCTATTAATCCCTTTTTCAGGTTCCCGGTGACTTGAGTCAGTGGGCTCTTCAGAACTTGAACTGAAAGTTGACGCGGAGCATGCGCGGGTTTTCAACCACAGAGACCGCACCGCCTGGCCCTCCCGCGAGGAACGGCTTCACAGTACCGCCGAGCGAATAACCCTCAGTCAGCGGAGTGCTCACGTTGAACAGGTTGAAGATTTGCGCTTCACCCATAAGGCTGTATTTTTCGCGAATCTTAAAGATCTTCCGGAAACCGATGTCGAACTGGTTCAGCCGTGGCGTGAGCCTCGCGCCGGGGGCGACTAACTCGATGGTCTCGGAACCCTGCTTCAGATTGGGGTCCACCACGGCCTTCAGCGCGCCGTTAGTAGGATCGGCAGGGCACTGCGTGCAGTCGGACGGGTAACGAGTGGTGGAGGAGATGGTCCAGTTCACCATCTTGTATCCCCCAACGTTACCGCCCAAAACAGCCAGTGGCGACACACCGGCCAGCGACAGTCCGGCGCCAAGGTTCGTGGCGAAGTTGGTGCTGAACACCGGGTCGGAGTAGAGCGAGGCGCTTACCTCCACGCCCCACCGCAGAGGCACATTCGTCTGCAGTTTGAATTCACTGCGATAAGGCACCCCACTCATGCTGCCGAGGCTCGAAATGTTCACTCCGTTCACCGTGAGCGACTTACTGCCCGACCAATCGCAGAAACGAAGAGAGTTCGGGTCGTTCAGCGCCGTCCCCGCCGGGTTGGTATTCATGTCGCAGTCCGTATCCGTTTGCTTTTCGAGCGTCCAGCCGCCCGCGACGAAAATTCCGTGTCGCAGGCGCGCATTGACGGAAGTCTCAAACCCGTTGTAACTGTTGGCGCGCAGGCTCTGCGGCGCGTTCGTCTGGTGTAACTGCGGAACCAGGCCAAAATACGCCGACTGCAGGTTGAAGACCGTAATGGCAGACCCGTCGAGCGGATTGGTGATGGATGCCGGCGTCCAGGCGGAGAACGGAACCGCCGAGTTGAGGACGAGGATCTGCTGGTAGTCCGACGTGCGGTTCCAGCCGAAATTCAAAGTGACCCCTTTCATCACCTCCTGCTGCACGCCTACGTGATACTGCCACTGGTATTCGCGGTGGAAGTTAGGATCGAGCGAGATGTTGTTGATCTGCCCAAAGCGCGGGTTCGGGTTAGCTCCGATATTCAGGTCGCCGAACCCGTTGCCGGCCGGAAAACATCCGGGCGTGGCTCCGTTCGTCTGGCATGCTGTCGTGGGAGCACCCACCCAGGGGATGGTCTGACTCGCTGTGAACATCGGATTGAAGTTATTCAGGATGCCGGTTGTAATCGGAGTATTGTACTTACCGACCCCGAGCTTGACGGCGGTCTTGTGGTTCCCAAACACGTCATAAATGGCGCCCAGCCGCGGAGCCCAGTTTTTGAAGCATCCCAGGCCTTTGACAGTGCTGCAATCCACCTGAGGAAAGTTGCGCGGGCCCACAAAACGCCCGGCAGGAGCGCTTTCCGCGTCAACCTGTCCGGCGTAATATTCCCAGCGAATGCCGCCCGTCAGCACCAGGCGTTTGATATGCCACGTATCCACCGCGTAAAGACCCAGATCTGCTTTCAGACGAGGCTTCGAGTAAGTAGGCGTGTTATACGCGGTTATGTTAAGGGGTACGCCGTTGCTGTAGTTATAGTAAGCGTCGCCGTTGGCGACATTGTTAAGGAACGCAATTCCGTTATCGAAAGACATTCCGAACTTGAGCTGATGGGCTCCTGTAACATAGGCGCCCGATGCGGCATAAACCCACCGTTCGTACTTCGCATAGGTATTCACCGAGCCCGCCACGCTCCTCGTAAGAAGCGTGGTATCCAGTTCGCTCGCATTTGCAAACCAGGCCGGAGTGAAGGGGACCTGCTGCACCCCGGAATGATAGGTAATGTCGTAATCGAGCTTGGTGAAACTCAGACCGGCCTGCAGCAGAAACCTCGGCGTCAGCGTGCCGGTCCAGCGGCTCTGAACGATGTAATACATTACCGGATAGCGTTGCAGCGAAGACACTAACGGATTGATGTCGCTGTACGGGGCTGAGCCCGTCACCACGTCGTTTTCCTTGGTCTTCCAGTCGCGCGTCCAGGTGGCGGAAATCTTGTTCTTCGAATTGATCTGGTAAGTGAGCCGCAAAGTCCCGGCATAGATGTAACTGCGCTCGATGCCTGGCTTCCCGTCGAGATAAAACGATCCGGCCGACTGAATAAAGCTGAGCTGCTTACGCCCCGTCACCAGAAACCAGAGCTTGTTTTTCAGGATCGGACCGCCGAGCGATCCATCGAAATCCTCCAGCTTGTTTACAGCGGACTGGCCGGTGACGCCGCGCGCCTTCAGGTCCGTCGTGATGTTGTTTCCCACAAAGCTCGATGGCACATAGCCCAGAAACAGATTCCCGCTGAAATTGTTGCCGCCGTCCTTGGGAACGAAATTAGTATAGACGCCGCCTCCTCCAACCTCAGCCGTCACGCTGTTGGTCTGGTAAGTGGTCTCCTGCACAATCGCGTTATCGACGTAGATCTGGATCATGCCGTCGCCCTGCGTCGTGTTGACGCGCATCCCGTCCAGCAGGTAGATATCTCGCCAGGAGGGATTGCCGTGCGCCTGCATATACGTTTGCTCTGTCTGCTGAGAGCCCGCAACATCGGGGAGGTTCAGATGCACGCCCGGAGTGTAGGAGCCCATCGACTGCGGGTTTCGCGCGGTCGGCAGCGCATCCATATCGCTGCGCGTCAGGACCGACGGGTGGGCGACGTTCTCGATGTCTACCGTGGCGACGGTCGCTTCCACATTCACCGTCTCGCCCACCGCGCCCACTTTCAGATCCCCATCGACCGTCACGGTAATGTTCGAGGGCACATCCACCTGTTGCTTCACTGTGGCGAAGCCCGACATCGTAAAGGTGATGGTGTAAGTTCCCGGGCGGACGTCGATGATGGAATAACGGCCTTCGCCGCTGGTCGTCACCGTTCGCGAGCCTTCGATCAGCGCAGGGCTGGCGGCTTCCACCGTAACGCCTGCCATGACTGCACCTGAAGGATCCTTTACCTGGCCGGAAATTGAACTCTGCGCCTGTGCTGTTTGCCAGGACAGGACTAGAAAGAGTGTGCCGAGGGCAACGCGGCCCACGTTCACGATTGAGATTGTCATGGACTCCCCTTTGAAAGCTAACCGGGTGGAGTTTATAAATCGCGCGCGCGAGAGTCAATCGTCAAAACGGTTCAATAAACAAAACAAATGCATTTATAGGTACCATTCCTTACACTATCGCCCTGAAATCATAGCGGATTGTAAGTTTGATGCGGCCAGCCTGGCCACGGTCCCTTCTTCGCCTTGCCGGAGGGCTTTGGAAAATATAAGTAGCCAGCCACAATCGCGGTCGTCCTGCCATCTGGCAATGACTTCTGCCACACATCCTGCTTCACATCGCCGTTGCGGGGAGCGCTTCCTGCCGGCCCACCCGGAGGATACGGAACACTGTCCCAGTTGTTGAACCGGCAGTCGCCTGGTATGCGCGGGGGCGTGCCCGCGCCGGCTGCGGCGCCAATCTCGGTAGAGTGGCCTTGGCGGCTTACACTTTCGACATGTCACGCACGACCAGCGTCGCACCGGGGCCGGTGTGAGAACATCCATTTCTGTGATCTCCTCGTTCAACAGGACCCTCTTCTGCGTCGCTTTCTGTCTTACCTTCCAGGCTGCGGCGGCGCCGGTTCCAACATGGTGTACGGCCCGTCCCCGGGCTGAATACAAGAGCCTGCAGCGCCTCTTGCCGGAAGAGCCGTGGTTCGAAGTCTACGTGATCGCGCCAGGGGTCTTCGCAATCCACGAACCGCGCCAGTCTCAGTCGGCTATCAGCTATCTGATCGTTGGCGACAGGCAGGCGCTGTTATTCGATACCGGCATGGGAATCGGCGACGTCAGGGATGTTACTCGCCAACTGACGAAGTTGCCGGTCGCGGTATTGAACTCACATACCCATCACGATCACGTGGGAAGCAACTGGCAGTTTGAAACCGTTTATGGCATGGATACAGGCTTTACGCGTGTTAGCGCGCGTGGAGCGCGGGAAGACGTGCAGTCCGAAGTAGCGCCCAATCAGATTTGTGGCGACCTGCCGAAGGGTTTCGATCCGGGGACTTATTCCACTCGGGCATGGAAAATCACGGCGTTCAGGCATAACGGTGACCGGATCGACCTGGGCGGGCGATCGCTCGAGATCATCGCGACACCGGGGCATACGCCGGATGCCATTTGCCTCTTCGATCGCGAGCACGGATTGCTCTTCACAGGTGACACTTACTATCCTGGCCGCATCTGGCTCTACCGCACAGAAACAGACCTCGATGCTTATAGCGCTTCCATACAGCGCCTTGCTGCGATTGCGCCTCAGGTGAACACGGTGTTGGGCGCGCACAATGTCCCCGTCGCGCCGCCGTCGGCACTTACCGATCTCGCAAATGCCTTTGCCGCTGTTCGCGCCGGAAAGATCGCATCTGCTCCGGCAGGCAGCGGCAAAATCAGCTACAAGGTGGACGGTATTTCGTTTCTGATGGCGGCGCCGGAATCGAAGCGTTGATAGTTCGGGCGAGAAACTCCATCGTCAGTGGGCGGGGTTTTCTTCGGGGTTTCCTTCTCTTCCGCCGTCTTCTTCACGTTGGCCTGCATCTCCGCGATGTTGGCTGCGTCCCGCTCGCCCTCATTGCAGACGAATTCCAGGGTGTCGGTATCGGGTAGCAGATTCTCCCGGATCTTGACCGTGACCGGCTTTGTCAGCGCCTCCAGATCGTTCACCGATGATCTCCCTGTCCATATGCCCGAAATCGATACGTGTAAACCGCTCCCGAAAGCGTTCGGCGGTTCCCTTGTCTTGTCCTGGTTCGCTGGATCTCCGGCATCGGCCTCTTCCGGATATTGCCTGCTTTTAGCCGGCTAAATTCATCTCATACCAGGTAGTGCCTGAAACTTGCATTGCTGGCTAGGTGTCCGGGGTTGCACTCTGAGCGGTTCCGTTCCACGATGAAAGTATGGGGGTAATAATATACTTGGCTTACCTAAGGTGGTAGGCTGGGTACGGCGTGACAGGCTGGCGCGACGATAGCGTGCCTTTTTGCGAGCGCGGTTCCGCTTCAGTCAGGCTCGTACATCACTCTCCAAATCGGTAGTCAACTTGAAGCCACTCGATGTGCGTGGATCACCGTTGGCTTCACCCTGAACTGCTTTGCAATGCAGCGTGAAGCCAAACTTGAACACATCTCGATAGTGGACTTCCCCGCTCACCCTGAACAGTTTCTGTGCAAAAGCGGCTTTCAGTATTTCGCTGTTGGCCGTCGGGAACATTGCCTCGATAGTTGGCGATTTGATCAATTCAGTCCCCCCATGCGGATTGATGCTGGTAGGCTGCGTCCGCAGTTCGTAGGCTTTGAATGCTGTGCCAGCTGGCCCGGTAAGTTGATCCAGGAAAATTTCGAAAGACACAAAAAACTCGCGCCCTCTTGTAGCTCCAGTGTTGAGGCAGGTAATCTGTACTTCCATGTCACTGATGGCGTTTCCGTACGTCGCGGATTTCGGGCACGAATGAGCCAATGTGATGGACTTAATACCGACATAAGCGCGGTGCGCAATCATGAGGGATTCACTGGCTATATTGGCGGATTTGGTCGCAGCGTTAGCGGCCTTTTCAGTTTCCGCCAGCGCCTCCTTCATCAGGTTGGCTTGTTGCTTGTAAACAAGAATCTGGATGATGGCGGCGATCGCCAGAATGCCGGTAAATACAGTAATCCCATCTGGCATAGATGGCCACTTGCTCTGCTGTGCGCCGCTACCTTTTTGTTCGTTAATCACCGCAAGACCGGGATTATTGTCGGGACTCTTTTCGTCGCCTCTGTTCTGTTGCTGTTCTTGACCTGTTATCGCTGGTCTTGGGGATGGTGGTTGTGACTGTGCCAGCAGGATTACAGAAAAACAGAGTACGATTGCCGCTTGTCGCATTGTGCTGTTCTATCACGCTTGTGGGTGGCGTGACAGTCCAGTCATTTTGTTGTGGACGGATCGCTGTATCCGTCTCCAATCGCACTGTAATCTATGCACGACTCTGCGGCAGGGAAAATAACATCTGCATATGGTTGCCAGTTGCAAAAACGGGTCCAATGGTATCCGAATTGGTCAAAATACATGACAGCGCCATAGACAACGAGGTAGGATCTGCCAGATCGAAGGGAATCGATTTCTGCGGTGGTGAGGGGGATCGGGGGAATGTTCCCCAGTTTTCCCCTCTCAATATATGTTTTCCTGGAGTCGCTGGGAAACAGGGGGTTGAAATGGATAAGTCTAGCGAATGCCATTGGGGAGAAAGACGGAGGCTTGTCTTTATCGACAACTTCTACAACGGCATGAAGGTCAATCTTCAGAGCCACGCTCTTGCCGACATTCTTAATTTGGGCGGAAACCGGAACCGCGCTGGTAAGGTCGTTGGAGATTTTCGTTTCAACACTTACCCACGCCCTTTGGTCAACTTCAAAGTTATGTCGCAGATCGTGCCACTGTCGGTAGGTGACTATGGCATACCCAATAGCAAAAGGGATTCCGATCATCTGAAGCAGATGACTCCACCCCTGAAGGGTCTTATACCAGGGATTATTGGCCTGTGCTGTATTTGGTGGGGCTGGTGGAACTTGCAGCGCGAGCAACGTTTGCCCGCCAGCGGGATTGTTTTTCTGTGCGGATGTGCTCTCTGGGCCGGGGCGTGTTGCGTGCTGTTGCCTTGGAGCATTAGCTAGGGTATGAACTGCGACTTCAAGAGTCTTGATCCGTTTATCGAGAGATTCCCCCGAGAACGGGTGCTTATCACTCATCCGGACAACTTTCGCTTTCGTCCCGCCGCTTTAGGATTCCCGGCCCGTGGCGATGCCGCTTTCGATGCCTTGACCTTGTCATCCAGGCTCGCTTTCGAAACAGTCAGGAGTCGTTTCATGCCTTCTTGGAATCGAGCAAATTCCGGCGTAGCCTCGAAGCGATCTCGATTAAACGGCGGGTGTGTTTCCCGCGATTCTGTCGGTCCATCCCTTGGTAATTTAGAGCGCCTGTCAGCCATGCTGCACCGCCTGTTCTTTCCCGGTCAATTGAGCATACGTCAAACGCCGTCCGATAATCTGCTTCATGCCGATGGTGAAGCGGTCCACGTCGTCCATCTTGCGGTTGTTAAAACGAAATGCCTGTTCGTCAACGTAGCGGAACAGATGAAATGGCTCGACCGAGATGTAAGTGCCCTTCAGGCCTCGCTTCAGAAGGCTCCAGAAGTTCTCAAGGCCGTTCGTGTGGATATTACCGTTAACGTAAGTCTCAGCGTGGTTAACGAATTCGTGGACATATTCGGCCCGGAGTCCGAAGTAAGGCTTGGCTTCGTCGGTGAACACATGCGATCCCTTGGCGATATTCCGTCTCACGTTTTTTTCCAGTGTGGGCGTGGTAGCGTCCTCGATAACTTGCGCGCGAATCTTGCCGCCGCGCTCCAGCATTCCATGAACGCCAGTCTTGGCCAGCGATCCACCACCAGTCTTGTCGCCACGAAGTTTCTTCAGTTTGCCCTTGTGCATATTGCGGGCTTTGCCGCCGATCCACGCTTCGTCTACTTCGACTTCGCCAGCAAGCATTCCGCCGCTGAGATCGTCTTGCATTGCCAGGCGAATTCGCTGGAGCATAAACCAGCCAGTCTTTTGGGTAACGCCAAGGTCGCGGGCAGTTTCGTAGCTGCTAATTCCGTTCTTGCAGTTCAGGAGCATCCAGACGGCGGGGAGCCACTTTTCCAGCGCAATCGGAGAGTCTTCAAATATTGTTCCTGTCTTCAGAGAGAAGCGCGGGCGCTCATGCTTGGCGTAGCACTTCCAAACCCGCTGCTTGGCCAGCCAAGTCACCTTCAATGCTCCGCAAACAGGGCATTTCACAACGCCATCAGGCCAGCGAAGTTCCGTCATAAACTCTTTGCAATGTTCAAAATCCGCGAAGTAGAGAATGGCGTCTCTGAGGGTTGCGTGTGTATCGGTGCTGCTCATGAATTCAGTATGGAACCGAAAATAATGGTATGTCAAGTATATTATTACAACTTCAATCATCGAACGCAGCAACCTGAGCCTCCGCATGGGCTGTCGCCGCTTCACCCGGCTGACGAACGCCTTCTCGAAGAAGTGGGAGAATCACTGGGCCGCCGTCATGCTCTGGTACACGTATTACAATTTTCTGCCATCCACAAGAGCCTTCGCGTTACTCCGGCGATGGCGCACGAACTCACCGATCACGTCTGGGACATCGCGGAGTTGATCGCCTAGACCCTCGGGCCTATGTCCGTCCATGGCGCGAGTGAGAGTCCAATGCTCGCCATTGCGGACTTCTTTGCACCCTCAAGGGAATCTCCGGTTCCGGTATATTCCGGCAGCTTTCCATCAACCGCTTTGTTGATTACAACCGCGCTCCACTCCCAATGGTCAACTACGAATCGCGTTTCCAGGTGATACTTTCCGCAGGTAGCGTGTTGTGCGTGAACGTTTGCCATTTGAGGATTTTATAGCAACGCACCTTTCAGGCACTACCTCATACCATCCCTGAGCTTATTTTGATAAGCTCTCGGGATGCTAAAAAGTGTTGGTCTGATCGCCTTCACGGCCGTTCTATCGTTCGGCCAGGTTCCCTCCGCCACCTGGGCTGCTCAAAGCCAGGCTAAGTACAATATCCGCGCGAATGTCGTCTATGGCACGTGGAGCGGATACGACGCGAAACTGGATGTTTACCAGCGGAGAGACGTGACCACGCCGCAACCCACCCTGATCTTCATTCATGGCGGCGGTTGGGTGCTCGGGACCAAAGAATCGGCTGTGATGTCGTTCTTTCCCTGGCTCGAAATGGGATGGAACGTCATCAACGTTGAATACCGCCTTTCGCATGCCGCGCTTGCGCCGGCGGCCGTCGAAGATTGTATGTGCGCCTTGAAGTTTATCGTCGCCCACGCGAAGGATTACAACATCGATACTTCGCGGATCGTCACCAGCGGCGAGTCGGCGGGAGGCCACCTGGCGCTCACCACCGGCATGATCCCCGCCTCCATCGGATTGGACCGGCAATGTCCCGGCATCAACTTCCAGGGACGCGGCGCGGAGCTTCCGAAAGTCGCCGCGATCGTGAACTGGTACGGTATCGCCGATCTCAATGACTTGCTCGAGGGTAAGAACGAGCGCGCCTACGCTGTCGAATGGTTCGCCAGCCTGCCGAATCGCGAAGAGCTCGCCCGGAAACTTTCGCCCCTCACCTACGTCCGCGCGGGGTTGCCGCCCACTATCAGCATTCAGGGAGATGCCGATCCCATCGTTCCGTATTCGAACTCCACGCGTTTGCGCGATGCGCTCACCACCGCCGGAGTGCCGAATGAACTGGTGACGATCCCCGGCGGCGGGCACGGCAATTTCAAGGCCGACGAGCGGGTGCGGGCGTTTACTTCGATCCGCGCATTCTTAGAGAAAAATCACCTTTCGCAGTAGGGCCGGCCCGCACAATCGCCCGTCGTGACTCGGCCTGGATCGCCCGAGTGACACTGGATTTGCGCCAATCGTCTCAGTTTCCTCAATAACTTAGCCATTTTCCGAGCTTACGCCCCAACTCCGTCGTGCAAAATAGAATCGCTATGAACACGTCTCTGCGCAACCCACGGCGAAATTGCGGGAGATTCGAGCCTCGGCCTTCAAACGTGAATTTGCCGAACGGACCCACGGAGGTCTTAACTCAATTGACTTCATGGGGTATACGAACCCAGGTGCTCTGACGCAGTTCGCACTGGTGCCTGAGTAAATCGTCCAGAACCAAACGAACCCAGGATGTTATTGATTCCATTGATTCTCCCCGAAAAAAGCGCGCCAATTCGCCATCGTTTGCCACGCTTAGCGCCGCGTTGCCCGCGTCATCGCCCGAATACCGCCCATTTCCGACCGGCACGACGCCTTCGTTTTTTCGACTGCCACTCCATATGACACAATTCCTCTCTAGTATGCCGACGCCATTTCCGACTCGCACCCGCGCGCGCCAATCTATCGTCCTCCCCGCGCTGTTCCTCCTCACGGCCGCCCTGATCTCCGCGCAATCCGCCCTCTCCCCCGCCCTTCTCAAATCCTTCGCCTGGCGCTCCGTCGGCCCAGCCGGCGCAGGCGGCCGCGTCACCGACATCGCAGTCGCCGGCGAAGCCCCTCGCATCATTTATGCCGCCACCGGCTCGGGTGGCATCTGGAAGAGTCCCAACGAAGGCACCACCTGGGAGCCCATCTTTGACCACGAAGGCGTCGCCGCCATGGGCGCAGTCGCCGTCGACCCCGCCAATCCCGAAACCATCTGGGCCGGTACTGGCGAAGCCAATCCCCGCAACTCCGTCAGTTGGGGCAACGGCGTCTACAAGTCCACCGACGCCGGGCGCACCTGGGCCAACATGGGTCTCCACGATTCCCAGCACATCGGCCGCATCCGCATCGACCCCCGAAATGCCGACACTGTCTACGTCGCCGCTCTCGGCCACATCTGGGGGCCCAACAAAGAGCGTGGCGTCTTCAAAACCACCGACGGTGGTCTCACCTGGTCACCCAGCCTCTTCGTCAACGAGGACACCGGCGTCGTCGATCTCGCCATGGACCCCAACGACAGCAATACTCTCTACGCCGCTGCTTATGAAGTCCGTCGCGATGGTTTCCCCGGCGGCGATCCCGAAAAGCAGTACGGCCCCGGCAGCGGCATTTACAAGACCACCAACCGCGGCCGAACCTGGCGCAAGCTTGCGGTGGGCCTTCCCATTGGACCTCTCGGCCGCATCGGTCTCGATATCGCCCGCACCAATTCCGCCATCGTCTACGCAGTCGTCCAGACGCCAACCACCGCGCCCCCCGAAGGCAACGGCGACGGCCCTCCTCCACCTCCCGACCCAAACGCTCCTCCCAAAACCATGAAGGATGGCGGCGTCTTCCGCTCCGACGATCGCGGCGAAACCTGGCGCTGGGTCAACTCCACCGACCAACGCCCCTTCTACTACAGCCAAATCCGCGTCGATCCCACCAACGAAAATCACGTCTACGCCGTCGCCAGCAACAACAGCGAGAGTTGGGATGGCGGCGTCACCTTCAGGACCATCACCGAAAATATCCACGTCGATCACCACGCCCTTTGGATCGATCCGAAGAACCCGCGCCACCAGATCGATGGCAACGATGGCGGCATTTATATGACGTGGGACATGGGCCGCACCTGGGACTTCCAGAATCAGATGGCGATCAGCCAGCTCTACTCCGTCGATGTCGATATGCGCAAGCCTTACTACATCTACGGCGGCTCGCAGGACTATTGTTCGTGGGGCGGACCCAGCGCCACCCGCAACATGGTCGGCATCCGCTACGCTGATTGGTTCAAAATCCAGACCGGCGACGGCTTCCAGGTCCGCGTCGACCCCACCGATTACAACATCGTCTACGCCGAGTCGCAGAACGGTGGCCTCATCCGCCACGATCTTCGCAGCGGCCGTAACACATCCATTAAGCCTCGCGCGCGCACCGGCAAACCTGCCTACCGCTTTAATTGGGAAACGCCGGTCATGATCTCCGCTCACGACCACAACACCTTATATATGGGCGGCAACTTCGTTTTCAGGTCCATCAACCGCGGCGACGCCTGGACCGAAATCAGCCCGGAGCTTCCTGGCAACAAGAAGGGCACCGTCGCCACCATCGCCGAATCGCCGATGGATGCGAAAGTCCTCTACGCCGGTACCGATGACGGTAACGTCTGGGTCACGCGAGACGGCAAGACCTGGACCGACATCACATCGAAAGTGCCAGGCATGCCCGGCAAGCGCTGGGTAAGCCGCCTCGTCGCCTCGCGCTACGACACTGGCACGGTCTACCTCGCTTTCGACGGCCACCGCAGCGACGATTTCGCCACTTATCTCTTTGAGTCAACCAACTATGGCCAAACCTGGCAATCTATCAAAGGCGATCTCCCGCCCGCAACGCCAGTCCGCGTCATCCGCGAAGACGTGAAGAACCGCAACCTCTGGTTTGCGGGTACCGAGTCGGCCGCGTACGCGTCGATCGATGGCGGTGCGCATTGGATGCGCCTGTCCGAAGGTCTTCCGACCGTACCTATCGCCGACCTCATCGTTCACCCGCGCGACGGCGACCTCATCGCAGCCACCCATGGCCGCAGCTTCTGGATTCTCGACATCTCACCCCTTCAGGAACTGACTCCCGCGGTCCTTTCCAGCGACGTGCATCTCTTCAAGGTGAAACCCGCTGTCGCATTCGACTACCGCGTCTTCACCAACAACGAATTCCTCGCCGAAAAGCGCTTCATCACGCCGAATCCGGAGCCTGGAGTCACCGTCAGCTACTACCTGAAAACCGCTGCCGATGCGAAGCTCGAAATCCTAGATAAGGCAGGTGCAGTCGTCCGCGAACTCACAGCAAAGAAGGACCCGGGCATTAACCGTGTCCAGTGGGACCTCCGCGGTAAGAACCTGTCGCAAACTCAGCGGCGCCCGCCCACTCCTGAGAGTCCAATCCAAACCCCGCCCCCAAATCAGGGCGCGATGGTCGACCCGGGTGAATACACCGCTCGCCTCACCGTGGCCGGCAAGGAATACAAAACGTCGATCACCGTCGAACCCGATCCTGAAACTACAATCAGCGACACCGACCGCGCCACGCGCCGCACTCTGATTACCACTCTCTAC
>Ga0206965_10310_pt1 | contig 13694 bp, 10 predicted proteins | sample Alteio_BWOrgHeat_26_FD_152973 | JGI IMG/M metagenome (GOLD analysis project Ga0206965, IMG submission 152973) | Enriched cells from forest soil in Barre Woods Harvard Forest LTER site, Petersham, Massachusetts, United States -... | ecosystem: Environmental > Terrestrial > Soil > Temperate forest >...
TGTCGGGGATCGACCCTGGACAAGTAACTGTGACTGTGACAGAACCGAAGGCACAGAAAGTGGGGGAATAAACACTGCAACCGTAGTGGCAGAAGGAAACCACGTAAGTGCAATAGAAATGGCATGCGATCAGCGTGTGGTTGGGGCACTGGATGACCGTATTCGGACATTGGATCTGTGCGGTGGCCGACGACACGTCGATCATCAGATCTTTTACTTTGAACGTCATGATTCGAACTCTCCTTGTGTTTGCATTTCGAGAGTTGGCCAACTCGCAACCATCAGTGAAACCGGATGCGGCGACGTTTCAGAAAAATGACATTGAAACGTTCTGCATCGGGTAATCACTGACTTATGGTGACTGATAGCTCCATGACGGCAATGCATTTACAGAAGCTGCCGATGCTGCGGCGGCCGATCCAGGAACCGGTTGTGCCTCTGTTATCCTCGGTGAACAGGACGGTAACTGGTCTGTTCGACGAGAGTTATCTGGCGGCCCTCCGGGCGCAGAACACGGATGTCGAGAATCACCTGGTTTCCTGTTTTTCAACGCCAATACGGATCAAGCTGCGGGCGCGGCTGCGGGCGCCTGAGTTGGTTGAAGACGCTCTCCAGGAAACCTTTCTCCGTATTTTTTCTTACTTTCGAGCTGGGAAAACGCTGAACAACCCCGCGAGCCTTCCGGGCTTTGTTCACGGAATGTCTCATAACATCGCGCTGGAGTTTCTGCGGGCTCACACCCGCCAGGACCAGATACCGGAGCATCACCAGGGACCGGTGGATACGTCGCTCGATCCGCAGCGCCAAATGGTGACCGAAGAACGCAAGGCGATGGTGCGGCGTTTGTTAAGAGAGCTTCCGGAAAAGGACGGACGGTTGCTGCAACGTGTGTTCCTCGACGAAGAAGATAAGGATACTGTGTGCCGTGAGTTTCATGTGGATCGCGGATATCTGCGGATGCTCCTGTTTCGCGCGCGCCAGCGTTTCAGGATTGCGGTGAAACGGGAAACAGGGCGAAAGGCGGCAATTGCAAGGAGCTGACCATGACAATCGATCATGTAAAAGCACACGATGAGCACCTGGCGGAGCGTTACCTCCTTCAGGAGATGCCAGCCGATGAAGCGGAGGCTTTCGAGCTCCACTTTTTTGAATGCCAGGAATGCGCCACGGCGGTGGAAGACGGGCAGATCCTGCAGGCGAATGGGCGTGCGGTGATGGCTGAGGGTTGGAGTCCCGCGGCAGAGAAATCGCTGTGGAAATCGCTGGTGACCTGGTGGAGAACGCCGATGGTGATGATTCCCGTTCCCGCATCGCTCCTGCTGGGTGCGATCGCACTGTATCAGGGCACCGTAATGATACCGGCACTTCGCCAAGCGAGGGTGCTTCCCGCGTTTCAACTGATCGGAGCTTCGCGGGGCGAGGGTAAGCAGATTGCAATCCCAAAGGGTGCTTTATTTTTTTCGCTTGCCGCGGACATTCCGCCGGACGCGCAGTATCCGCAATATATTTGCGAGTTAACCCCGGAAGGCGCGACGGGAGGCGCGGCGGTATTTAAATTAACTGCCCCGGCACCCGAGGCGGGGGAGCCAATCAAGATACTGGTGTCTGCCAGTGATGTTCATCCGGGGCAATTTCAACTCACGGTTTTCGGAGCCGGTTCGGATGGACAGCAGCGGGAAAAGGTCGCGACGCTCCCGGTCGACTTCCACTTCGCACACTAAGCAGCGCTAGAGAGAGGTGAGCAGGTGAAGAACCATTTTCGCTTTCACGGATACGCGATCGGCGTCGCAGGCAGAATTGATAAACCGTCGCCCGAGGTGCTGGAAGTTCAGGCGGCCACTGCTCTGCCGCTGATTGGCGGCCGGGCTTCGGCGCGGTCCGCTAATTTCAATCACAAGGGCATCATTAAATTCGATTCTGCGTATTCCGAGGTCACGGGCGCGGATTGCAGAGATGAGAACTGCGAAGGTCCGCCCACCTCGCACGCCACACATCTGCGCTCTGTAGTAGAAGGGTTGGACATCCTGTCGATCGTGACAGCCGACCGGGTGGTGGCAAATCTGGTTTCCACGAACAAGGCGAATTCCGGTGACGATTCCTCGGTGAGAATACTGGGAACCCGATTTGAGAACCTAAAGATTGCCGGTATCCCGGTGGAAGTGAAGCTGGCAACGGACCTGCTCGATAAGTTCGACACCCACGGCGCGCTGGAAGCCGCGTATCTCAGCAACGCCACTGACGACGAAAAGGCCATTCGCGGCCTGATTGACAGGCCCGAACTGCAGGACGCGCTGAAGACAGCGGCACAGCATTTCCTCCATTGTTTCCATTTCTACAAATCGAAAGATGCGTTACCGGCGAGTAAACGAGGAACGACGTATACTTCGCTGGTGAAAAGCCTGGAGCCGGCGCATTCAGGTCTTGACAAGATTGGGCACGTGGTCCACGTCCCGGGCTTCGGCACGGTTCGTCTGGGCGAGGTTCACATCAACGCGAAGACGCGGCTCATCAGCATGGTTCAGGTTCATCTGGATTGCCCGCACAAGGGAGTTCTGATGGCCGCTGAAGCAGGTGACGGCGGATTGATCGGGCCAGGAGACGGTTTCTAAACGGAGAAGTTTGTCCCATGCGCTTCGCGATAACGCTGGCCCTGTTCATTCTGGCGGCCTGCCGAAGCGGCGTTCCCACTCTGGACTCTGTGTATCAGGAGGCCGCGAACCTCTGCAATGTTGAACGGTTTGACGACGCCCTGCCTAAAGTGGACCAGGGTCTGGCCAGAGCGGAGCGAGACGGAACAGAGAAGCAGCGGTGGCAATTTCGCCTTCTGAAAGCCGATCTGCTTATTGGCCAACGGGAGAGGGCGAAGGCTCTCAAGTTGCTGAATCAATATGGCGAGCCGCCGGCGGCCGCGGAATGGGCCGAGGTCCGCGGGCATCTGTTGCTGCTGAAGGGCCGGGCATCCTCCGAACTGGGCCATTTGAAGGAAGCGGGGGACTTGCTGGCGCAGGCCGCCGAGACAGCCCGTACAGCGGGCTCCGCATGGCTTTCGGCAGAGGTGCAACTACGCCAGGGGAAGTTGCTGCTCCAGCAATCGAAATTTGAGGAAGCCCGCGACACGTTTCGCAAAGTGGCAGAGTCGGCCGCCAGGAACAATGATCTTTACCAGCAGGCGACGGCGGTAGGGAATATTGGATTTGAGCTACAGAGCGAGTCGCGATACGAGGAAGCGATTCCGTGGCTGGAGAGCGCGCAGGCGCTCTTCACGCAGACGGATGCACGAGAATCGGTGGGGCGCGCTCATGGCAATCTTGGCACCTGCTATTTTTATCTGGGCGACTACGACAATGCCCGCCTTCATTATGAAAAGGCACAGGAGGCGTTTGCCAGGACAGGGAATCGTGAAGGCCAGCAGCTGTGGATTGCTGGCGCCGGCCTTGTGTATATACAAACCGGCGATTTTCAGGCGGCGACGAAGGCTTATCAGCGGGCGCGTGACATTGCACGGCAGTTGGGAAACGCGCTATCAGTCGGACGCTGGGCGAATAACCTCGCGCAGATTTACTTGCAGCTAAACGATGCTGACACTGCCGAGAAATTCAGCAACGAGGCTCTTGCCAGTATAGAAAACGAAGATAACGAGGGCTGGAAGCCTTCCTACCTTCTGACTGCGGCACAAGTACAGCAGGCAAAGGGTAATCTGGGCGAGTCGCGAAAGCTCTTCGAATCTGTGTTGACGCAGCGCACGCAGGATCCAGCGCTGCCGCTGGATGCCCACGTTGGCCTCGCGAATCTGTGGATACGCGAAGGCCGAACGAAAGAAGCGGAGAACGAATTCCGAAACGCCGTGGCGGGGATCGAACAAGGCCGGACAAGCCTGCTGAAGGATGATTCCAAACTTTCGTACGTCGCCAGCCTGATGCGATTTTATCGCGAGTATGTGGACTTCCTGGTCGCGCAGCATGAACCGGAAAGAGCGCTTGAGGTGGCGGAATCAAGCCGCTCGCAGGTGCTCGAATCGCGCGTGGCGGTGAAAGACCGGCACAACGATAAAACCGGACGGCATACGGCAGCGGAATACCGGCGGCTGGCGCAGGACATGCGTTCGGTGGTTTTGGAATACTGGCTGAGCCCGAATCATTCGTATCTTTGGGTGATTACCGGTGAGGAAATCCGCCTGCATGAATTGCCGCCGCACGCCGAGATTCATACCCTGATTGAAAAATACCGGGCGGTTACGACGCGCGCCAGGAATCCGCTGGAAGTAGCAGGAGAAACGGGGCGCAGGTTGTATGAGGCGCTGCTGGCTCCGGCGGGCGAGGTCGCAAAAGCAGGGCGGTTCGTAATCGTACCGGATGACGATTTGTATTCATTCGATCTGGAGAGTCTGCCGGCGCCGGGAGATACGGGGAAATTTTGGATTGAAAAGGCAACGGTATCGATCGCACCTTCGCTCAATTTTTTGGCGGGACGGTTGCGGGAAAAGAGCTCTCGGTTAAGCGCAGGCCTGCTGATTATGGGCGATGCGCCCACAGCGGGAGCACAGTTTCCCCGGTTGGAGTTTGCATCGCAGGAGATCGATTCCATTGCCCGGAGTGTGGGTGGGACGCGGCAGGCGATTTTGCGAGGCGAAGATGCGCGTCCGGCAGCGTATACAAATGCGCAGCCGGGGCAATTTGGATTCATTCACTTCGCCGCTCATGCCACTGCAAATGCTCAGAGCCCGCTGGATTCGGCGGTGGTGCTTTCCGGGCCGGCGGATCGAAACCGTCTGTTGGCTCGCAGTGTGATGGGGATTCCGTTGGCGGCGGAATTGGTGACCATATCGGCATGCCGCTCGGCTGGCGGCAAGGCCTATGCCGGCGAAGGGTTGGTGGGTTTCGCATGGGCGTTTCTCCGGGCGGGAGCGCGTAATGTGATTGCGGGTTTGTGGGATGTGAGCGATCGGTCGACGGCGGAATTAATGTCGGGATTGTATGCAAACGTTGCTGCCGGGGAGGATGTGCCGACAGCTCTTCGAGCGGCGAAGCTGGATCTGATTCACAAAGGCGGCGCTTACGCGAAACCGTTCTACTGGGCGCCGTTTCAGCTTTATGTGGGGGCTATACGATGATTGGCGCAGTGGACGCCGCCAAGCCTCGTGTCACGACCAATCGAGCGAGGGATGTTTTTCGTGCCAGTTGGTAGCCATCTGATAGGCGTGGGCAAGGCCGAGCATTTCCGCTTCACCATAGATTTTGCCGATGAACGTCATGCTGGTGGGCTGGCCTTTCGCGTTGATGCCGTTGCGCACGACAACTCCGGGGTGGCCGGTCATATTCGTCATCGTCGTATTGAGGTTGACCAGTGAGCGGCCCGGATTGCCCGGCGCCGCAGGGCCGGAGCCACGATTCGATGTAATGGGCGCCAAATAAACATCAAGGTCCGACATGGTTCTCGCCATCGCCTCCATCAGCAGATGGCGAATGCGGGTGACCTGAAGATATTCCACGGCAGGAACGAACCGGTTGGTCCGGTAGAGATTGGCATCGCTGCCGCGCTCCTGGCGGGCGAGAAGATCGTCGCGGTGGCTGCGGGTCAGGTCGTCGAAGGCGGCGGAGAATTCGGCGTAATTGATCGCCATCATATCGGCGATGGGGAAATCGGGGAAGTCGATGGGCTTGAGCGTGACGCCCATGCTGCGCAGTTTTTCCAGAGCCGCCGCGTCGTTGTCCTTTTCTTCAGGCGTGCCGCGGGGCTCATCGAAGGCAGCTTTGAGATAGCCGACGCGGAGTTTGCGGATGTCGAGTGTGGCGTCCCAGTTGAAGGGGAGGTCGGTGGCCGTGGGGTCGCGATCGTCGGCGCCCTGCAGCGCATTGAGGACAAGAGCGCAGTCTTCGACGCTGCGGCAGATGGGGCCGGCTTTGTCGAGACTCCAGGCGAGCGTCATTACGCCATGGCGGCTGACGCGACCGTAGGTTGGGCGCACTCCATAAACACTGCATCGTGTGGATGGGCCGACGATGGAGCCGCCGGTTTCGGTGCCGATCGAGAAGCCGACGCAACCGGCGGAAGTTGCGGACGCCGGACCGGCGGATGATCCCGAAGAGCCTTCAGCGGGATTCCACGGGTTTTTGGTTTGGCCGCCGAACCAGGTGTCGCCTCCCGCCAGTTCGCCGGAGCTGAGCTTGGCAACGAGCACTGCGCCGGCCGCGTCCAGGCGTTCCATGATGGTGGCGTCGTAATCGAAGATCTGGTCTTTGAATGGCCCCGCGCCCCAGGTGGTCTTGTAGCCTTTGCGGGAAATGAGATCCTTCGCGCCCCAGGGAATTCCGTGGAGCGGGCCGCGGTAATGACCGGCAGCAATTTCGGAATCCGCTTGTTTGGCTTGGGTCATGGCGAGATCTTCGGTGGAAGTGATCTGGAACAGCAGTTTAGGGTCGTAGCGTTTAATGCGGGTGAGATACATTTCGGTCAATTCAACTGACTTGACCTGTTTGGTGCGGATGAGCTGCGCGAGATGAGTGACCGGCCAGAATGCGACGTCCTCGAGATTCGAGGGTCGCTTCAGGGCGGGAACTTTCGATGGTTTGATGGGGAGCCGGACAGTATCGAATTTCATCCCCGGCAAGATGGGACTGAAGCGCAGGCAGGAGGGGACGCTGTTCGGCAGCGGGATCTGGCGCATCTTCTCGAAGCGGCCGAGGTTTTGGTTAACTCCTTCCAGCAGGAGTTGGCGTTGGGCCTCAGTGAACTCCAGGCCGGCGATCTTTTCGGCAGCTTTCACCATGTCGAGGGTGACGCGGGGAGCATTCTCCATCTGGGCCCAGAGGACGCCAGGAAGCAATGTAGAGGTGAGTCCGGCGCCGCCGAACCAGGCGAGAAAGCGGCGGCGATCTTCTTCAGTGCGGGAAGGAGGCATGGGCGGATTGTACACCGCCCCGTGGCTGAGCCGTTTATTTGCCCATGAAGCCTTCAGTGATTTCGATACGCGTGCCTTCAGGATCAAGGACGTAGGCTATCTTGAGGCCACCCAGCGTGGGCATTGCGCGCCAGGTGAGATCGAAGGTCACGCCGGCGGCTTCGAGCTTTTTGCAGATCGCTTCAATATCTTTCACTTCAAAACCGATGTGATCGAGGGCGCGGCCTTTGGTGGGAGCCTGGAGGGCAGTGGCCTTGGCGAAATCGGCCTCACCACCGGGGAACATGGCGGCGGGGAATTGACCGCGCATGCCTTCAGTACCTCCAAACATTTTCACGTACCACGCGCGCTGCGCTTCCTGATTCGGAGTGGAGAGGTGGAAGTGATGGAAGGCGATTGGCGTGGCAAGGGAGGTGTCTTCGGTGAATTCGACGCGAAGGCCATCGGGGAAGTTGGCGATGATCTGTTTGGTTTGCGCGTTATCCATGGCGAGGGTGATATTCGCCGCCGCGAACTTCGCCTTGATTGCCGCCAGATCCTTCACTTTGAAACCGACATGATTAACGGTGGAGCCATCGGAACCGCCAGTCGGTGGGGTGCGTGATTTGCCGAGAACCACCATGGCGCCGGGGAAACTGATCAGTTCGAGAGAGCCGGTGGCGGTAACGCGGCCGCCGAGCATATCGACGAAGATCTTTTTCAGCGGTTCGGGGTCGGTCACGAACATATGGAAGTGACCGGTGGTGACGCCCGCGGAGTTGTACGGCGCGAGTTGACCGAAAAGCGCGGAAGCAGTGGCGGCGAGCAGGATAGCGAATCGCATAGGGGATAGGCTATCACGAAATCAGGTGAGCTGGGCCCGCTCCCTCATGGTCGCGGCTCGGTAAGAAGTCTACCAGGCGAGGAGTTGGGTGATGGCTTTTTCGATATCGCCGGTTTGGGGGAGGGTTGCGTCTTCGAGCTGCGGGTGATAGCCAACCCAGGTATCGAGGGCGGCGACGCGCCGGACGGGGGCGTCGAGATATGTAAAAAGCTCGTCGGCCGCGCGCGCGGCGATTTCAGCGCCGTAGCCGAAGCTCAGCGTGTCTTCGTATGCCACCAGGAGACGGCTCGTCTTCATCACACTCGTTTTGATGGCTTCCCAGTCGTAAGGGGCGAGCGAGCGGAGATCGATGACTTCGATCGATTTTGAAGGGCTGTTCTTCTCTACCTCAACGGCGGCGAGGATCGATTTCTGAACGAGCGCACCGAAGGTGACGATGGTCATCGAAGCGCCCTGTTTCACCACCTTCGCCTTGCCTAAAGGAATCATGAAATCCGGCCCTGGCCAGGGGGCGCGGTTATACATTTCGCGATAGAGCTTCTTGTGTTCGAGGAACATCACCGGGTCGTCAGCGCGAAGAGCGGTGCGAAGAAGACCGCAGGCATCTTCAGCGTTAGAAGGGTAGACAACCCGAAGCCCGGGCAGATGGGTGAAAGTGACTTCGCCGGACTGACTGTGATAAACCGAGCCCCCGGTGAGATAACCGCCGATCGGGACGCGAAGAACGACAGGCGCTTTACTTCTGCCGTTTGCGCGCCAGCGATAGGACGCGAGTTCGTCGCGAATCTGCATCATCGCGGGCCAGATGTAGTCGAAAAACTGAATTTCGGCGACGGGCTTTAGACCAGTGGCCGCCATCCCGATGGCGCGGCCGACGATGGCAGCTTCGGCGATGGGCGTGTTGAAGCAGCGGTTGCTGCCGAATTCAGTCTGCAGGCCGGCGGTCAGCTTAAAAACGCCGCCTTTCCCTTTGACTTCGGAGAGATTAGACTCATGGCTGCAATCGGCGACATCCTCGCCAAACACCACGATGCGCGGGTTGAGCCGCATTTCCTCTTTCAGGGTGTTATTGATGAGGTCCGCCATGATGCGAAGCTCGCCGGTGCTGTGGGCGGGTGAATCGAAGCGCGCGGAAGTGGGGTCGACATCTTCCGAATAGAGGTGACGGAGCGGAGCATTGGGAGCGGGCGCGGACAGGACGCGCTCGGTGGCCGCAAGGATTTCAGCATCGACATCTTTATCAATTGCAGCAATTTCGGAACTGGTGGCAACGCCTTCCTCGATCAGGAATCGGGGGAAAGTCACCAGAGGATCGCGGGCAGCTTCGGCTTCACGCTCGGCTTTCGTTTTGTAGAAGCGTTCGTCGTCAGACAGCGAATGGGAGTAGGGGCGCGTGCAATGGGCGTGGACCAGCGCGGGACCGTGACCCTCCCGGATATAGGCGGCCGCGGTTTCGACGGCGCGGTGCGTCGCCAGAAAATCGTTGCCATCGGTCTCGACCACAAAAAGGTCGGGGAAACCAGCGAGCAGGCGCGAGATTGAACCACCCGGAGTTTGGCGGTCGACCGGAACGGAAATGGCGTAACCGTTATCTTCCACGAGAAACATCATGGGTGAACGGTTGAGGCACGCCTGATTGATGGATTCCCAGAATTCGCCTTCCGAAGTGGCGCCATCGCCGGAAGAGACCAGGACGATGCGGTCTTCGCCGGGATGGAGATAGCGGACGGCATCGGCGCAGCCCAGCGCCTGCAGATATTGGGTCCCGGTGCAGGAGGAAACCAGGGCAATATTCCGGGCAGGGTCGAAGAAATGCGAGGGCATCTGGCGCCCGCCGGAAGCCGGGTCCGCGGCGGCGCCGACGGAGCCGAGCAACATCTCCTCCGAAGTTATGCCGAGCGTGAGAGCAAGGGCCCGATCGCGGTAATAAAGATAGAACGAGTCGTAGCCGGGGCGCAGGACAGAACCGACGGCAACCCCGATGGCCTCATGCCCAGCGCCGCTGATCTGGAAATAGATCTTGCTCTGCCGCTTGAGGAGAATTTCACGGTCGTCCAGGCGGCGTGCCGTGCGCATCAGCCGGTAGACCCGGGTGAGATCGGCCGGTTTAAATCCCGACGCCTCCGCCATTTTCAATCTTTCTTTGAGAAGGGGAGCGGGGATAGTGGTCGTCACGCAACCTCAATATAGCAAGGAGGGTGAGGCCGGGGCAGAAGATGACGTTCGCCCTTATAGAACCTATAAGCGAGGAGCGAGTGTTAAACTGACAATTCCGCACAGGAATGCTTCTCCCCAGAGATTTTGTCAGTTATTTAGCCCGCCAACTCGTACGTCGCCTGTCGGGGTCGGCCATTGAAACGGCCGCGCCCGAGAAGGTGGCTGCTCTGGTCGATCAGATCGTCACAGATGAGCTGAATGCCGAAGACAGTCTAAACGACGAAGTCCGGACGCTTCTGGACGACTATAGCGAATACATGCGCCGGGAAGGCGTCAGCTACCAGGACATGTTCCGCAAGATTAAGAACACCATGGTGCAGCAGCGGAAGATTGTGCGGGCTTCCGGGCGGGACACGGGCGACAACATGAAGCTCTCGCGCGACAAGATCACGGACATTTCTCATAAAGTGGTGGCGGCGATGAAGAAATCGCGCGACATGCGAATGAAGAAGGATGTGAACGATACGCGACTGGAGATCGTGAAGGTCTTTACCGAGATCCTTCAGGTCGAAGAGAAGGCGGATCGTGGAGCACGCGATAAGGTGCGCTCGATGAAACGCGACATTCCGGAAGGCAGCGAAGAGTTCGATCTGCTGCAGAAGCGGTTCTACGGTGAAGAACTGAAGCGTTACGGAATCGATCCGGCGCGGCAGTAGAGTTAAAAGTCCGTGGGACGGATCCGCGTACTTTCCGATAACGTCGCAAACAAGATTGCCGCGGGCGAGGTTGTGGAGCGCCCTGCGTCAGTCGTCAAGGAACTGCTGGAAAACTCACTGGATGCCGGCGCCACCAGTGTGCGCGTGGAGGTGGAAAGCGGCGGCCGGCGGCTGATACGCATCCACGATGACGGCTGCGGAATGCTGCGCGACGACGCCATGCTGGCTTTCGAGCGCCATGCGACCAGTAAACTGCACGACGTTCGGGATCTGGATGCGATTGCGACGCTCGGTTTCCGCGGAGAAGCGCTCCCTTCCATTGCTTCGGTTTCACGGCTGCTGCTCGAGACGCGGGCTCCGGAGGAAGAAACCGGAGCGCGGATCGAGATCGCCGGAGGCAAAATGCTCACTTGTGAGGAGATTGGGCGGGGCCGGGGAACGTCGATCACGGTCCGCGATCTGTTCTTCAATGTTCCGGCACGGCGGAAATTTTTGCGGTCCGATCAGACAGAACTGGCACATATTGCACAACTGGTGACGCAATACAGCCTTGCCCATCCCGACAAGACATTCGAATTGACACATGGCGGGGCCACTCTTCTCTACGCGACCCCGGTGGAAACCCTGCGGGAGCGCGTCTTTCAGGTTTTTGGCAGCGATGCGCTGGAAGATCTGGTAGAGCTGAACGGGCATCGGAAAGAACTCGATATGGCTGAGGGGGGCGAGCAGATCGCGGTGTATTCGCTGAGTGGGTTTGTCTCCCGCCCGCAGGTGCAGAAGAACAACCGGAATTCGATTTTCCTTTTTGTAAACGGCCGCTTAATTCGGGACCGACTGCTGATGCACGCGATTTCAGCGGGCTATCACAACCTGATGCCACCGGCGTCCTTCCCGTTTGCGCTGCTCTTTTTGGAGACCGATGCCGGAGAGATTGATGTCAATGTGCACCCGGCGAAGACAGAGGTGCGGTTCCGCAGGCAGAGTTGGGTGCATGATTTTGTGCGGGATGCGATCCGTGGCCAACTGATGGAGTCCCGGCCCGCACCGGCGTTCGAACTGAATCCGCAGCCGGCGGTTCAAATGCCGTATTCCGATTTCAACCTGCGCTCGGATTTCGCTCAAAGCATGGAGAATGCGCAGGCAGCCAGTCCCGGATCCGGCTTTAGCTTACATCCGGTGACGCCACCAACCGGACGTTTCGATTTTGGCCCGGGCGGAATCGAGATAACAAATGATGCTGTGCGCACTGCACCGGAAGAGACGCCACCGGCGCTGAAGCTGCGCATTCCCGACACACACGGCGGCTTCCCGGCCGGGTCTTACACGGCGGAACATTCGATGGTCAGAATTGGCGACCTTCGCCCTCTCGGCCAACTGCACAACAGCTTTATCATCGCCGCGGGCCCCGATGGCTTGTGGATCATCGATCAACATGTGGCGCATGAACGCATTTTGTTCGAACAGGTGCTGGCGCAGCAGGCGGCGGGCCGGATGGAAGTGCAACACCTCTTGTTGCCGCAGATTCTGCAACTGACCGTGCAGCAGCAGATAGAATACGCTCGCATCGCCGACGAACTGCACAGCTCCGGATTCGAGACAGAACCCTTCGGCAACCGTACGATTGCAGTGAAGGCGGCTCCGGCGGCGATCGGACCGGGCGATTTGGAACGTGTCGTGCTAGAAATCCTTGAAATAGCTGAAAATGAGTTACGTTCCGTATCCCTCTCAGACCTTCGAAGAGGTATTGCCGCTTCCATTGCATGCCGAGCCGCCATCAAAATTAACATGCCGCTTGACCACAAAAGAATGGAATGGATGCTTCGCAGTCTTGCGGCAACGGAGTACCCTATGGCGTGCCCGCACGGCAGGCCCGTCGCATTGCAGTATGGTACCCGGGAAATCCTGCGGGCATTCCATCGAATCTAACAGAATTCTGCCATTTCAAGGTATGGTAAGATACTTTTTTGTTGATTATGTGCTGAGAAGTCCTCAAATAAATATTATTCACAGCACTCATAGAACCATCGAAAAAAGGAGTACTACCGCCATATGGGACCGGTTGCCGAAAATCATTTTTTAGAAGATCCGTTATCTCACCTGCCCTGCTCTCACATCGTTGAATACCGGAAGGGCCACCCGATCTACGGCCCCGACATGCCATCGAAGAGCATCTATCTGATCATCGATGGCAAGGTAAAGGTGTGCCGCAATGCGGAAGATGGGCGCCAGGTTGTTATCGATATTTACCAGCCGGATGAGTTCTTCGGCGAGTCGGCATTCCTGGGAAACCAGACAAATGAAACCGCGGTAGCCATCGAGAACGTGAAGGTAATGGCGTGGACGACCGCGGAGTTGGAAGATCTGCTCACGAAGCGGCCCCGTTTGTCCATCGCGCTGTTGCAACTGCTGGTTCACCGCCAACTGGATTTTGGCGCGCGCGTGGAGAGTTTTTCGCTGGACAATATCTCGAAGCGTCTGGCGCGGTCATTGATCCGATTCTCCGAACGGTTGGGCCAGGAGCAGGCCGATGGCGGCGTGCAGATGATTCCCTTCACGCACGAACTTCTTTCGCAGTATGTGGGGACGTCGAGAGAAATCGTAACGCACTACATGAACACGTTTCGCCGCCAAGGATTCCTGACGTATTCGCGCAAAGGGATTATGCTGCATCGGGATCTGTTGCGTGAATGGGTACGAACGTCGGGAGACAATCACGAACAGGCTGCGGCTTAGACTGCGCTACCTGCACGGCTTCAGGCCCAGATTGCGGCGCGTGTCTGCGAAGCATGGGTCAGCTTTGAGTGCGCGCTGGAAAGCGCGTTGCGCGGCTGCATCTTGCCCCAGCAGGACGAAAGCGCCGCCGAGATTATTCCACATCTGAGGGTTGCCGGGCTCCAGCGCCGCTGCCTGGCCGAAGTCGGCAATAGCAAGATCGGGCCGGTTTAGTTGCAGATGGATGCGCCCCTTTTCCGCCGCGATCAGCGCGTTGTTAGGATGAACGGCCTCGGCGGACTCGAGTTGCGCAAGAGCCGGGTCGGGCGGTAACGCGCGCGCCAACTGAATGCGGGGCCGGAGTTTGTCCGGGGCTTTTTCAACAGCA
>Ga0206965_10311_pt1 | contig 13683 bp, 8 predicted proteins | sample Alteio_BWOrgHeat_26_FD_152973 | JGI IMG/M metagenome (GOLD analysis project Ga0206965, IMG submission 152973) | Enriched cells from forest soil in Barre Woods Harvard Forest LTER site, Petersham, Massachusetts, United States -... | ecosystem: Environmental > Terrestrial > Soil > Temperate forest >...
ACTGCCCACTGAGAACTGCAAACTTTCGGCTAAAGCCATTAGCCATTTACTAAAAAGTGAACTCTCAAACTCCACCGCTTTAGCTGCTTGAGTTTCCCAATCAGGCGAAAAAGATTTAAGCTGATTGATCATTTCTTCCAAATGCCCTTCTTCTTCTAAAATAATTGATTTTACGTTTACTTTGCTGCCGGCATTTTCCAGCGCATCCTGGTAAATGGGGTATAATTCGTCTGCCCTTACTTCAATTGCATAGGTTACCAGCAGGTAAGCTGCAAAGCGGAGTTCTTTTCCTGTAAGGCCAAGTTCGTTTTTCAGATACCTGCAAACATCAATATCCAACTGGTTTAAATAGTAGCGGCTATAGGCAGGAGCTAATAAATATTCGCCGGCATAGGTTGCACATGTGTCTATTCCCGTCTTTTCTATTTGTTTTTTCAGGTAGAAGGCATGGCGGTGCTCTTCAGCGGCATGTTTTAGAATAATATAGGTAACGGTTTGTGGATCTTCGCTTGCCGAAATCTTTCGCGCACCGGTATTTTCCATTAAAGACAATGTATTTAACCATTTGGCATGCAACTGGTTATCAGCAATTATTAAAGGTAATAGTTCGTTTAATTCCATGGGTCAAAGTTTCTCCAGTGCCTGTTCAATTTTTGCGTAAATGTAATTCAGTTCGTCGTCAGTAATGCAATACGGGGGTAAAATATAGATGGTATTGCCCAGGGGCCTTAAAATAATACCCGCATCTAAAAAGTATTGATATAGCACATCGCGCAGGGAGTTAAAATAAGAAGTATCGCTGCCTGTCTCCCACTCCATCGCGAAAATGGTACCGGTTTGGCGAATTGTTTTAACCTTTGGGTGGCTATATATACGTTCCCCGAACGCTTTGTGCTTTTCTTCTATCCTTTTGATGTTGTTTAAAGTTGAAGGCTCCAGGAAGATATCTAAACTTGCCAGCGGTTAAATGAAGTGTACTGGATAGGCACGCCTCCAACTCCGGCATAAAGATCGGATGAGGTACTTGCGGGAAGTGTGATGTCGTTGGTTACCCAAACATCATAAGTCTTACTGTCTTTGGTATCAGTAGCAACAACTTTTTTACAGTTAAAGCCAGAGATCTGCTTGGTTTCTGTAGTCGGTGCAAAAGTGAATTTCGGCAATGCATTTTTAGCCTGGTCAATTTCATCCGGTGTGGCAACAGCCGCTTTTTTCATCGAAGCAACAGGAACATCAACCACGACCACGAAATATGTTTTCGCAGCATTGCTTAATATTTTAATGGTCGCCGGGCCTGCCTGAAATGTAAGGGCCAAAGAATCAGGGCTGAAATATTCTTTCATCGGCGTTGCCTGGCCCATCATGTCGCCACTCAGGGAAATTAACCCCTGCTTATAAGCCTTTTGTGCATTGGCACTGATAGTAGTTGCGGTAAGCGCTACGCCCAGGGCAACAATAAAAAGTTTGATCTTCATAAATTCAGATTTGATGGATACAATTTTGTTTTTGATAGTTTAAGTACAAATTTTAGTATTTTTTTTAACTTTTAATTAGACATTGAGACAATAGAATTGTTACGCTTTAATATTTTATAGGCAACACTTTCAGCCTTAAGCTGTTTTGCCCATTGATCTATTTTTCCGTCGGAATTGGAGCCATCAATAATCAGCGTAGTGAATTCAAAATTCCGACGAATTCTGTTTAACACATCATCCGGATTACCCGTAATGTAAATATAGCTTGTTTTTATTTTTTGCCGAAAATCATTTGAATAAAATTCTTTGCCGGATATAAATACGGTGGTATTTAGAAATTGAACGAGGCCATGTTTTTTCCTGACCCAGCTGGTATTGATGTCCTGGTCTAAATTATACAGTTTTACATCGTTCACCTGGCAGCTATCCAGATAAGGCTGAATGGAATACACGTATGTTTTATCAGTGTTTTTCAAATCAGATAATACAATTGCTTTATTGCCATTTTTAAACACGATGCCCTGGTGCTTTTTAAGGTTCAGCCAAGCTATCTCTTTTGAGTTGGATTGGCGGATATTTTTTATGCTGAAACTGATACAAAGCAACAACATACAGGCAAGGCTGAATTTGAGCAGCCAAAGCTTTCTGTCGTACAAAAAATAAAACAGGCTGATAATGATGGCATAAAGCAATAAATATTCGGGCGTGGTTAGCCAGATCTTGTTGACAACTGAATAAGGGGCGTTTTGAATATAAGTAAGCCCCTTGTTCATTGCAATAATCGTTTTTTCGAGGATATAAGCTATCGATGAAGAAACGACCGGGATTTGCGGCAGCGACAAAAAAAATATCCCGCTGTACATGATCAATGCGGCGGGTAGCGCCACAAAAAGATTGCTGATTAAAAAATAAACCGGGAACTGGTGAAAATACAAAGCACTGATCGGAAAAATAACCACCTGGGCTGCTATAGATACTGAACAAAGCGCCCATACTTTATCGACCCATTTGTTTTTAAATTTCAGCCACTGATAAACCATCGGCTGAAACACAATTAAACCCGAAACGGCGATAAAGGATAGCTGAAAGCCCGCTTCTGTAATAAAAAACGGATCGTAAATCAGCAATAAAAAGGCCGAAACAGCCAGCAGGTTTAACGTATTGATATACCGCCTGAATGATTTACCGATAACAACCAGGCTCACCATTACATCAACCCGGCAAACTGCTAATGAAAAGCCGGTGAGCATGGCGTAGTACCAGATGACTGCCAGGATGATGGTTGCCCGGATCAGTTTTCCATACCTATATGGGTTTAAAAATTGAAGTGCAAAAGATAATAACAGGTACAAAATAGCCACCTGCGACCCGGAAACTGAAAGTACGTATACCGTGCCTGTGTTCTTATAAGCCTGTAAAAGATCCTCGCTTAAATCGGCTTTGTAACCCAATATTAAGGTAGATGCTACCGCAATGGCGCCTGTATCCCGCATATTGCGTTTTATCTTCTCCACCAGGTGCTGCCTAAGCCTTAATGAATGTGCTATCAACAAGTTACCGGTATTGGTTGTTATTATTTTGTACTGTTTTGGAAAAAGAAATGCCTGGTAATAAATATTTTTATAGGCCAGGTACTTTTTATAATTAAACTCTGCCGGGTTAAAGGGCGGATCGATCGATTTGTATTTTGCTGGGATAAGCAATTCGTCGCCGTAATACAGGTTATTGGCAGCACTGTCTTTGATGGTAACCAGTAAAGTACCACTTGTTGGGGTTTGTATCCCCTTGCTTTCAATAGCTTCCACCTTTGCTGTAAAGCGTAACAGCCCGTTTTTTAATACAGGTTCACTATTGATCTTTATATAAAGAAGTTGACCATTAGTTTTTGAAAAGTGATCTTTTAAATTGAGTTCGCTGTTTTTAAGAACGATGATCCACCCAAATAAAAATAGTATGATAGTAATCAACGAACCGCCCAGCCAGCGGTATTTGTAAAGTTTTAACCTGGTATAATTCAGGTTAAGGAGAATAAAAGTGATGCTGAAAAAAGCAAAAACGCCAATGAGCAAGTTGATATTAGCACCCGCAAACACGTTAAGCCCCGCAATAATGCCCGATAAAAAGGGCAGCAGCAGGATAACAACCGGTATTTCGCCCTTGTGATTTGCGATCATGATTCAGTGACAGTAGGGGAAATAAAGATAGCTTTTCAAACAGCAATTACAACTGTTCGCTTACCTCGAGAAGGAATTTTTTTAAGTTTTCGAGAGATGTAATCACCCGGATATTATCCTTGCTGGTGGCCATATTATTTTTAAGATATTCTTTTGCGCCGTTCAGCGTATATCCTTTCTCCCGTATCAGGTGAAAAATAAGCTTCAGGTTCTCTATATCTTCCGGAGTAAAGTAACGGTTGCCCTTTTTATTCTTTTTTGGCTGCAATACATCAAATTCCTTTTCGTAAAATCTTATGAGTGATTGATTTACATCAAACAGGATGGCCACTTCACCCATGGTGTAATACATCTTGCTGATTTCCCGTTCTTTATATGGCATATGCAAATGTAATTGTTTAGGTTGAAGTCCGAAAGCTTTAAAGAAGGAAAGTCCAAATATTTTTAGTTTTATCAAGCATTGCTGCCTAAGGGCTATAAAACTTTATTTATTTATTAGTCATACTTTTTATTCCATTCTACGTAAAAAATAAATTATATTTAAACTCCCCCAATTATCAATATGATTAAACGCTTACTTTTTTATTTCTTGTGCCTGTTTATTTGTTCTTCTGCAATGGCAGACCCTGCGGATTCTTCGGCCACCATCACCTCATCAAAAAACAGTTACGAATTTGTTTATAACAAAAAGTCCGGCAGGGTTGAGGTAAAAGAAATATTAAATACAGTTTATACCAGCAATAATTACATGGTGAAGCTGCCGGTTGCCGAAATTTATAATAATGACGTAACCATTGATAATGTAGAGGCGCGCGTTGATAATCATGCCGTACGCGATCTGAACCCAACCTATTCTTATTATTCTGCCGACGACGTGTTTTTTTCAGACGAGAAAATTTGCTACTTCCCTTTATTTCTTTCGAAAAAAGGCGCCAGCGGAAACGTGGTTTTTACAGAATCAGTTGATGACCCCCGATATTTTACGACTATTTATTTTACCGATCAATTTGAAGTTAAACAGCGTGAAGTAACCATCAGGATCCCCCGCTGGATGAATGCCGAGATAAAGGAGATGAATTTTGGCAGCTATCACATCATGAGATCCAAAACGTACGATAGCGGCAGCGATGAAGATATCATCACCTATTATATCCAGAACCTGCCCGCTATGCGGCACGAAGAAAACAGCCCGGGGCCAACTTATATTTATCCGCATTTATTGGTGATGTGTAAATCTGCTTCGGTTGGTGGCCAAAGTTTTAAGTATTTCGGCTCCGTTGCCGATCAGTACGACTGGTACCGCAGCCTGGTGAAAAACATGGACAATAATAACGAGGTGATCAATACCAAAGCCAAAGAACTTACCGCCGGGTTAAGCACCGATATAGACAAAATTAAAGCCATTTTTTATTATGTGCAGGATAATATCCGCTACATCGCTTTCGAAGATGGCCTTGCCGGTTTTAGGCCCGAAAAAGCAGACGAAGTATTGCGAAAAAAATATGGAGATTGTAAGGGAATGGCCAATTTAACCAGGTCGCTGCTTAAGTCATCAGGGTTTGATGCCCGCTTATGCTGGCTGGGGACCGATCATATTGCCTACGACTACAACACGCCTTCGCTGGCCGTAGATAACCACATGATATGCGGCTTAATCTATAAAGGCAAAACCATATACCTGGATGCCACCCAAACCTATCTTGGTATGAATGATTATGCCGAACGGATCCAGGGCCGGCAAGTGCTGATGGAGGACGGGGATAAGTTTATTTTAAACAGGATCCCGGTGGAGGGCGCGTCTCAGAATTATGATTTCGAGGCAAGCAAATTGAGCATTAACGGTAGCAGCCTTACCGGTGCCATATCTCACTTATGGAAAGGTGAGGACAAGGAAGACGTTTTAATAGGCGTAAACAGTATCAAAAAGGAAAACGCCGACGAGGCTATGAACAGGTTTTTATCCAACAACAATTCGGACTACCTGATCACTAACCTGAAGATCTCCAGTACCACCAACCCGGATAAGGATTTTACGGCAAATTATAATGTCGAAATAAAAAATGGGGTTTCAGAATTCAGTAAGGCATATTATATCGACTTTGACCTTCGAAAAGAACTCCTCAATTCCACTATAAAGATTGACGAACGGAAGCACGATTTTTGGTTCGTCCATAAAATAAATATCTGTAAAGAAACTGAGCTTACCCTGCCCGCCAATTATAAGGCATCAGGATTGCCGGAAGCCCTAAACATTGTAAACCCGGATTACGAATTTCATATTCAATATGTACAATCACCCGGAAAACTGACCTATAAAAAAACTTTACTGGTTAAAAACACCCATTTACCACTTGCGAAATTTGTGCAATGGAACAAAGATATTGAACAGCTTGCAAAAGCATATAACGAAACTATCACTTTAAAACCTGTCAGCGAATGAAATCTTTTTTACTTTTAACCATCGGCTTATTGATAACTGCAAGCCTTTTTGCGCAGGATAATGTGCCGTACGCCGAAAAAGCCATGCAAATTCAGAAGGAGGTTTGGGGTACTGCGGTTCCTGAATTTAAGTCGACCACTGTGCCAGCCAATCTCGCTAACGAAAGTGCTGTGGTGCTTGCACGGTCGTTTAGCCTGCAGCGTACGTCGAAGCCCCGGATAAAATTTATGATCATCGCAGCCGGAGTAGCTACCCGTACCATCAAATTAACCACCTATCACGAACGGGTAAAAATAAACGACAAAACAGCCCTTGAAAATTATTCGACCTTATCGTATCAAAAAAAACTGGATAATTCTACTTCATTCCTGTTTAACAAAATCGCAAACGTTCAGGATACTTATATCGGCGCAAAAATTATCAAACCCGATGGTAAAGAGATTATTGTGAATACAGGTGAAGAAGTCCTGTTGAAAAATGAACAAAAAGATCAAAAAGGCAAACTGGCCATCCCGGGTTTACAGGCAGGGGATATCCTGGATTATTATATCAGCAATTCCGATTTTACCGAAACTACCCAGGGCAACTCCTTTAAAGATAATGATAACCTGTTTGTTTTAGCCGATGAATACCCGGTTTTGTACTACAGCATTGATTTTCAATACAACAAAAAGATCAAGGTTCAATACATCAATGCTAATGGTGCGCCAAAGTTTGTGGAAAGCAATAATGACAATGACGATCTGCTGCTCAGTCTTAAATTACGAAACCTGCCAAAGTATCAAAGCGCATTGTGGACATCGCCATTAAGGCAATACCCGTATATAGAAATAGGCAGCTCATACGGGGCGAAGATTAATACCATGATGGGCTACGACTATGAGAAGGACCCTAACGCTACCCGTTTTGAAAATAACGAATTGGGTTTTCAGGCGGCATTTAAAGAATATCCAGGTTTTAATGAAGTTGAAGGAAAGCTGAAAGACTATTTTGGCAGTCATAAAAGTTTAAAAAACGCCCCGGTTGACAGCATCCTGAAAGTATTTTATGACGAATGGAAGTTTAATGTTTTTTGCAATTACTCGGGCAAAGAGCTGGAAAACATGAATGAAATGAATTACCGCAAAGCACGGAGTGAATATGCAGCGATAGTAACCAGCATGATGCTGACCGACCTGGATATTGATAACGCCGTACTGCTGGTGGCATCGCGTAACAGCAATTCGCTGGAGAATGTTTATAATATGGACGATATGGATGCCATGGTGGTGATTAATACGACCACACCGATGTACCTGTGTTTTGATGATATTGTTACCCATTTTAACGAGATCCCGGCCCGGTTCCAGGGGGAAAAAGCGGTAGAGTTGTTTCCTAAACGGCATAATTCGCAAAATTACTCGTTTACATCTGATCACACCACTTTACCGGTCACCACCAGCGAAAAGAACCATGTAGAAGAAAATTTAGAGGTGAGCCTGTTGCCCGCGAATCCGCAGAAATTAAAAATAACAAGGATGGTAAAGGAGCAGGGCGAGCTGCGACATTCTGACCAAAAACTTTTATTACCGGTGCAGGATATTGACGACGGATACCGGGAAATGATTAAGGGTGATGAACTGGCGAAACGGCTGAAAAAGAATGATGAAACCAAAAAAATGGGGGACGATTTTTCATATGCATTTACAAAGGAAAAAATGGATATAAGCAAAAATTTTACCGCCGAAATAAAAAGCCAGTTTGACCAGGACCCGGAACAGGTAACAGATACGAAGATCATCAACGCCGCATTGGAAAACACCAGCCCTGTTTTTCAGTACAGTGCATCGTTTGTATTGAATAACCTGGTTAAAAAGGCTGGTAACAATTATATTATTGAAGCCGGTAGATTAACCGGCAGTTTTTACAAACTGGAAGATAAGGACCGCAAACGGAACATCGATATTTATATGCCCTGTGCCCGCAGTTTCAAATACTCCATTTCAATAGCGATTCCGCCGGGCTACAGCGCCAAAGGAATGGAAGAAATGACCGTAAAAAAGGTAAACAAGACCGGCACATTTACCTCGTCGGCAGTTGTTAGTGGCAATAACTTAATTATTACCGTAAACCGCGTTTACAATAATAATTTTGAAAAAGCATCCGACTGGCCATTAGTAGTGGACCTGATAGACGCGGCATCAAATTTCAACTCCCAAAAAATATTGCTGGAAAAGAAGGGGTAGATTTAGTCCGAAAGTCCGGAAAGTCAGTAAGTCAGCTCAAAGGTTGTTAAAGGCGTTGAGGGTTTCTGCTTGTGTGAAAAACTGAAACAACGAAGACAGTTTGATTGATATCATCAACCCAAAATATAATCAGAAAGGGGAATTTGCGAACAGAGATTGAATGCAGATCATCTGAGTATTTTACCGGAAAATGATATGGATTGTTTTCGAGGAGGTTTAAATAATGATTTATCTCGTTGAAAAATTTATCCCCTAAACCAATTTGTTGTTTTTCGTACCAATCGTAAGAATCGGATAGCTCATTTTCAGCCTGGAATAGTAGTTCGACTTTAAACACCTTCGTATTTTTTCTTAATTTCACTCCACGGGCGTGAAGTAGTTTTCCCTGCTAAAAAGTCGGCTTTACGGTTAACCATTTCCTGTACCTGCTCATCGGTTAATACGTAGTCATCACTCTCGGTTCTGTAGCGATAACTCAAACTATCTAAAAAAGCTAACAATACTTTTTTTTCCTGGTCGTTTTGGATGTCGATTTTCAATGTCTCCATACACAAATTTAATATTTTTATCTGAATTTAATTTTAGAATCATTTTTTATCACAAATTGATCCGAATAAAAATCAGCGAAATCATCAAAATCAATTTAATCAACGGTTCAGACAATTTCGGACTTATAATTACCTTTGCACCTTATGACAGCTTCAGAGATACGCCAGGTTTTTTTGGATTTTTTTAAGTCGAAGGGACATGTTATTGTTCCATCGGCACCTATTGTTATTAAAAACGACCCCACGCTGATGTTTACCAACGCGGGGATGAACCAGTTTAAATCGCTTTTTTTAGGGGAAGAAACACCGAAATACCCCCGCGTGGCGGATACCCAGCGCTGTTTACGGGTTTCCGGCAAGCATAACGATTTAGAGGAAGTAGGGATCGACACCTATCACCATACCATGTTCGAGATGCTGGGCAACTGGAGCTTCGGCGACTACTTTAAAAAAGAAGCCATCGCCTGGAGCTGGGAACTGCTGACCGACGTTTATAAAATTGATAAGGACCGCCTGTATGTTACCGTTTTCGGCGGCGATGAAAAGGAGGGCTTGCCGGTTGACCAGGAAGCTTTTGATTACTGGAAACAATATGTGCCCGAAGAGCGGATCTTATTCGGTAACAAAAAAGATAACTTTTGGGAAATGGGCGAAACCGGCCCTTGCGGACCCTGCTCCGAAATTCATTATGACAGCCGCCCGGATGAAGATAGGAAAAAAGTAGAAGGTAAAACATTGGTAAATGCCGATGATCCGCTGGTTATCGAGATCTGGAACAACGTATTCATGCAGTTTAACCGCCTCAGGGATGGTTCGCTGCAACCATTACCTGCCAAACATGTGGATACCGGTATGGGCTTTGAACGATTGGTGAGGGTATTGCAGGGTAAAACTTCTAACTATGATACGGATGTTTTTCAGCCGTTGATTCAGTTTATCGCGGAGAAAAGCGGGAAAACCTATAAAAGTGAAGCAACACCCGGTACAGACGGTTGGAATGAAGCCGTTGCCATGCGTGTTTTAGCCGACCACGTTAGGGCCATTAGTTTCTGTATTGCCGATGGGCAATTGCCATCCAATAACAAAGCCGGTTATGTCATCCGCCGCATTTTACGCAGGGCGGTTAGGTATTCATACCAACACTTAGGTTTTAAGACGCCGTTTTTAAATCAATTGGTACCATTATTAGCCGAACAATTTAAAGGTGTATTTGATGAATTGTATAAACAAAAGGATTTCGTGCAGAAAGTGGTTTTGGAAGAGGAAAATTCGTTTTTGAGGACGTTAGAAAATGGGATTAACAGATTTGAAAACTATACTAAAGATCAATTTGAATTAAGAATTACAACTTCAGAGGAAGAACTATATAGGTCTTTCGATGACGTGAGTGATTTCTATGAAGCCAGAAAAAACAAAATTATCTCCGGCGATTTTGCATTTGAACTATCGGATACCTATGGATTCCCTATTGATTTAACGGAGTTGATGGGCCGGGAGAAAGGTTGGATTGTTGACATGCCTGCTTTCGAAAAGGCCCTCCAAGCCCAAAAAAACCGCTCCCGTGCTGCCACCTCAATTGATACCGGCGATTGGGTTGTTTTACAGGATGATGATACCGTTGAGTTTACCGGCTATGACGAAACCGAAAGCATCGCCCATGTGATCAAATACCGCAAGGTAACCGCAAAAGGGAAGGAGCAATACCAGATCGTTTTGGATAAAACACCTTTTTATGCCGAAAGCGGCGGCCAGGTGGGCGATAAGGGCGAGCTGGTTTTCCCGGACGGGCAGGTGATTGAAGTAACCGATACAAAAAAAGAGAATGGCCTGATCGTTCATTTTACAGATAGCCTGCCGGATATAGCGGATGATGCGTTAACTGCCATTGTTAACCCAACCCTGCGTACCAGCACCGAAAATAACCACAGTGCCACGCACTTGCTGCATGCCGCCATGAAACAGGTTTTGGGTACGCACGTCAACCAAAAAGGTTCATTGGTCAATGCCGACTACCTGCGGTTCGACTTTTCGCATTTTGCCAAAGTAACAGATGAAGAACTGGCGCAGATAGAGGCCATCGTGAACGAGAAGATCCGCGAAAATATTTTCCTGAAAGAAGAACGCATGGTAGCTTACCAGGAAGCCATTAGCAGCGGGGTGACCGCGTTGTTCGGTGAAAAGTATGGCGAGTATGTGCGCGTCATCACATTTGATGATGAGTTCAGCAAGGAGCTTTGCGGCGGTACGCACGTAAAAGCTACCGGGCAAATCGGTTTCTTTAAGATCATTGCCGAAAGCGCTGTAGCTGCCGGGGTTCGCCGGATCGAAGCGATTACCGGTATTGCTGCAGAGAATTTCATCAATGCCCAAGTCAAACTGGTGCACCAGCTAAGGGAATTATTAAAAAATCCGAAGGACCTTTCCAAAAGTGTGGAAAGTTTGGTTGAAGAAAATTCGAGGTTAAAAAAGGAAATCGAAAAATCGATCCTCGAAAAATCATCCGGCTTAAAAAATGAACTGGCAGAAAAGGCAGAAGCTATTAATGGCATCAATTTTATCGCCCAAAAAGTACAAGTGCCCAACGCCGACGCCATTAAAAACCTGGCTTACCAGCTAAAGGATATTGTTAGCGATTTATTCCTGGTGCTGGCTGCTGATATTGACGGTAAGCCATCACTCACCGTAATGATCGCCGAAAACCTGGTGAAAGATAAAGGTCTAAACGCAGGGACGATTGTTCGCGAATTAGCCAAAGAGATCAAAGGCGGCGGCGGCGGGCAGCCGTTCTTCGCAACCGCAGGAGGCAATGATGTAAGCGGGCTGGATAGAGCATTGGAAAAGGCGAAGACGTTTATTCAGAATTAATTCCCCACCTGTCATGCCGAATTTATTTCGGCACCCCACAGGACATGCAGCGGACAGGTGTGCTACATGCATGTCGGATAATGGCGGGCTACCTATCAATGGGGTGCCGAAATAAATTCGGCATGACATTTGTCTTTTGCGCTTTCATTTCCACACGCCTGTAAGTTGATAAGTGAATAAAATATATCAAATTAATAAGTAATAACTTTATATTTGGCCTGCAAAAATGGCTATTTTATCGGCCAAATATTATTTATGACAAGTATTGCAGACGGGATAAGTGACAAATACGAATTGGTTGTGGGGTTAGAGGTACATGTGCAGTTATCCACTTTAAGTAAATCCTTTTCCTCAGATTCGGCTGCATTTGGCGGCGGCCCCAATGAACACATCAGCCCGGTTTCGCTTGGTCACCCCGGCACTTTGCCACGTATCAACAAAAAAATGGTTGAATATGCGGTTAAAATGGGTTTGGCTTGCAATTGCACCATCAATTTAAATAACACTTTCGCTCGTAAAAATTATTTTTACGCTGATCTGCCTAAAGGCTATCAAATTACGCAGGATCATTTTCCGGTTTGTATTGGTGGTTTTGTACCGGTACGTTTAACGGGGGGTGTTTCCAAAAATGTCGCCATCCATCATATCCACATGGAAGAGGATGCCGGCAAAAGTATGCACGACCAGCACCATGCTGATTCCATGATCGACCTAAACAGGGCAGGGGTACCGTTGATAGAAATTGTTAGTCAGCCCGATATGCGCAGCGCCGAAGAGGCGGGTCAGTTTTTAACCGAACTGCGTAAACTGGTTCGTTACCTTGATATTTGCGATGGCAATATGGAAGAAGGCAGCATGCGCTGCGATGCCAATATTTCGGTACGGTTGAAAGGAGAAACTACTTACAACAACCGCTGCGAGGTGAAGAACCTCAACTCCATCCGCAATGTGCAGCGTGCCATTGAGCACGAGTTTGAGCGCCAGGTTAACCTGGTTGAAAACGGTGAGTACATCGACCAAAATACACTGAACTTTAACGCAGATACCGGCGAAACTTCCGTGTTAAGATCAAAGGAAATGGCGAATGATTACCGTTATTTCCCTGAACCCGACCTTACCCCGCTGGTTTTAACGCATGAATATCTTGATAAAATACGGGCAGGCATGCCATCGCTGCCAAACGAGTTGTACAATAAATATATTGCTCAATTAGGCCTTTCGGATTATGATGCAGGGGTGATTACCGCCGAACGGGATTTTGCCTTGTATTTTGAAGGCCTGGTCAAATGCACCGATAACTATAAAGCAGCCGTTAACTGGCTGATGGGGCCGGTTAAATCGTATATCAATGAGACCGGTAAATCGATGGCTGATTTTGCGATCAGCCCCCAGGCGCTGGCTGAAATGATTAAACTGATCGACTCAGGCAAAATCAATTACTCGCTGGCAACACAGAAGCTTTTCCCGGCTATGCTAAAAGACAGCGGCAAAAAGCCGGAACAGCTTGCCGTAGAATTGAATTTACTGATCAGCCAGGATAAAACGGACGTAAGCGAGTTCATAAAAGCCGCGCTTGCCAAATACCCCGATAAGGTGATTGAATATCAAAACGGTAAAAAAGGCGTTTTAGGCTTATTTATGGGCGAAATTATGAAAAGCTCGAAAGGGAAGATAGACCCACAGGCAACCAATAAATTATTGATTAAAGAGTTGGAATCGAGGTGAGAGATTAGTTTGTTTTTCAAATGTCAACAAACGCGTCAGACATTGCATTGATAATAATAAAAAGTCAACTTTACAACCTTCCAACATTGCAACTTTACAACAAATTAACAACCCAGCTGCAGCCAAAAAAAAGATGAAGAAGCAAATAACATTCTACGCCGTTATACTATTAGCGTTAACCTTGTTTTCGTGTAACAAAAATTCGTTTACCATTTCGGGCACTATTAATAA
>Ga0206965_10316_pt1 | contig 13421 bp, 12 predicted proteins | sample Alteio_BWOrgHeat_26_FD_152973 | JGI IMG/M metagenome (GOLD analysis project Ga0206965, IMG submission 152973) | Enriched cells from forest soil in Barre Woods Harvard Forest LTER site, Petersham, Massachusetts, United States -... | ecosystem: Environmental > Terrestrial > Soil > Temperate forest >...
AGTTTGGGATGGCTTGATAATCAATGTAATTAGCGAATTGAGTGCTTCAGGATTGAAACAGACTTGTCGCGGATTGACTTCGGGGAGGTGATTATTGACTTCGGGGAGGCGATTATTGACTCTTGGGAGTAGCGGATTGAGATCGGGGAGGCTATTATTGACTCTTGGAGGTCGCGGATTGAGATCGGGGAGGCGATTATAGACTCTTGGGAGTCGCGGATTGAGATCGGGGAGGCGATTATTGACTCTTGGAGGTCGCGGATTGAAACAGACTTTGCACGGATTGACTTTGATTTTAGGAAAATGGACTTTGATTCTTAAAGTCTGAACTATGATTCTTTTGAAAGAGAAGATGATTGAGGAGAAACTGAAAGGGAGTTTTCAGATATTGAAATGGAGTTTGGGATTATTATAAGTGATTTTGGAGAAAATGAAACAGAGTCTGGTGAGATAATAAAGGGTTGCAGAGAATTAAAACCTATTTAAGGGTTTTTTTCATTCGTCTTGTGATTGCGACTTTTTTGAGGCGCAACAACAAGACGAGGAAATCAATTAGGAATTACGAATTAGGAATTAGGAAATGTATGGAACTCGTAATTCCTAATTCCTAATTAAAACTATTCTACCTGCTTAAATACATGGATTTCTCTTTGACAAGATTGCGGAAGTAAGGATCATCAAGGCTCTTGATGAAACGAATGGCTTCGCCGGTGGACTTCATTTCGGGTCCTAATTCTTTGTTCACATTAGGGAATTTATCAAAGCTGAAAACAGGTTCTTTAATGGCGTATCCTTCCAGATGAGGATGGATTTTGAAGTCCTTTAATTTATTAACCCCAAGCATTACCTTTGTGGCGATATTGACATACGGAACACCGTAAGCCTTAGCAATGAAAGGCACGGTACGAGACGCACGGGGATTGGCTTCTATCACATATACCTGCTCGTTTTTGACAGCAAACTGGATGTTGATCAAGCCCTTGATATGGAGATTAAAACATAGCTTGCGGGTATAATCTTCCATCTGGTGAATGACATGTTTCGACAGTCCGAATGTCGGCAGCACAGCATAAGAATCGCCGGAATGAATGCCCGCAGGTTCGATGTGTTCCATCATGCCGATGATGTGGACATCATCACCATCGCAGATAGCATCTATCTCGCATTCCACAGCCCTGTCAAGGAAATGATCAATCAGGACGCGGTTTCCGGGAAGGTTCTTGAGTAATTTAATGACAGCGGCTTCCAAGTCTTCATCGTTAATTACGATGCTCATTCCTTGTCCACCCAGCACATACGAAGGACGCACCAACACGGGATAACCCACTGTCTTCACAACTTCCAGAGCTTCCTCGGCAGATTCTGCAACACCATATTTAGGATAAGGAATATCGAGAGCCTTGAGAAGGTCAGAGAAACGACCTCTGTCTTCAGCAAGATCCATCGAATTAAAACTGGTGCCAGCTATCTTGATACCCTTGTTGTGCAAGCGTTCCGCTAACTTCAATGCAGTCTGCCCACCCAATTGAACGATGACTGCTTCAGGCTTTTCATACTCAATGATTTCATAGATATGTTCCCAAAATACAGGCTCAAAATAAAGCTTGTCAGCAATGTCGAAATCAGTAGAAACGGTTTCAGGATTGCAGTTAATCATAATGGCTTCAAAGCCGGATTCTCGAGCCGCAAGAACCCCATGAACACAAGAGTAATCGAACTCTATCCCCTGCCCTATTCTATTCGGACCAGAGCCAAGAACAATGATTTTCTTCTTGGAAGAATAGGAAGATTCGTTCTCGGCTTCATCATCGCTTTGTTTGTTTTCGTGGAACTGATTTTCGAAGGTAGAATAGAAGTATGGAGTCTTTGCTTCAAACTCTGCGGCACAAGTATCAACCATTTTATAAACACGTCGGATGCCAAGCTCCTTGCGGCGTTCATAGACTTCATCTTCAGAAACATTGCGCAAGATATAGGCAATCTGCGCATCAGAGAAACCCATCTGCTTTACTTCAAGGAACAATGATTTTGGAATCTCATCTAATCTGTATCTCTTCAATTCATGTTCATAATGAACGAGTGATTCTATCTGTTGAAGGAACCATTTATCTATTTTAGTAAGGTTATGAATTGATTGAATCGGAACGCCCAAATCCATAGCATCTTTTATGTGGAATAACCTATCCCAGGAAGGGAATTCAAGACTCTTGATGATATCATCAGTGCGAGTCCAATGCTTACCATCAGAACCTAAACCAAGACGATTGATTTCTAAGGACTGACAAGCCTTTTGGAGTGCTTCAATGAAACTTCTGCCTATCGCCATCACTTCTCCGACAGACTTCATTTGAAGACCAAGAGAACGATCACAACCAGGAAACTTATCGAAGTTCCATCGAGGTACTTTTACTATGACATAATCAAGTGTAGGTTCGAAATATGCAGAAGTAGATTTAGTAATCTGATTCTTCAATTCATCCAAACGATAACCGATAGCAAGCTTGGCAGCAATCTTAGCAATAGGATAACCTGTAGCCTTAGAAGCAAGAGCCGAGGAACGCGATACACGGGGGTTTATCTCCACCGCAATGATGTCATCATTCTCTGGATTCACAGCGAATTGAACATTGCAACCTCCGGCAAAGCTACCTATGGAACGCATCATCAGAATGGCATTATCACGCATCTTTTGATAAGCACTATCAGACAATGTCATGGCAGGCGCAACTGTAATAGAATCGCCGGTATGGATGCCCATAGGATCCATATTCTCAATGGAGCAAATGATGATGACATTATCTGCACAATCTCGCAATAACTCCAACTCGAATTCCTTCCAGCCAAGAACAGCCTTCTCAATCAGTACCTCATGAATCGGAGAAGCATGTAAGCCCCTGTTTAAAGCATCTTCAAAGTCTTCCTTCTTATGAACAAAGCTGCCACCGGTGCCTCCAAGCGTATAAGAAGGTCTCACAACCAACGGAAAACCGATGGTCTGTGCAATCTCCTTGCCTTCAAGGAAAGAATTTGCAACCTTAGAAGGCGGTACACCAATGCCAATATCAATCATCAGTTTGCGAAAGGCTTCTCGGTTTTCGGTAGTCTCAATTGCAGCTATATTAACCCCAATAATCTTCACACCATACTTCTGCCAAACGCCCATCTCATCAGCTTCTTTACAAAGATTCAAAGCTGTCTGTCCGCCCATAGTGGGAAGCACGGCATCAATCTTTCGTTCTTCAAGTATTTGAATAATTGAATCAACAGTGAGAGGCAGTAGATAGATATGATCAGCAGTAACCTTATCTGTCATGATCGTTGCGGGATTGGAGTTGATTAAAGATACCTCAATACCTTCTTCCTTCAAGCTACGCGAGGCTTGTGAACCTGCATAATCAAACTCACAGGCTTGTCCGATGATTATGGGACCACTTCCGATTATTAAAACTGACTTTATTGATTTATCTTTTGGCATATTGGGTATAGGGTATAAAGGTATCGAGGTATAAACTAATAATTTATTCGGGTGCGAATTTAGTTTTTATTTCTCAAAACAAATGTAAGAGAAGTAAACTATTAATTGTTGATGAATGATTGTGATTTCAAATTGATTAAAATTAAGAAACAGTTTCAACAACCCTTTCAACCGGAACCGGTGCATGATTCCTATCCCTAACCTTCTCCGGATGCAAAATATGATATTCAAACTCATGACGGAAATGGCGGATGGCACTGGCAACGGGCCACGCGGCGGCATCGCCAAGAGGACAAATCGTATTGCCTTCTATCTTGCGGGCAACATCAACAAGTAGGTCAATATCTCGCATGTTTCCATGACCGTTTTCTATACGATGCAAAACCTTTTCCATCCAGCCGGTGCCCTCGCGGCAAGGACTGCATTGTCCACAACTTTCATGATGATAAAACTGTGTGAAGTTCCAGGTATTCCGCACGATGCAAGCATTCTCATCAAAGACAATAAACCCTCCCGAACCAAGCATGGTACCAGTAGCGAATCCACCATCAGATAAAGATTCATAAGTCATGAGACGAGGCTCGCCCTTAGCAGTTTTAAGAATCAATTCGGCAGGCAAAATAGGCACCGAAGAACCACCCGCAACAACTGCTTTCATCTTCTTCCCGCCAGCAATTCCTCCACAATATTCATCAGAGAAAATAAACTCTTCGACAGGCAATCCCAATTCGATTTCATAGACACCCGGTTTGTTGATATTCCCACAGGCAGAGATTAATTTAGTCCCTGTGCTGCGTCCCAAACCAATCTTAGCATACTCATCGCCACCATTATTCACAATCCAGGGAACATCAGCAATCGTCTCCACATTATTCACCACGGTAGGGCAACCATACAAACCCGAAACAGCAGGGAAAGGTGGCTTGATACGCGGGTTTCCACGCTTGCCCTCCAAAGATTCAAGCAGCGCAGTTTCTTCACCACAGATGTAAGCACCTGCACCCGGATGCACATATAAATCCAGCGAATAATCACTCCCCAAAATATTCTTTCCAAGAAATCCTTTTGCATAAGCCTCATCAATCGCCTTCTCCAGAATCGGGAAAATCCAAGTGAATTCACCACGCATATAGATGTAAGAAGTATTCGCACCCAGAGCATAACTCGAAGTAATCATCCCCTCTATCAAACTATGCGGATTGTGCTCCATCAAGTACCTGTCCTTAAAAGTCCCAGGCTCGCTTTCATCGGCATTGCAAACCAAATAACTCGGCTTGCCAGTACCTTTTGCTAAGAAGCTCCACTTCATTCCCGTAGGAAATCCGGCTCCTCCCCTACCCCTCAGACCCGACTTCTTCACTTCCTCCGTCACCTCATCAGGAGTCATCGTCTTCACAGCTTTCTCGACAGATTTATAACCCCCAAGCCCCCTGTAAACATCAATGTTCATGAGATTCGGAGTGTTTATGTTTTCTAATAAAATTTTCTTGCTCATTATGTATTTATTAATCTTCGCGCCGCAAAAATAAGAAACTTTTCCGGCGTAATAATGACAATTATCACACTCCTTTTATTGCATTGCCAAAAGGGCACTATCATAAAAGGAAAACATTAAAACCACTCCGACGCAATCTTCATCAACAATAGCCATCACCCTTTTATTGCACCACCGCCAAAAGCGGAATGGCATCATAAAAGGATGAAATAAAAAAAATTCTTTACGGCAACGTCCCCCTCTCTTTTGGAGAGGGGTTAGGGGTGAGGCTCTTAAAACCCTCATCCTTTTATTGCACCACCGCCAAAAGCGGAATGGTATCATAAAAGGATGAAAGAAAAATTATCAAACGCAAATCCACAAGTCCCGTTAGGGACGATCCTTTGGTAGAAAATGATCAAAAACTTCAACACATCAAAGTCCCAGCGGGACGACCATTTGATAACAAATATATTCTTCTAAATCCACCAGACCCCATCGGGGTCAAATATTGGTAGCAACAACCATCCCCCACAACCCCAGACCCCAGCGGGGTCGAATATGAATAGAAAATTACCTACTGAAAATTACAACTCGACTTACTAATCTCCACTTTATATTCCACATTAATATTTTCTTTTTCCAACTTCTCCTTTGCCCGTTGCCTGATTTCATAATCCAAATAAGCACTCCAATGATTCGGGTTCTGAACTTTCGGTCCAAGATATATTTTCTTCAAATGCGGCAATATTTCATTCGATGATTCCACATATAATTTACGCGGGTATCCGCTCATATTATCATTGGAAGATTTTATTAATACACTATCTGGTGGAACGTATAATATTACTCTTACTTCATTTTCAAAACTGTAATCAGAAGATTTAAATAGATGACTGATTTCTGAAAGTCTTTCAAAAATAGCCTTATCAATCCCTTCAGATAATTTTTTATTATTCTTATTTCTAAATCCATCTCTAATTTTTATTAACCCTCCCAATTGCTCTTCAAGTTCGTTGAGAACAGGTTTAAGTTCTTTATTAATACCTTGATTTGAAAATGTGCGTTTTATCTTATCAATATAAATAACGGACATTAATTGCTCCGTAATTTTATGATCACCCGAAGTTTGTGAATCAATGACAAATTCATACTCATATTGGTTTTTAGTACTTTTGTTGAAAAAAGAAGAAGCTAATACCAAACTACAACCAGCTGCTTCCATTTTGTTCTCATCCCTACCATATGTTAGCCACATTAACAACTCATCTTGATGACTTTTAGCGGGTAAAAATGATCCTATATAAACGTTGGTTTCTTTTAACTCCCTTCCAGACTCATAGCATTCTTTTATCCTTTTATCTTTAAAATAATTTAAAATATCATTACCTTCTTCTGGGTCGTTCATGTAAATGACATTGTAAAATCGCATTTTGCAATCATCGTTTGTTATTATTTTTTCAGATTTACTTTTATGGTATGTTATTATTTTTTCAGCAACAGATAGTTTTGTATAATGCACTACAGGGGTTTCCTTATCCCATTGTGCAATCTTTTGAATTGATTTGATACTATTATCTATCTCATTTAGGAAACTTTGAATTTTGTTATCTCTTTCCGTTTTATTTGCTTTTTCTAATTCCTTTGCAGTTTTTAATTTTTCTTTTAGTGTGTCAATATCTGCTAATAAATAATTGTACTTACTTTTATCTATTGAAATTGCTTTTGTATAATCATCAATAGCTTTTTCATAATTGCCTTTTAAATAAAATGCGCTTCCACGGTTACTATATGCTGATGGGTTTTTAGGTCTTAAATCAATAGATATAGAATGTTCTTCGATAGCCTTATCATAGTCACTAAGACGATAATATACCATACCCAAATTGTTATGAATACCTGCTGCAAATGAATTATCAGGCTTTAATTCTAATGCTTTTGTATAATCTATAATAGCCTTTTTAAAATTTCTTATATTGAACCATGCGTTTCCTCTTTCAAGATAACAAATAGGATTTTTTCTATCAGACCGTATGGCTTTATTGATATACTTGAATTTTAATTTCGTATCTGTTGTTAAGCCACGTCCTCTTACACTATGTATTATACGATGTGCCATTGCTCTCAATCGGTAGAGTGTTGAACTCTTATACTTCTCCAAAATCTCATCTTTCAACAAAGCAATAACATCACCGTATTGCTTTTTCTCTAACAACTGTTCAGCTTGTTTTATAAGTTTGTTAATTTCTTCTTCCATAATTTTATCCTTTTATTGCCGCAAATCTATCCTAAAATTCCCTAATCAATCCTTCAACAATTTCTCCCACTCATTTCCTTCCGCTACTTTTTTAATCGTGATATTTCTTTTCATCAAAAATCCTTTCATATAATCCTTCAAAATAAGTTTTGAAAACAGCCTCCCTAATAATCCCAAAGGAGCTTCAAAAACAAAGATGTCGGTCATGATAGTTTCATTATCTTTCCATTCAAATAAATGTTGGTGGCGCAGTTTTTTAAAAGCCCCTTCCACCATTTCGCTCACAAAATAATTTGGAGAATCGTATTCAGATATTTTCGATGTGAAGTTCTGATAAATGCCAAAATGTTTAGCCCTCCAGGTTACCACGTCATTCAATTTCATCAGCCCCGATGTTACACCCGCAATGGCTCTTTCATTCGTTTCTTCTGTACTAAGCAAATGTAAATCCACGCTCAATGAAAGCAAAAAACACCTTTCCATCGGAGCCTTTATTTTTGTTTTAAGTTCAATAGTTGTCATCAGCTTGTTTATTTCAATGGAAATTCAAAATACCATTCCGCAAATCTACCATAAAATCAAAACTAATTCTAAACAATTGAGAAATTTCTTTTAGAGATGTGAATTTACAATTTCCATTTCAAGTTCTAACAACCAGTCGCCGTTTGCGACCACCTCCTTCAGTATAAAAGCTTCCAATTAAAACATAAAATCATACCTTATCATAAGCAATCATTTTTATCCGCGTTCCTATTTTAACCCCCAAATCCCCCATTCCCCTCCAAAACCAAAATACCACTACACCCCCAACTTTTCATCCCTACAGCCCAAATCCTGAAAAAACACCCCTAATTCTCGTTTTCGCATCCCTTAGAATCGCCCTCTCAGCCCTTAGAATCATTCTCACCACCCTTAGAATCGTCCTCACCACCTTTAGAATCATACTCACGCTCCTTAGAATCCCAATCACACACCTTAGAATCCCAGGTTACTGCTTTATTATCGGAATCGCCAGTCTTAAAATTGCCCCGACCATCCTTAAAATGCCCCTCACCATCCTTAGAATCGTACTTTCGTCACTTAGAATCCCTTGGTTACACCTTTGGAATCCCATGGTCATCCTCTTAGAATCCCTTGGTTACACCTTTAGAATCCCATGGTCATCCTCTTAGAATCCATTGGTTACACCTTTAGAATCCCTTGGTTATCCTCTTGGAATCATTTGGTCATCTCAATATTCTCCATTCGATAAATATTCCCTCCCTCAATCCCCTTTTTTTCCTTCTGGCAAATAAAAAAATCAATTCAAACACAAAAATTGAATTCCCCGGAATCATCCTTTTTCATGAAATAACACACACTTTCTCCCTTTCTGATAAAATCCCAAAATTTATTTCAAAAATAAATAAAACTTTTTTCAAATCCCATCATTGTCATTCAATCCCTTTGATAGCACAAGTCTTGAAGAAATTTTAATCAAATAAAATGCCTCCCGAAAAATATATATTTTCAATATCAGCCTCCAAAATTAGCAGGAGGAATATATGTTCCTACTTTTGCACCCTCAAAAAGAAATAAATAATATGAATAGACAAGACAAAGAAGGAAAAGCAATGCTGTTAGAAGTACAAAGTATCTTCGGACTTTATCCCAACATCGCCACCCAACGACCATCATCAGTTGGTGTCATGGGCGCAGTAACAAACCAGCTGGTCGAGATGTTCATCGTTTTAAATGACGCACGTGCTGGGCGGGATTTGCAATCCCGTCCCCCAGAGCCCTGGATTTCTAATCCACCACATAAAAAATCATACCTCATCATAAGCAATCATTTTTATCTGCGTTCCCATTTCCCCAAAAAAAATCCCCTCTCAATTTCTCGAAAAGGGATTCCTAATTTTTAATTCCTAATTTCTAATTTATTTCCTGAATTCCTCCAGCAAGCCATCAATCTTCTCCTTACTCAAATTCTCATGATAGTGCATCCCCACCTGCATCATAGGCGCAGTTCCACAAGAAGCAAGACACTCCACAGTCTTGATAGTAAATTTCCCTTCAACCGTAGTCTCCCCGACTTTTATTCCTAATTTATTTTGTAAATAATCAATCACATCCTCGGCACCATTCAAGCAACAAGGACCCGTCCGGCAAACCTCCAAAACATACTTCCCCACAGGCTTAAGATTATACATCGTATAAAAAGAAGCCACCTCATAAACCTCGATAGGCTGAATCTTCAAAAAGTCAGCAACATAATCCATAGCCTCCACACTCAACCAACCCTGATTCTCACCCTGTGCAATATGCAAAAGCGGCAACAAAGCCGACTTCGATTTCCCTTCCGGATAACGTTTAATAATTTTATTAGCAAGAGCATTAGCCTCCGCACTAAACTGAAATTTGGTTTCCATAATTCCTAATTTTTAATTCCTAATTCCTAATTGATTCTATGCATCCAGCTCCCCCGCAATCACATTCATACTGCTCAAAGTAAGAATGGCATCCGATAAAAAAGCATCCTTAATCATCTCCGGATAAGCCTGGTAATAAATAAAACAAGGACGACGGAAATGCAAGCGATACGGCTGCCGACCACCATCACAAACGAGATAAAACCCAAGTTCCCCATTGCCACCTTCCACAGAATGATAGACCTCGCCGATAGGTTTATCAGTCTCACCCATCACGATTTTGAAATGATAAATCAAAGCCTCCATGCTGGTATAAACTTCCTCCTTTGGAGGCAAATAAAAGTCTGGAATATCAGCATGGAAGGGTCCGGTTCTATCACACTTCTGCAATGCCTGTTTGATGATCTTCAAACTCTCCCACATCTCCTGACTACGTACCATATAGCGATCATAAGTATCACCATTAGTGCCAACTGGAATATTAAAATCAAAGTCCTCATAACCGGAATAAGGGAAAGCAACGCGGACATCATAATCAACTCCGGCAGCACGTAAATTAGGACCGGTAAAACCATAATTCAAAGCCCGTTCAGCACTGATAGGACCAGCACCAACACAACGATCAACAAAGATTCTATTACGATTTAATAACCTTTCAAATTCTCCAAGAACTTTTGTGTAAACCTCCACAAACTTCTCAATTTTCCTCCAAACAGTCTCATTAAAATCTCTCTCAAATCCACCAATCCTACCGATGTTTGTTGTTAATCTTGAACCACAAATCTCTTCCCATATTTCATAAATATCTTCCCTCTGCTCAAACAAATAAAAGTAACCGGTAAGCGCACCACTATCAACCCCAATAACGCTGTTACAGATAAGATGATCAGCTATACGAGCCAACTCCATAATGATAATCCTCATATACTGAACTCTCTTTGGAATCTCTGCCCCAATCAATTTCTCAACAGTCATGTGCCATCCCATATTATTGATAGGCGAAGAGCAGTAATTCATACGGTCAGTAAGCGGCGGAATCTGATAAAAGGGTTTCCGTTCAGCAAGCTTTTCAAAAGCCCGATGAATATACCCAATCGTTGATTCAGCACCAACAATTTTCTCTCCATCCATCTTCAAAACATTCTGAAAGATCCCATGAGTAGCAGGATGAGTAGGTCCTAAATTGAGATAGGAATACTCTTTCTCCTTCTTTGGAATATCTAATATTGTTTCCATTATAATTTCTTTAAATCAATTTCAATGCCTGTTTTTTTTATTTCCTCGATGAAAGGGTCGCCCTCCTCGAAATATTTGGTTGAATAAGTATGAGGTTCAATGTCAGTATAATGAATATTGATTGGCGAAAGTAGGTGGCGATCTTCATAACGGTCATCATTAAATTGGTCTGAAACTAATGCTAAATCTATATCCGAGTACTCATGTATTCTTCCACTAACAATAGAACCAAAGAGAATAACCTTTTGAAAAAAGATATTCCTTTTTTTGCATTCATCAATGTATTCCTTGATTATTTTTGTTGCAATTCTTTGATTAAGCATTCTAAGTATTTTTTAGTTCTATCCATTATTCCTTCAGTGAATTCCTTCGTACATCTTTTGTAAATTTTACCGACATAATCTGGATACCTTCCTTCCAATTGAAAAGTATTCATATCATCTAACCATCTTAAATCCTCTTCATTAAATCCAACGGGTAAATTCGAAATTAAAGTAACAAGGTTATGAATTTTTGGTGGATAGTTTACTTCATTATTCTTAACCCATAATGCCTTAATCGTTTTCTCTAAAGCCATGTGCAGACAAAACAAACAAAAAACATAATCCTTATTTTTAAAACACATTTCTGCTCTTCCCATGTCCTTTTCAGCAATATCAAGCCAATACGCTACATGCTTTTCCTTAGTCATCATTCCCGTCCGAACATGGTATCATCCTTATCTGTTCGTGTAGCATCTTCAACGGCATATTCTTTCCGCATCGGGAAATAATCCATCTCATCAATATTCAATATCCTCTTCATATTCGGATGTCCTGTAAATGTTATTCCAAAGAAATCATAAGCCTCTCTTTCCATCCAGTTAGCTGCTGAAAAGATGCCTGTTAATGTTGGTACTACCGGATCTTCAATTGGAAAATAAATCTTTAATCTTATCCTTACATTCTCATAGAGATTATGCAATTGATAAACCATTCCCAACTGTTCCTTGGCATCAGGAAAGTGCATGCCACACATTGTTGTCAGGAATTGAAATTTGAGTTCATCATCCTCATACAAAAACTTTATTACATCAATGATTCGATCTCTATTTAAAGTATAAGTCATGAAATCATAATTCAACGTAATATCAAGGATATCATCTCCGAATTTCTCCTTCAGTTTCTCGGTAACTCTGTCTGTTGTCAATGCCATGATTATTTAATTCCGTAACCTTCGAGCATCTTCAGATATTCAGGAGATTTTCTTCTTCCGAATTCTTCTTTCTGAACCAGTTCCTGTATCCTCATGATGCCATCAAGCACTTGTTCAGGACGTGGTGGACAACCTGGTACATATACATCAACCGGAATAATTTTATCTATTCCCTGCAACACGCTATAGGTATCGAATATCCCTCCACTTGAAGCACATGCACCCATTGATAGTACCCATTTCGGTTCTGCCATTTGTTCATAAACTTCCCTTAATACCGGTGCCATTTTCTTGGCAATAGTACCCATCACCATCAACAAATCTGCCTGGCGAGGAGAGAAACTTAATCGTTCTGATCCAAACCTTCCTAAGTCGTAATGCGAAGCTGCTGTAGCCATAAATTCTATTCCACAACAAGAGGTGGCGAATGGAAGGGGCCAAATGGAATTCTTCCGTGCCATACCTACCGCTTTTTCTAAGCTGGTGGCGAAGAATCCATGTCCGCTGTATCCTGACGGTGCTTCAACTATTTCAGTCATTTTATTTAATTTTATTAGCGATAATTATTCCCAATCCAAGGCACCTTTCTTAATGATGTATAAGAATCCAAGCATCAGAAATACGATAAACAATAACATCTCATTAAACCCAAACCATCCAAGTTCCTTAAAGTTCACTGCCCAGGGATACATGAAGATTACTTCCACATCGAATAATACAAAGAGAATAGCGGTGAGAAAGTATTTTACATTAAATGGTAATCGTGCATTGCCTTGTGATTCGATGCCGCATTCAAAGTTCTCATCCTTTACTTTAGAATGTTTCTTAGGTCCTAATAAATGGGAGCCAAGCATTGCTACCACTACAAAGCCTAATGCCACAATGAACTGGATAATAATCGGTAAATAATCTATCGGATTTTGTGTTGCCATTTTCTTATTTGCTTAATATCTCAACGTTTTTGATAACGCCGCAAAATTACGAAAAATATCTCGTATTCTCAGAAACTTTATTTCAATCATTTTACGATACCAATTCCAGGTATCCTATCAAAAGTTTTTGTGATGATTAAAACATTTAATAATTTTACACCCTGAAATTTTTTAAATTATATATCAAATTATATGGCAAAAAATAAAACCACTGAAAACACAAACAGCGTTCCCTCCTTCCTCGAAACAATAACTGATGATGGAAAGAGAAAAGATTGTCTTCTCCTTACAGAACTTTTCCAAAAGGAGACCGGCTATGAATCCAAAATGTGGGGCACCGCAATCATAGGTTTTGGAAGTGTTCATTACAAATATGAAAGCGGTCGCGAAGGCGATATGCCTATTGTGGCTTTCTCTCCACGGAAGGCTGCGATAGTTCTTT
>Ga0206965_10319_pt1 | contig 13385 bp, 10 predicted proteins | sample Alteio_BWOrgHeat_26_FD_152973 | JGI IMG/M metagenome (GOLD analysis project Ga0206965, IMG submission 152973) | Enriched cells from forest soil in Barre Woods Harvard Forest LTER site, Petersham, Massachusetts, United States -... | ecosystem: Environmental > Terrestrial > Soil > Temperate forest >...
TTCAAATTGTGATGCCGGTGCCGCTGCTGCCGTAATGCTGCCGGTTAAATTGGTTGCATTAACCGTAAATTGCTGAATATAGGGACTTGCAGAGGGTACTCCCAGGCACGCTACGATAGTGCCTGTTGTAATTGGTTGCACAATGGTCGGCACTGCGGCAGGGTCAGGGCTAACCGTAATGTTGAATTTTGTAGGGACACCGGTGCAGCCGGTGCCATTTTTTAAAAAATTACCCCGTATTCCTGGAAACTGGCCTACCCCTATTGTTGCGATCACTGAATTTGCGCTGATATCAAAAACAGACACCGATGCCCCCCCGAAACTGGCTATATACAATAGTTTACCATCCTGGCTTACCGAAACCCCTTCGGGGGTTGAGGCAATTGGTATTGACGATATTACTCCATTTGTTAAAGTACTAATAACCGACACTGAGCTGGAGCCGCCATTTGTAACATAAACAAACTTACCATCGGGGCTCACAGTGATTGCTTCAGGGCTTAAACCGACCGGAATTGTTGTTAGTAATGTATTTGCCGTCGCATTAATCACCGAAATATTTCCTGAGTTGAAATTTGCGACATACACTTTACTGTTATCGGGGCTAACTGATACTGCTATTGGAGATGTACCTACACCGACTGTAGCAGTAACAATATTGGTTGCAGTACTGATGACCGAAATATTATTGGAAGTAGCGCTTGTAACATAAACATGGTTTCCATCAGGGCTAACTGTTATGCCCTGGGGGTTTGCCCCTACTGTTATATTCGAAATCACCTTATTGGTTGCGGCATCGATTACGGATACCGTCCCGGACGTCTCATTTGCAACATATACCCTGCTCCCATCGGGACTAACTGTTATACCTTCGGGGCTCAGGCCGACGCCAATTGTTGTAAACAGTATATTGGTGGTCGCATCAATTACTGATACAGAATTTGAGGTTTGATTAGTAACATAAACAAAATTACCCTTTGGGCTAACCGATACTCCCCACGGGTTTACACCAACAGAGATCTTTTTTATCTCTGTGTTGGTTGTTGTGTTAATAACGGAGACATTATCAGACCCATAATTGGGAACATAAGCATACCCGACAGATAACGGAGTAGCGCTTATAGTAGCGGTAACCGGGTTGCTGCCCGTATTTACGGCGGTAAACGCAGATATATCGCCCGTGCCGCTGGCAGCCAACCCTATCCCCGGCGTATCATTAACCCAATTAAACGTATCTCCTGTACCTGTAAAATTAATGGCATTGGTAAGCTGCCCATTATTAAGTTTTTGCTGAGAAACAGTATTTACTGTTGGTAGTGCATTTATTGTTTCGGTGACCGGCACAGGAGTACCTGCAAAACCACCGGAGGTCAAGTCAATGAAGCCTGATTTAATGCCCGTAGATGCCGTTGCAGCCGACCTTACATAAATAATAGTACTATTTACAACGCCAGTCGTTTGTTTAAGCGTTACAAAGTTCCCGTAACCGCTATTCGGGCTGAGCGACACTTCAAAAACAGATGGAGCGGATGCCAGGATGTCTCCCTGTAAATTACTTCCTGAAACGGTAAATTGCTGAATATTGGGGCTTGTAGAGGCAGTGCCGGCACATGCGGTAATAGTTCCGGTTGCTGTGCTGGGCGTAATTACAGGCGGCGCAGCGTTTGCGGGGTTTACGGTTATGGTAAATTTGACCGGGGTACAATTGTAATTCCCTGTTATAAAGTTACCAATTGAATTTGGGGCACTACCAACCTGAATGGTTGTTGTTACGGTATTAGACAGCGTACTAATTACAGAAACCGTATTTTGTCGATAATTTGCAACATACACCTCACTTCCATCCGGGCTTATCGATATTCCCTGAGGCTGTTGTTGAACTTGTATAGTTGCTACTATCGAATTTGTCGAGGTGTTTATTACAGATACCGAGTTTGAATTTGCATTAGTCTCATAAATCATGCTACCATCGGCCGTTATCGCAATGCCAAAAGGCGTAAAAGCCGCTGTTATAGTCTTTTCTACAACATTCGTAGCCGTATTGATAACTGTAATATACCCATCCGTGATAACTCCATTATACCCATCTGTTACATAGATTGTTTTACCGTCAGGGCTCACAGAAATACAAATAGGAGTCTTTACTCCGGTGATGGTTGATAATACACTATTATTTAAAGTATTAATTACGGTGATACTGTTATCGTAATTATTCGCCACATATAAGCGACTACCGTCACGGCTTAAAGTTACACCCATGGGACCTACTCCAACTGGTATTTTTGTTATAATATTATTTGTTAATGTGTTGATAACGGTGACTGTACCGCTCCCATAATTCGCTACATAAAGTTTGCTTCCGTCAGGGCTAACACATAAACCATAGGGGGACTGATCTACTATAATAAAAGTTGACACGGTGTTGGTTGACGTATTTATGACCGCTACCTCCCATAAATCGGAGGCCGATACATAAACATGAGTCCCGTCAGGGCTTACAGCAACACCTGATAGTCCGGCCGATATGGGTATAGTAGTTATAACCTTATTTGTTGCTATATTAATTACAGAAACATCTCCAGTTGCGGTATTTGCTATATATGCAAACCCTGAGGGCGCCGGCGTGGCTGTAATCGTTGCGGTAACTACACTGTTGGTGTTATTCACCGCAGTAAACGAACTGATATCCCCGGTACCGCTTGCAGCCAAGCCAATGCCGGGCGTATCGTTCACCCAGTTATAGGTGCAGCCCGCGGCCGGAAAAGTCACAGCGTTAGTAGAGGTTCCGGCAGTGACGATTTGATCGGTTTGCGCCTGAACTTTTAAATTGAAAAGAAATATAAGGATACTTAAAGTAAGTAAAAGTTTCTTCATTCGTTTGAGCACCTTAAAATCATTAAAATGGCTTAGGGTTAATAAGCGCACATTCCTTTGTAAAAACCACCTAATATATATTATTTTAAGAAATATTCCAGCATTTGTTTTATAGTTAACACAAAGAAATTCTATACTAAAAAGACAATGATTAATACGGAAAAAATGATAAAAAAGTTAACGGAAAATATTAAAAAATCGCGGCTTCAATCAGGACCCAAAACATTATAAACAAAGGCAGAGACGTCCCTGAACTAATGGGAGCGCCACTCTAATTACCTAAAAAAACTTATCCGGGTTTGGCACCAGGTTTAAGAAACGTTCAAAATTTTCGGTATAGTGAGATTGATCCAGTTTATAATAAAACGCTCCTTTTTTGGAAGAAAATTTATCCTTCTCGGGTAATTTGATCAATAAACCGGTAGATAATAATTTACGGCTGAAATTACGGTCGTCAAAAGTAGTATTGTATACCCCTTCATAAAGGGCCTGTAGTTGCGGAATTGTAAACTTCTCAGGCAGCAATTGAAACAAGATTGGGTGCAAGGCGGCTTTATAGCGCAACTGCCGCTGGGCCAGCTTAACCATTTCATTATGATCGAATATCAGCTCTGGCACTTCGCTCAGCAAAAACCATTCGGCATGATACTCATCACTGATCTGCTCCTCATATTGGTGAATATCGATCAGCGCGAAATAAGCGATAGACAAAGTACGTTCAACAGGGTCGCGGTCCGGTTTGCCAAATACCTGGAATTGCTCCATGTAAACATTTTTCAGGCCGGTACGCAATTCCAATATCCGGTTAGCGGCATCTTCCGGACTTTCCGAAGGTTGGATGAAGCCGCCCATCAGGCTCCATTTGTCTTTTTCAGGTTCAATGTTGCGGTGAACCAGCAATAATTTTAAGTTCCATCCGTCAAAACCGAATATGATACAATCTGTAGCAACTAAAATTCTTTTTTGACCTGTATATCTCTGCATAATAGGTTTATAGTAATTTACAAGTGTAAAAAAAAAATCGGAGATTTTTTTAGTGCTTAAAGATTAGTCCGAAGTCCGTAAAGACCGGAAGTCCGAAAGCAGCTGCAACTGACATTTCGGTAAAAATAACCTAAGTCTGATAGAAGAGTATTAAGATCATTTTATAAGATTTCTGCTATTTTTTCAGGCTTCTTTTCCACGCATTGCACATCGAATCCGCAATATAAAGCCGGTCTATCCACCAAATTTTCAAATCTTGCAACCCTAAACGCATTTTGGATACTACATTTCCAGGCATTTCCGAAGGCTAAATGCGTTTTGGGTAGCAAGTTTTTACCCTTTTCCGAAGGCTAAACGCATTTTGGGTACCATATTTTTACCTGTTTCTGAAGGCTAAACGCGTTTTGGGGTAGCAGCCTTAATCGGCCACTTTATTAATTAAACCATTATATATTAATAACATACAAAAATAAACATAAATAAATCAGGCAAAAAGTCTGTCAAAAATATTTTTATGGCTGAAACTTAATTGTCGCGAAGTTTTTTTGGATTGGATCAGATATAACGATTTATCATCGGATTAACAATAGCCCGAAATCAGAAAACTTTTTCTCAACGCTCTTATTTCTTCTTTCGGACTTTCCCGACTTTCGGACTTTCGGACTAAAACCTCAACTCACCCGCTTCCCGTGCAGCAACATATCCATGGCATGGTCAAACGAACCGGCAAGGATAACTTCACCGGAATTCACGAAATATATTTCATCTGCATTTTCAATAGTATTCAACCTATGCGCAATGATTACTCTTGTAGTCGTTTCAGGTAATTTATCCAAAATATCGCTCAGCAGTTTTTCGGTAATGGTATCAATATTAGCCGTCGCTTCATCTAAAATAAGCAATTCAGGGTTACGCAAAACAGCGCGCATAAAGGCGATCAGTTGCTTTTGGCCCAGGCTGATACTATCGCTATTAGAAAGCACCTTTGTATCCAGCCCCTGTTCAAATATCGCCAATAAACTACCCAGGTTGGCATCCAGTATCACCTGCTCCAGTTGTTCGTTGGTATGGTTTACATAAAGCTCGTTTCCATAAAGGATATTTTCCCTAACGGTGCCGGTAAACAAAAACGGTTCCTGCAAAATAAAACCTATCTTTTTTGTCCTTTCCAAAGGATCATAGGTTCTTATGTCTTTCCCGTCAAGCAACACCGTTCCTTTACTGGCATCATACAAACGGGCAATCAGCGATGCAGTCGTCGTTTTGCCGCCACCTGTCGGGCCAACCAATGCATAGGTTTTACCTTTTTCCAGTTTAAAGTTGATATTGTGCAAAATCTCCTTACTTTCATCATAACTGAAATGCACATTCCTGAATTCCAACAACGATGACGATGGCTCAGCGATGCTGGTATCCACCGTAACCAAATCGGTTTCGAGCGTTAAAATATGCGAGATTCTGTCCCAGCCTGCCATTGCGGTCTGGAAGCTGGCCCAAAGCGAGGCTAATTGCCTTAAAGGGTTGTAAAACAGGTTGGCATAGGAGAAATAACTCACCAATAAGCCAATTCCAAACTGCCCCACAGAGATCAGGTAAATGCCATAAGCAAGTACGATCAGTTGCGCCATACTCGAAAACAAGCTGTAAACCGGCAAATAAGTATTGTTGGCAATACCAGCGCCAATAGCCGTACTATAATTTTGCTGATTGGCCTCATCAAATTTTTTGCGGAAATAGTCTCTGCGGTTAAAAGCAATGATCACTTTAAAATTGTTCAGGCTTTCCTGTATTTCGGCGCTCATGCCGCCAACGCTTTTCAGGTTGCGGGCATTTTTCCTTTTTACCCATGGGGATGTTAAACCGGTAAAGATCAAAATTACCACTGCGGGCAGCAAAGTGGCCGAACCAAGTTTAATATTGATGGACAGCAAATAGATTCCCGCCCCTGTCATGGTAGCCAAACTTCCGATAAACTGCATCAGCGATTGCGAAAAAAACTGGTTCAGTTTATCCGTATCGTTATTGATGCGCGAGATCAGGTCGCCAGCCTTATTCTGGTTAAAAAAGCCTACCGGCAATAATTGCAGCTTATTAAAAATAGCGTTCCGCAAAGTAAACAGCATGCGCTGCCCCACCCCGCCCATTAAAATGGTTTGCAGGTAGCTTGCTACCAGGCCTACCAGGTACATTGCCAGTAAAATGCCGCAATTGATTAATACCCCGTTATAGTTTTTATGCGGCACGAAGATGTACTTATCAATGGTACGGCCCATGATCAGCACCCCCTCCAGGTTCAAACCCGAGTTAATTAAAATGGCGATCAGCGCCAATATCAGGTTCTTTCGCTCGTGTTCAATCAGCTTAAGCAACTTCCCGAGCGACGACCATGTGGATGTTTTAGGGGCATTCGCCTGCAGGTCATTTAGATTGTACTTCATAATTGCTGGTGCTTTGTTGCGAATTAAAAATTTGAACGTATTCAGGGCTGCTGTGCATCAGTTCGTCATGTTTGCCGCTTGCGATGATCTCGCCCTGCATCAATAATATAATTTGGTCGTAATGCTCAACCGAAGCTATTTTTTGAGTAACAGAGATCAGCGTTAAACCCGGATAATTTTTCTGCACATTGGCCAGTATCTTATTTTCCGTATTACCATCAACCCTGGCAGTAAAATCATCAAGCAGTAAAACTTTTGGGTCGATGGCCAATGCTCTTGCCAGCATAATCCGTTGTTTTTGCCCGCCCGAAAGACTTGAGCCACGTTCGGAAACGATCGTACTCAGTTTTTCAGGAAGCGCATCCACAAATTCGCGTAGTTCAGCCGTATTGATCGCTTTTTCCAGTGATTGGTCGGTTACCGTATCGCTAAAAGCAATATTCTCGCGGATGCTCATGTTAAAAATGATACTATCCTGGAAAACAAAACCTACCTGGCTATGGAACGATTCGCTGTTATAATCGTCAATACGCCGTCCGTCAAACAATATCTCTCCTTCGTTGGCTTTTATCAAACCGGTAAGCAGGTAAAGCAATTGCGATTTCCCGGCGGCTGTCGGCCCGATCACCGCAATCTTCGACCCTGCTTTTACCGAAAAGGAAATCTGCTTCAGCGCAGGTTTTTGCCCATAGGTTACGGTTACATCCTTCAGTTCAATATCACCTCTTAGTGTTTCGGTTATTGTGCCTGTATCTGAAGTGTCCGTCGCATTTAAAACCCCGTTGATGCGCTGGAACGATGCTGTAGCAGCTGCTATAATATTGCTCATAAAGCCTATTACCAGTATCGGGAAAATCAACTGCGACAGATACAGGATAAACGCCGCAAAATCACCCAGGTTCATTGTATTGTTGATAACAAAATGTCCGCCTAATGCCAGGATGGTTAGCGTAGCCATGTTGGCAGTAAAGGTGATCACCGGTATCAAACCTGCAAAAAGCCTCAAAATAGAAAGGCCAATATCCCGGGCTTCGCTATTCGCTCTTAAAAACTTATCAAATTCAAGCTGCTGTGAATTGATGACCCGGATCAACGCCGAGCCTAATATACTTTCGTTGATCACCTTGTTCAACCAGTCAATAACACCACGGCTTTTGATGAACAATGCCCTTACTTTTTTCAGCACATAAAAAAATGTGCCACCAATAATGGGGATAATGGCGATAACGCAAAGCGCCAGTTTCCAGTTAATGGTAAGCAAAAGGATACTGCCACCAACAATGGTAAGCACCGATGACACGATAGACACCAATGCCTGCGAAACAAAAAGTTTGATGGAATCCACGTCGGTTGTCAAATTCGTAAGCAGTTTTGAAGGGTTTACTTCTTCAATGAACACGCTGCTTTGCCTCGAAATCTTATCCGACAGGCGGGTGCGCAGGTCACGGGCAACCCTTTCTGAGGTATAGGTTTGGAGAATTGTTTGCAGGTAGGCGAATATAAATATGAAAAGCACCGCCCCTGTAAATTTGACGAGCGTAGGGTTTATATTGTATTTGGTATGTGTAAAATAGCTATGGATATAATCATTGATACCATGCGAAATGATTTTTGGCAGCCACAGGTTAACGCTATTGCTAAAAATAGCAAACAGTATTAAAAAGGCAACCAAACCTGAATAGGGTTTTAAGATGCTAAAAATACCCGGCTGTTTTGGTTTGCTATCAGGCTTCTCCATTGGCTGTTGTTGATGATTAAACAATAAACGCTTGTAAAAATAAGAGCAGATCTGTTGGATTTATAAGATAACCCGGAATATTTTTTTCCGCATCAGAAAAACAGGAAAATCCCGTTAACAAATTAGCTGCCACACTAAAAAGAGGACGATTGAGGATGGAGAACATTTTATTTGGGGTTGATTAAGTTGAATAGGTTGGATTGAGTTGATTAAGTTTTGCAACTTCTTCAATTGGTTCGCTGTTTAAATTAGAACGCAACTTAATCAACCACTCACCCAATCAACTTAATCAACTCCCCCCAGTATGCGCCAACTGAAAAATAGTGAACAAATGATGTGCTTCATGCAGCAGGAAAAATTCTGTCCATTCTATAATGGTTAACTTTCCGTATTTGGCGTGGATACCTATGCGTTCAAGCTTGTCAGGCGGCATGTGATGGATCAGTTGATAAATCACCTCCCGGTCGGCAGTAATTTTCTTCAATAATTCGTAGGTGGTAAAAGCACAGTATATTTCAAAACCATCATCATCTTCCGCACGGTAAGCCTCGAATTCAGGCTCGTCAATGGTGAGAATTTTGCGGACACGGTCGAGAAAAACAGGTTGATATTTTGCCAGATGGGCTATGTTTTCGTGAATGGTCCACTTCCCTTTTCTGACGTGCTGGTTTAACTGCCTGTTATTTAAATGAATAATAAGCGACGCAATTGTTTTATGCTGATCTTTTAAGCGTTGTGTTAATGAAGAATAGATCATAGTATCATATATAACGAAAAATCGCAGGAAAAGTTGATTTTTTTAGTAATTAAGGGATATTTTCAAAATTTATGGATCAATTCTCCAAGCGTTTTAAGGCTTTTTTCAATTTCATTATCATAAGGGATCCCAAAGCTAATCCTTATAAAATTGGTAAAACGGCTGTCGGTACTGAAGATTTGCCCGGGCGAAATACTGATGTTATAATTCAAGGCCTGTTCATACAATTCAAAGGCATCTACTTTTTTATTTAATTCAATCCATAAAACATAACCACCCTGCGGCCTGCTGATCTTTATATCCTCCGGAAAATATTCAGCAATGGCTTGTGTATACCGTAAACATTGCGAATGCAGCTTTTTACGCAGGTTCCGCATGTGCAGATCGTACCGGCCCGTCTCAAAAAAGTTGCCAATAGCAGCCTGGGTAGGAGTGGCCGATGAGAGCGTTTGCATTAATTTTAGGTTGATGACTTCTGCTTTAAATTTACCAGGAATACACCAGCCCACCCGGTAACCCGGCGCCAATGTTTTTGATACCGACGAGCACAACATCACCAAGCCATGCTTATCATAACTTTTGCAGGTTCGGGGCCGGGTTTTCTCAAAATACATTTCACCATAAATATCATCCTCAATCAGCGGCACTTCATTTTTGGCCAACAGTTCAACCAGTTCCTTTTTCCTCTCGTTCGTCATGCAATAACCTAATGGGTTATTAAAGGTTGGTACAAACAGGCAGGCTTTTATTTGATGTTCGGTAATAGCCCTGCTCAAAAAAACAAGGTCAAGGCCATCATTCGGACCAGAAGGTATTTCCAGTACTTTCAGGCCCAGGCTTTGCACAATAGTAAAAATTCCAAAATAAGCCGGGCTTTCAATGGCGACCACATCACCGGGTTTTGTTACTGCCCGCAAGCAAAACACAAGCGCCTCCATACAACCCTGGGTGGTAACTATATCTTCCGGCAATACATTCCCGCCCCAGCTAAAAGCATGGCGGGCAATATGTTTTCGGAGATTTTCATTCCCCTGGATCTCTTCGTAATTGATACAACCACTCGGACTTAAGCGTATCGCCTCCATCATTGATTTGTTCAATTTAGCCTGGGGTAATAAAGATAATCCGGGCGACGCCCTCGACAATTTCACAATACTATCCCCGGTAAAATGCCGGTAAACCATAGCGATCATCTGGTCTAGGCTCCTCTTGTTGGTTTCTTCACGCTTTTCAGTCTTATGCTGATCAAACGACCGCGCGGGCGTATACCGCACATAATAACCAGATTTTGGCCTTGCTTCAATCAGCCCGTTCATTTCCAGCTGAACGTAGGCTTTATAGGCAGTGCTCAGGCTTATCCCCTGTTCCTGGCTCAAAGCACGAACCGACGGCAATTTCTCACCGGTCTTTAACAGCAATTGCCGGATCTGGCTGCCCAAACGGTCGGCAATCTGCATGTACAAAAAGTCCGCATCGTGAATTTGTTTTCTGGCTGAATGATCTATCATATGTTAAATAGCAATAAACGGGTTTTGACTGAACACTTTTCTGATGACATTTGTCTCGAGAGCCAAGATTCAAGAATCAGGAATCAAGAAAGGAAGAAAAAAATTATTCACCGATTTCTTTCCTGACGTTCTGCTTTTCTCTTGGCTCTTGATTCTTGACTCCTGGCTCTTTCCCATCTGTTATGCGCAAAAATAATAAATCTGAATCTGTTTTATTAATAAATTATATTTCATTTTTGTATCGACATAAATGATCATGGAAGAAACAATCACAAAACCGGAAATTGGATTAGACCCTGCCGACTGGAACGACATCAAAACCCTGGGTTACCAGATTATTGATGATATGGTGGACTATCTGAAAAACATAGGCGACCGCCCCGCCTGGACGCCCATCCCTCAACAGGTAAAAGAAGAATTTAAGAAACCGCTACCGCAAACCGGTACGGATATATTTACCATTTATAACGAATTCAAGCAAAATATCCTGCCCTATCCCGCCGGCAATATCCACCCCAAATTTTTTGCATGGGTACAGGGTACCGGTACGCCAATGGGCGCCTTTGCCGACTTGCTTGCAGGGGTAATGAACAGCAATGCCACCATAGGCGATCAAAGTGCCTTGTATGTAGACCAACAGGTAATCAACTGGTGTAAGGAGCTAATGAATTACCCGGCAGACGGCAGCGGAATTTTATTAAGCGGCGGTTCTATAGCCAATATCACCGGGCTAATCGTTGCCCGTAATACGATGATCGCCAATGCTAAAAACGGAGGCGTTTATGTTGCCGATGGCAAGCTAACTGCCTATTGCAGCAGCGAAACACACAACTGCCTGGGCAAAGCTGCCGAAGTGATCGGCATAGGCAGCGATCAATTGAGAAAGATCCCGGTAGATAGCCGGTTTCAGATTGATTTGGAAGCGCTTAAAAATAAGATCCGCGAAGATAAGGCCAATGGTTTTATTCCGTTCTGCATTATTGGAAATGCGGGCACCGTAAATAGCGGCGCTATCGACCCGTTGGAAGATTTGCTTCAAATATCCCGCGAAGAAAATACATGGTTCCATATCGACGGCGCTTTCGGGGCTTTAGCTAAACTTTCTCCCGCCTATCAGCAACAACTAAAAGCCATTGAACAGGCCGACAGCGTGGCCTTCGATCTGCACAAATGGATGTATATGCAGTACGAAGTAGGTTGCGTTTTATTTAAAAATGCCGCCGCACACCGCGCCGCCTTCGCTACCGCCGTGAATTATCTTACCGCTCATGAAAGAGGCCTTGCAGGCGGCCCTGAAACTATCTCGAACTACGGCATGGAACTTTCGCGAGGCTTTAAAGCGCTAAAAGTTTGGATGTCGTTAAAAGAACATGGTTTGGAGAAATACAGCGAAATGATCACCCAAAATATTAGTCAGGCATTTTACCTTGGCGAACAGGTAGGACAACACCCCCAATTGGAGTTAATGGCTGAGGTGACCATGAATGTGGTTTGTTTCCGTTTTAACCCCGGCGGCCTGGATGTTGAGCAGTTGAATATCTTGAACAAAGAACTATTGATGCGGATGCATGAAGCGGGGATTGCTGCGCCGTCATATACCCTGCTCAACGGCAACTATGTTATTCGTGCCGCAATAACCAATCACCGCACAAGAACGGTGCATCTCGATGAGATGGTGGCTGGTACAATAAAAATTGGCGAAGCTTTGATGAAAGAATTTGACGCAAAATTGTTCAAATTTGATTTTTTGGTGCAGTAAACTTTAAACAAGAAAAGTAATATGTCACTCAACCTAACTATCCGCCCCGTCGAACCAAGGGATTTTGAACAATGGCTGCCCCTTTGGGATGGCTACAACGCCTTTTATGGCCGTTCGGGCCCTACAGCGCTCGCACCTGAAATTACCCAAATGACCTGGACGAGGTTTTTCGACGCTTACGAACCTGTTCACGCTCTTGTAGCTGAGTATGAAGGCAAACTGCTTGGCATCACCCATTATATTTATCACCGCACAACAGTAGCCATCGGTCCGATTTGCTATTTGCAGGATTTGTTTACCGTTGAAAGCGCCCGGGGAAAAGGTGTAGCCCGCGCCCTCATCAACGAAGTATACACCCTGGCCAAACTTTCAGGGGCAATTCGTGTTTACTGGCAAACGCACGAAACTAACCATACCGCCATGCAGCTTTATGATAAAGTGGCCGAAAAATCCGGCTTTGTGGTTTACCGCATGCCCATCTGAATTACTTACCAACCAATATTTATATTGACATGACGCTGAATTTTAATCCGCAAGCTGAATATATTCTCGAAAATGACCGTGTGTTGCTGAGGCCATTGAAAGAAACAGACTTTGAGTTTTTATTACCCTTTGCCGTTAACGAACCTGATACCTGGAAATATTCGTACCTGAGCGCCGGAGGCGAATACGGCATGCGGAGTTACATTGCCGATGCCCTTAAAAACCAAGCCAAAGGCGTTGAATATCCGTTCATCGTATTTGACAAACAAACCAGCGAATATGCCGGCAGCACCCGGTTTTACGACATACAACCCGTGTATCAAACCATACAACTGGGCTATACCTGGTACGGCGAAAAATTCAGGGGATCTGGCGTAAACAAGCATTGTAAATTTCTGTTGCTGCAATTTGCCTTTGAAACTTTGGATGCACAACGTGTTGAGTTCAGGGCCGACGCCCGTAACGAACGGAGTATAGCCGCCATGAAAAGTATCGGCTGCAAACCCGAAGGTATTTTAAGGAGCAATATGCCCTTAGCCGATGGCGGTCGCCGGGACTCTATTGTTCTAAGCATTTTGAAGGATGAGTGGCTGGCGGAGGTTAAGGAAAGTCTTGCAGGGAAGTTGATTGGTTGATTTAGTGAGGGGTTGATTAAGTTCCACGTTCTATAACAGATTGTGTGGGCATTCGAATGCTTTCATTGGTTATTTCGATTTCAAGCGTTCCACTTTTTTTCGGAACAGGTGGAACGCTATGGAACATATTCATTATCAGCATGTTTCATGTTTAGATAAATAATTAAATTTTGCTAAGTGCCTTATAATCAGATATGATATTTTCGTAC
>Ga0206965_10166_pt2 | contig 13381 bp, 10 predicted proteins | sample Alteio_BWOrgHeat_26_FD_152973 | JGI IMG/M metagenome (GOLD analysis project Ga0206965, IMG submission 152973) | Enriched cells from forest soil in Barre Woods Harvard Forest LTER site, Petersham, Massachusetts, United States -... | ecosystem: Environmental > Terrestrial > Soil > Temperate forest >...
GATGGCCATCCTATTAGTAATGAAGAAATGAGCGGCCGCATTCGCCGCGAGATACTCTCCCTGAACATTGGTATCGATAGTAACGAACGGACAGAACGTGACGAACTGATCATTACAGGCTCAGGAAACAACATTAAGGAGTCCCAGGGAGCACTTGCCTGGATGAAACTGTCATTGTTCAGCCCCAATTGGACCGTAGAAAATCTGCCGAGGATTCGTGATGTGGTAGACCAGTCCTTGTCTGGTCTCCGGACCGTGATGCAGCGGCCGGAAGAAAACTGGGTCATGAATGTGCATGATTCTTACCGGCACCAGGGCAATGGAACACTATTAGCGACCGATTCATTTTTCACGAAAGAATACAACTATCAGCGTTTGCGCTGGATGCTTATGGATTCCGGAACAGCGGAAGCACGAACCGAAGCAGCTGCATTTCTTGATGAGCTTGCTGGCGCCGGCAGTCAGGCAGATCGTACAGGGCTTAAATCTCTGTTAGCGGTCATGCAAAAGAAAGAAGCTCCGGCCAAAGACCTGCCAGACAAGTTGAAGCCGCTTCTTGACCGGTCCTCGCAGCTCTCTCCCGCAGCCAACCGTATTGCCGTGGAAGCAGCCAAGGACCTGGAACAGTCCATGAATGAAGTGCCGGATGACTCGCTGGCCAGTGACTGGGCCTCTGTCGCTCATGAAATGCGTCATGACTTGCAGGTGACGCCACAGGTAGCTCTGGCTCGGCTGAATGCGGTTCGCCAGCGCATATTGAAAACGGGAAATGCCCGCATGTTTGTAGTTGGTTCACAGGCAAGCCAGCAGCAGTTGAAGGAAGGCATCGCGGAATTAACGGCTGGGCTGTCCACGGAAAAGCCATCGCCGGTCGTCAGGAACAAACAGCTTCTGGTTAATTCCAGACTGCTGGACCGTATGCCCGATGCCAAAGATCCGGTTTATGTTGGGTTGGTAAGTCCTAACATGCAGAAAGGGGTGTTCATTAACTCCGTACCCACGGCCACTCTGGGTGATGCAGATCATGAAGTGCTGTTGCAATATCTGGCATCAAAGATTTACTCCGGTGGCGGAGCGCAGAGTGTTTTTTCCCGGACCATTGCCGCCGGACTTGCTTACAGCAATGGCATCAGCAGCTCCAGCCGTTCAGGATTGTTGCGCTATTATGCGGAGCGCGTCCCGGAATTACCGCAGACGCTGAAGTTCGTAATCGATCTGGTCAGGCACGCAGAACCGGACCCTGATCTTGTGGAGTCTGCCATCGCTACCGTGTTCGGCGATCCTCGTTCCGCCGGCGCCTATGAAGCGCGCGGTGCGGAAATGGCCGCGGATTTTGCGGACGGCATGACCCCTGAAGTGACAGAGCATCTCTCCAAGACAATTCTGGATTTAAGAAAAACTCCGGGACTTTCTGACGAACTGTTTAAACGGATGCCCGGCGTTTACGCCACAATCCTTCCTGGATTCACGCCGCAAGCTACACCCGTGCCAGGAGGCACTTACGTGGTGATTGGTTCGCTGCAGCAATTGGATCTCTACCAGAACTATCTGCAAACTGCGATTGCTCCTGGCGCCCGGCTCTATAAAATCTATCCGCGGGATTTCTGGATGGTGGCAAACTTTAACTAATGCCGGCACAGCTGGCCCGCAGGGCAGCGGTCGATTGAAAACTGGAAAGATCGGTGCACAACCGTGCTTATCGTTTTACCGGTCCCAGCGCCCAGCTTTCCAGCTCTCCGATCTGGCGCATGAGCTGTATCTGTGCGCGATCTAGCTCAAAGCTGGAGCTAAGATACGCGGTGTAACGCTCGTGTTCCACCACGCGCGCATTCTCTTCGTCTTTTAGGCTGGCGCCGCCACCCGCAATTTTTGCATGCGTGGCTTCAATATCCGACTGGGTCAGTTGATGCTCCAGTTGGGCCACTTCACGCGCCGCGGCCAGTTGCTGCACCGACCGTTGCAGCCTCAGCGTGTCCACGCTGACTTGTTCTTTTACATTTTGCGCCTCTTTGCGGGACTTGGCCGCATCCGCCTTGGCTGCTTCGGCAATAGCACGCTGTACCGGATTGAAAATCGGAAAGCGAATGGCCACGCCGGCGGTCACATTGTTCCGCTGGAATTTCTGGAAGAACTCATCATAGTTGTTGAAGCGCGCAAGCACGGCAAACTGCCCCACAAAATCCACTTCCGGATATAACTGTTTGCGCTCCGCGCGCGCGCGGAATTCTTTCGCCATGGCCGCGGCATCCGCTACTTTGACCACGGGATTATTCTTCAGCGCTTCGGCGGGCAAATCCTGGTCCTGGGCCACGCTCGGCATTTCCGGAATGGACTCAGTGGAAGTTTGAATGGATGCAGCGGGAAGTCCTGTGAGTTGGGAGAGCCGCAACCGTAACTGATCAGCCGCAGCCTGCGTCTGTGCGATATCCAATCGCGTTCTGGCGCCTGCAAGCTTGGCGCGCGTGGCATCCACCGGACTATCCAGTCCGGCCTGGACGCGCTGGGCAACAATATCCTGGAATTTCTGCGCGCTCTGCTGCTGCTCCCGCTGGATGGAAAGAGACGACTCCAGCAAGTCAAGCTGCACGTAGTCCAATGCGGTTTCCATGATCACATCATTGCGGCGATCGGCGTTCTGCGCCGTGGTGACGTCCACTTCACTTTTTGCCGCTTTAATGTTGTTGCGCTGTGCTGCATTGATCAGCGCGCCCTGAAAATTGACATTGAAGATTGAGGGCGCCGCGCCTTCCAGGCTGAGTGGGAATCCATAAGAGGCGCCCAGACCGGAACCCAATACCACCTGCGGCAGAAATACGTCCTTTGTTTGGGACACACCGGCGCGCGCGTGCTGTAAGTCTGCCTGCGCCAGACCGCTGGTAGTACTGTTCTTGATTGCCAGCTCAATGGCGGTGCGGAAGGCCAGCGGATTGTCTTTGCTGGAAGAGTCTTGCGCGAGCAGAGTTGCCGGAAGCGCCACGGTCCAGGCTGCAACCAGGATGACACGGGCATACAGTTTCATTTTTCACCTGCGCGATATTTTGTATGAACGGTGTAGAAAGACGTGATTCTATCGGGAAATCCGCGCCAGCGCATCTCGTGACGCCTTGTACTGTGAGGCCAGTTGCAGGGACGATTGGAACTCGGCTATCGCTTCTCTGTTTTTGACTTGTTTTTCCAGAAGAACACCCAGAAGGTAGTGCGCTTGAAATACAGGACCCTCTTCTGACGTCTCCTCCTGAGCAATGTAGTGGCGCAACATTTGTGCCGCGCCTCCAAAATTGCGGCTGGCATGGAGCAGGAGAGCGGCAGCATCAAATTCAGTCACGTCGCCGGGGCGCGCCGTGTTTAATGCATGAGTGACCGCGGATTCCATGTCAGCAAAATGTCCTGTACGCCGGTAAAAATGCGCCAGCTCCACCCAGTAGTGCGCAGGCTCGTTGCTGGCTGCAATTGCCTTTTTGTATTCTGCTTCAGCGCCACTGTTGCCCTGTTTCTCCTCAATGCGCGCGTTGATATAGTGTCCCAGGGCGGGATCGCGCCTGGCCACAAAGTCGGCTTGCTGCCTGGCTTTATTTTTGTCGCCACCCAGAAAGTTGGGAGCTTCTATGTAGAATTCGCTTAAGTCAGCGCGAGCGGGAAAGTTATTCGGGTCCAGCGAAACGGCGCGTTCGAATTCAGTCTTTACCTTCCGCGCCAGACTAAAAGCCGTAAGTGGATTTGCATCTTCCGCTTTACGGCCCATGGCTTGTCCAAGCCACAGATGATACAAGCTGTTCTGCGGTTCCAGGGCAACTGCTTTCTCCGCCATGTGGATCGAATTGTCCCAGAGTTCAAGCTGATAGTAGACGCGGGAGAGCAGGTTGTGAGCTTGAGCGTTATTCGGTTCGTGTGCGACGAGGACATTCAGCGCGTGCAGCGCCTGGTCGGCTTTTCCCGCTTTGAGCAAGGCCATGGGATCGGCGTCCGCTCCCGCCATAGTGCCCATCGCCAGAAAAACTAGAGCTGCTACCCTGTGCACGATCTTCAACGCTCAACCACCTTTACGTCCATTCCGCTGTGCAGCGGCTGCGCATTGATGGCGCCCAGCGCGATCTGCGCGCCTTCCTGGACACCTTTCACCACTTCCACGCGCGTAAGGCTGGAAAGGCCGGTTTCAACTTCCTGCGCCTGGATCTTGTCATCGGAAATCGTATAGACGTAGCGCTTGCCCTCAATATCATGCACAGCCTCGCGGGAAACCGTGAGTGCTCCATCATGCCGCGCGGAAATAATGCTTACGTTCACATTCACATTGGGCAGCAGCCTGCGGTCTGAATTATCGATCTCAGAAGTAATCTCGCCCACGGTGCGCGTTCCCACCATGGTGACAGAAGTGGGAACTCGGGTAAGCGTTCCGTCCCATGTGCGCCCTGGCATGGCGTCCCACTTGACTTCCACCTGTTGCCCTTTGGCCAGGTGGCCGATTTCCGGTTCATCCACAAAAGCCCGTACCCGGACTTTCTCCAGGACGGCAACCTCCACCAGCAGATCGCCGCCATTTACGTACGATCCGGGTCTTATCGGGACTTGATACACCGTGCCGGCAAAAGGCGCGGTCACGTTGGAGTGATGAAGCAGGTCTTCCGCTGAAGCATAAGCAGCGCGCGCTTCCGCGGCGGATGCTTCAACCTTGGCGACTTCAGGCGCAGAGTACCTGCCATTCAGTTTCGCTTGCAGAAGCTGGACGTCTGCTTCCGCTTTCTTCTGCCGGTTCTCTGCTGCTTCCACCTCCGCCGGCGATGCCGCGCCACCCTGGCGTAATTTCTGTATGGCCTGGAGGTTGCGCTGGGCGTCGTCACGCTCCGCCTGCGCTTTGATCAAATCAGAGTGGGCCGTCAGGACTTCTTCCTGTGTTCCGCCGGCCTTGATGGCCTGAAGCGATGCTTCCGCGGAACGCAACTGCGCCAGAGCGCGCGCTGCCTGGGAACGTGCTTCAGCATCATTCAGCTGTATGAGAAGCTGGCCTGCTTTTACGTGGTCGCCTTCGGTCACCAGGACTTTATATACCGTTGCAGGGGACGGAGCATGCGCCTCAAAGCTGTTGATCGGCTCAATCTTTCCATTCGTGGAGACCACGCTGGCAATCTCCTGGCGCACTACCTTTTCCGCCCGGACTGGAGTGACAGCGCGGTGACGGTTGATTCCGGTGAAAAGCACCACTGCAATCAACACCAGCACCCCCGCAAACACCAACCGCTTGCGGCCACGTCCTTGATTTGGGTTTTGCTTCGCCATGATCAGAAAGAATTAAGACTCAAACCTTTTAGTATATCCAAGCTCGCCCTACGGCGCAGAAATCCCATAGCAAGCCTTTGTCCGGGGCCCAAAATAAACTGCAATTTATGTGCCGTTGATTCTATTTTAGATGTGCATCCCACTGCCGCGGTTACGTCCCCGGAAAACGATTGTTACAATAAACCCTGATGTCACATCGTACAGGCTATACCGACGACCACGCAAAAGCCGGGCTGGACCATGATTTTCCTGAAATCGATACCTGGCCCAATCAGTTTCCAGCTTATGAAATTCTCATTGACGTGCCGGAGTTCACCTCCGTCTGCCCAAAAACCAACCTGCCCGATTTCGGTGTTCTGGAAATCCGTTACATGCCCGCCAAACTTTGCCTTGAATTGAAATCGCTCAAGGAATATTTGCTGCACTATCGCAATCTCGGCATCTTTCAGGAGAACATCGTAAACCAGGTGCTGGATGACGTGGTCCGTGCCACCAGGCCTAAGTGGGCGGTGGTGAAGGGCGTATTTCGTCCTCGCGGCGGTATTGGAACTACCGTGGAAGCGCGCTGGCCCCGGCCGAAGAAATAACTGAGTTTCCTCGGTATAATCCCTCCATCCATGCCGCCAAAACTTTATCCCCGCCTTTTGCTGGCGGTGCTCACCGGACTGAACATTCTGAATTACATTGACCGCAATGTGCTCTTTGCGGTGCAGTCCGATGTGAAAAAAGAATTTCTGGTGAGCGACGCGCAAATTGGCTGGCTGACCAGCGCATTCTTTTTTACCTATATGTTTGCCGCTCCGCTGGTCGGTTGGATGGGTGACCGCTTTCCCCGCAAGAACATCGTAGTCTTTGGCATCCTGATCTGGAGCGGCTTTACCTTCATGACCTGGTTTGTGCACGACTACAATCAACTACTCTTGCGCCATGCCATTGTCGGGATTGGCGAAGCCAGCTACGCGACCATTGCTCCCACGCTGATTGCCGATTCATTTCCTCCACTCAAGCGCGGACGCATGCTCTCTATCTTTTTTCTGGGATTGCCCGTGGGCAGCGCCGCCGGATATTTTGTCGGCGGTTACGTAGCGCACCAGTTTGGATGGCGCGCGCCATTTATGGCCGCCGGGATCCCCGGTTTTGTATTGGCTATCTTGCTCTGGATGCTGCCGGAACCTCCACGCGGACAGCACGAGGAGCATGCACCGGCCAACCTGAGAACGCTGCTTGTCGACCTCTCACGCAACGGCGCCTTCATTACAGCAACACTCGGCATGGCCCTGTATACCTTCGCCGTCGGCGGAATGCAGGTCTGGATTCCCACATTTCTTGTCCGCGTGCGTGGAATGGATCTAAGGGCTGCAAATATCGACTTCGCGATTGTCACTATCATTAATGGTATTTTTGCTACGCTGCTGGGCGGATGGATTGGCGACCGTCTGCTCAAACGCTACTTCGGCGCGTATTACACCTTCTCTGGCGTAGCCATGTTGATCGCCGTGCCATTCATGGTGGCTGCAATTTATACCGGTGGAAAGTTCATGTTTCCCGCTATTTTTGCCGCGGTATTTTTTATTCTGGTCGGCACCGGCCCCACCAATGCCGCACTGGTCAATTCAGTCAACGCAGGGATCCGCTCCTCCGCGCTAGCGGTAAATGTGTTTGTGATTCACTTGTTGGGCGATGCCTTTTCTCCTGCGCTGATCGGCAGAATCTCTGACCGGACCGGCTCTCTACAGGTTGCTTTTTGGGTGGCCTTTGTTGCCGCAGGGATTTCCGGCCTCATATTGCTTTACGGTGCAAAGTTTGCGCCACGCTTCCAGGCCCGCGCCGCATGATCTGGTTTTATGCGGGATTGCTGCTGGCTGTCATCTGGCTGGTTCTTGTCCTGCAATTGATTCTGCACTTTTCTGAAGTCGCCGATCTCACCCAGCCAAACTGGAACCCGCCGAGAGATGCCGTCATGCCGTCGCTCACCATTGTGGTTCCTGCGCGCAATGAACAGGCTGAGATTGAGCCTGCGCTACGGTCATTGCTAGAGCTAAATTATCCGCAGTACGAAGTTGTTGCGGTGAACGACCGCTCCACCGACCATACAGGACAAATCATGGAACGCCTTGCCGCTGAGCCTTCCGCGCAGAGCCGGTTGCGCGTCATCCATGTGCAAGAGCTACCCTCTGGATGGCTGGGTAAAGTTCATGCCATGTGGATGGGAGCTCAGCAGGCTCGCAGTGAGTGGCTTTTATTTACTGACGCCGATTGCGTCTTTGCCCCTGACACAGTCCTGCGGGCAATGCATTACGCGATGAAGACTGGTGCTGATCATCTGGTTCTTTTCCCCACCGCGCATATGAAGAGCGTGGGTGAGAGGATGATGATTGCTTTTCCGCAGGTAATGTCCAATTTTGCTGTGCGCCCATGGAAGGTCCGCGATCCAAACGCGCGCGACCATATCGGCGTTGGCGCATTCAATCTGCTGCGTCGCACGGCCTACGAGACCATCGGCACTTATGAAAAGCTGCGGCTGGAAGTGGTGGATGACGTGAAGCTGGGTGAAGCCATCAAAAAGTCCGGACTCCGGCAGGATGTTGTCTTCGGTCCTGGCCTGGTGACACTGCGCTGGGCCGTCGGCGCAGCCGGTGTTGTCGCCAATCTGGAGAAGAACTTGTTCGCTTTCCTGCAATTTCGTATTGCTCTGGTGCTGCTGGTCTGTGCTACGACTAGCTTTCTTTGTATCTTGCCGTTTGCAGGTCTCATCTTTGCTACGGGCTGGGCCCGTGCCGGCTTTGCCGTGGCCGTTGCCATGATCGCGATCGCTTACGCTTATACCGGACGCTACATGGCGAGCTCTCCTCTGTTGTTTCTCACGTGTCCGATTGCGGCCATCGTCTTTGCGTATGCAACATTGCAGTCAGCCTTCATCGCGTTGCGCGACGGAGCCGTGACCTGGCGGGGGACAAAGTATTCGCTTGCAGAGTTAAAGAAGAAGTAGAAACGGGTTTCCTGGGTTGAGATACCGTTGCAAGACTTGTCATCCCGAACCGTAGGTGAGGGATCTGCTTCCGCTGCCGCTTCGGGACCAACGTGGATTAACGGAAAGCAGATTCCTCGTTGCACTCGGAATGACAATTTTTCTTTCGCTTTGGGTCGGAATGACAAACGCGGAAAGCGTGTGAGCCTGATCTGCGTAAATCCGGCGGCAAAAAAAATCCTACCGGAACAAATTCTTCAAAATAAAGATCGCGTTGGCCGGGCGCTCCGCCAGTCGCCTCATCAGGTAGGGGTACCATTCAGTCCCGAATGGGATATAGACGCGGCAGCGCCAGCCTTCTTTTACCAGCTTTTGCTGCAGGTCGCGCCGGACGCCATATAACATCTGGAATTCAAAAGCCGAAGGCGAAATCTTTTCTTTCTGTGCAAACTCAATCGTTGCCCGAATCATGTTCTCGTCGTGCGTGGCGATCCCGTGGTAAACGCCGCTCTTCAGCAGCAGCTTCATCAGCTTGATGTAATTTGCGTCGGTATCGGCTTTCTTCTCGAACGATATCTCAGGCGATTCCTTGTAAGCGCCTTTGCACAGCCGTATGCGTATGCGCTCCGCCAGCAGTGCTTCTACATCTTTTTCACTGCGAAACATATACGCCTGGATTACCGCGCCCACGTGCCCGGTATTTTCCGGCTGCCGGTGCAGGCGATGAACAAAGTCGAGCGTGCGCTGTGTGTAGGGTGATCCTTCCATATCAACGCGCACAAAATTGTTGATGCGCGCCGCATGCTGCACCACGCCTGACGCAATCTCATACGCCATGGCCTCATCCACGTCCAGCCCCATGTGCGTAAGTTTAAGGCTCACATTGGCGTTGAGCCCCTGGGCTTGCATCGCGTCCAGCATCTGGTGGTAGAGCTGCGCGCTGTGGCGGGCCTCTTCGGCGTTCGTTACGTTCTCGCCCAGATTGTCCACGCTGACACTCAAGCCCAGTTTGTTCGTGGCCTGTGTCGCTGCCAGCGCATCTTCAATGGTGGTTCCGGCAACAAAGCGGCGAGAAAGCCGCTGGCCAATCCAGGTTTGCTCCGCCATGGAACGCAGAGATTTACTTTCTGACAGGGAAATAAAGGCAGCCCTTAACAACGGCGCTCCAGATTGGGTTGAGATGATGGCATAGAAGGGAACTTACTTTTTTAACACAAGTGAGAAGATTTGTAATTTGCGATTAGTGATTTGCGAATCGCGATCTACACATGAATCGCAAATCACTAATCACCATTCATCAATTACCGTCCGTGCTCTTCCAGGAACTTCTCAGCTTCTATTGCCGCAGCGCAGCCTGATCCCGCGGCGGTGATGGCCTGGCGATAGCGGCGGTCCTGCACGTCACCACAGGCAAAGACGCCGGGTACGCGGGTCATCACAAAGTCATGGGTTTTGAGGTAGCCATCCTGGTCCATGTCAAGCTGGCCGGCAAACATTTTGGCGTTCGGCTCGTGGCCAATACCCAGAAACATGGCGCTGGTAGGGAAGTCCCAGACTTTGCCGGTCTTTACGTTGCGCAGCTTGAGAGCTGTCACTTCTTTTTGGTTGACGTCGTAAACGTCATCCACTGCGGTGTCGGTGAGGAATTCGATTTTCTCGTGTTTGCGGGCGCGGTCCAGCATGATCTTGGAGGCGCGGAAGTGGTCGCGACGATGAATGAGCGTGACCTTGGTGGCAAAACGACTGAGAAAAAGAGCCTCTTCCATGGCGGAGTCGCCGCCGCCAATTACAGTAATGGGCTTGCCTTTAAAAAAGAATCCGTCACAGGTGGCGCAGGAAGAGACGCCGTGGCCGATCAGCGCATGTTCATTGGGCAATCCCAGCCACCGCGCAGATGCGCCGCTGGCGATAATGAGCGTGCGCGTGGCAACGGTCTTGCCACCGCCAAAATCCAGCTTGAACGGACGCTCGTTTAAATCCGCCTTTACCAGATGCCCGCGCATAAACTCGGCGCCAAACCGCTCTGACTGCTTGCGCATGTTATCGATCAGCTCAGGTCCCTGGATGCCTTCCGGAAATCCGGGAAAATTTTCCACCAGTGTCGTGAGCGAGAGCTGCCCGCCGGGTTCGTGACCTTCAATGACCAGCGGTTTCAGGTTGGCGCGCGCCGCGTAGATGGCGGCGGTAAGGCCGGAACAGCCGGTCCCCAGGATTACTGTATCGCGAATGGAATTTTCCATGGCATCCATTAGATTCATGACCTTCGATTTAGTTTCAATGCTTTGTTGCGGGTTTTTTCTTCGGCGTGCCGCCGGTTTTGGATGATGGGTCGAGCCAGGCAATGTCAGAACGGAAGGCCGTACGCAGGCCCAGCGCGGACCGGTATTGTGCCATGATCTCTGAAGCCTGGTGAAATACCGGTTCGTAGGCGCTCTGGTCAACATCCGGGCAGTGCGTCAATACCGCGGAACTTTTGTTCAGCCGTTCCACCCTCACGCGTGAAGTTGGCGTGTCTACCTGCAGCATCGCCAGAGGCGCTGTGGCGCCCGCGGAAACACGGCTTTCCATGATTACCTCAAGAAAATCTTTGGGATCGCGCGCGTGCAGGACCAGAATTTCGATGGTGTTTGTGCTGTCCGTGCTCATGGAATACTGAGCCGTCAACAACGGAGATTCCGGCGCAAAATCACGGCGCAAGCGAACGTACTTTGCATCGGGAGCGTCTTTCAGGGAAGTCCGTCCGCGGGAAATCTCAAAGTCAGCGCTGAAAGCATGTTTGGCCTGGACCGTCGCCAGCGCGCCTTTGATGATCGCCTGCTCATCCGTTCCCGGCGTGCAGACATTTAGATAGTTCACCTTTACCTGCGGCTTGCCGTCAGGCTGTTGCGGGGCCGGTTGCGGCGGGACCGGTTGCTGTTCCTGCTGGGCAACCGAGGCTGATGCCAACAAAAATACGATTGTCAGGGCGCGTCTCAACACGGTTGGATTGTAGCATCTGGGAATTGGGTAAATTGGTAAATTGGTAATTTGGTAAATGAGTAATTTTAGAATTATTGGGTCTTCATTTATCCAATTACTAAATTACCCATCTACCAAATTCTAGAACATCATCGAGAGCTTATTTCTTTAAATAATTATCCACCCACTCATCCACCGTCTTGTACCAGAATTGGCTGTTTTGCGGCTTCAACACCCAGTGTCCCTCGTCGGGGAAGTAGAGCATTTTGGAGGGCACCTTTAACCGCTGTAGCGTGGTGAAGAGCTGGAAGCCTTCAGAGACGTCCAGCCGGTAGTCGAGCTGGCCATGGACTACGAGCGTGGGCGTCTTGAATTGGCTGGCAAATAGATGTGGCGACCATTTCCGATAGGCTTCGCGATTGGCCCACACCGTGCTTCCGAACTCCCACTCAGGAAACCACAGCTCTTCCGTGCTTCCGTAAGCAGATTCGGTGTTGAACATACCGTCATGTGAGACCAGGCATTTAAACCGGTTCGTATGTCCCAGGATCCAGTTGATCATGTAGCCGCCGTAGCTGGCGCCCAGAGCACACTCGCGGGATTTGTCAATGAAGGGATAAGTCTTCTCGGCATAGTCAAGCCCGTTCATCAGGTCGATATATGGCTTGCCGCCCCAGTCTTTATTTACGCCGTCAACAAACTCCTGGCCATAGCCCGTGCTGCCACGCGGATTGACCATAATGACCACATAACCATCGGCGGCGAACAGCTCTGCATTCCAGCGATACGACCACTCATCACCCCATTGGCCTTGTGGTCCGCCATGGATCAAAAATTTTACCGGATACTTTTTGTCTTTATTGAAGTTGGGCGGCTTAACTATAAATCCCTGCACTTTTGTTCCACCCGCGCCAACGAACCAGAACGGTTCCGCGGGCTGCATGGCGATATCCGCCAGTACCCGATCATTTAGATGGCTGATCTGTTCTACCTTCTTGCTGGAGAGTTCCAAGCGGTAAACTTCACTGGGCGCTTGAACGGACAAACGGGTAAAGACGAGCGTTTTGCCATCGGGCGTGACTCCGAGTTCATCGTTTACGCCACGCGTGATTTCCTGAATGGCATGCGCACTTGGGTGAGCAGCTGTCGCAGCTCCAGACATTGCATTCTGGACATCAAGACGGTAGATAGGCGCTTCGCCCTTATTCTCCGAGCTGAAGTAAACGGTCGCTGAATCAGGCGACCACGTGAACGATTCCACCCACTGATCAAAGCCTTCTGTCAGATTCTTTATTCCACCGGACTTGCGGTCATAAACGACCAGCCGGAAACGGTCACTTTCATATCCGGCGCGTTTTTGCATGCGCCATGCCAGCCATTTGCCATCGGGTGAATAGAGCGGCGTGGAATCTCCGCCCGGGCTGGTGCTGATCTTTTTAGCCTCGCCGCCGGTCATCGGCACAATAAAAATGTCATTATTTGTACTAGTCGCGCCTACTGCGTCCCAATTGCTGGTAAAAGCCAGCTCTTTTCCGTCGGGAGAAATTGCGTAAGCATCCTGCCCACCCAGACTGAAAGGTGGAACGTCATGATCGCCGGGAGTCAGGTCTTTGGCCACGCCACCTTCCGCCGGAACAACAAACAGATGGCTGCGCTTGTCACTGTTGTAGTGGTTCCAGTGGCGAAAAAGCAGATGCTCAAAAACCATGGCCTTAACCTTGGATTTGGAATGAGTCTGATCGCCGTACTTGTTGCAGGCGTCGTCCGCGCAGCCGGGATACACTTCAGAGATAAAGACTATATTTTTGCCGTCTGGCGACCAGATAGCGCCATCCGCTTCGGTTGAGATATTGGTGATCTTGCGGGGAAGATCGCCCAGCATGCCTGAGTCGGGATCGAAACCACCGATCCAAACTTGAGAGCCGCCTTCTTCAGAGCTGATATAGAGATAGCTTTTTCCATCAGGTGACCAGCGGCCACCGCTTTCACCCGCCGGCGTGGAGGGTAGTTGGCGGGCTGTGCCTCCAGCAATCGGGACCACCCACAGATGCGAGGTCTTTTTATTCTCCTTTAAATCGACCTCAACGGCGCTAAATAACACCCATTTCCCATTGGGTGAAACCTCCGGGCCGCCGATCCTCTTGAGCGACATCATGTCCTCAAAGGTAAAAGGCTTTTTAG
>Ga0206965_10320_pt1 | contig 13337 bp, 2 predicted proteins | sample Alteio_BWOrgHeat_26_FD_152973 | JGI IMG/M metagenome (GOLD analysis project Ga0206965, IMG submission 152973) | Enriched cells from forest soil in Barre Woods Harvard Forest LTER site, Petersham, Massachusetts, United States -... | ecosystem: Environmental > Terrestrial > Soil > Temperate forest >...
TGGCGCTGGTCGCCGGGTCGGTGTTCGCTGTTTTGGCGGGGCGCCGACGGGAACCGCGCCAGCAGGTCCAGTTCCGCCAGGGCCATAAATTTTTTCGACTATATGCTCAATTACTTGGTGTAGGCACCGCGATCACCCGCAGATAGGCCGATCCCCCGCTGGGGACGGCCGTGCAGGCTTCGTATCGCATGGTGTCCGCATCGTCATCGGCAAGTTGCGTGATGTTAGCCGGGGGCACCGCAGTCCAATGAATTAAATCCGTGGAATATTGGGCAACCATGCGGTAGTCGCTCAATGATTTGCGTTGACGGTATTGCAGCGTAAGGAATTTTGTGCCGGAGAGGTTGGTGGACGCAACCGAGGGCAATTCATCTCTCGAAGGCGATAGACCGAGATTCATGGCATAGCGCATCAGGTTGGGCAGCCCGTCTTTGAAGGGCGCAGCGGCCGGCAAGGCGTTGGCCCCGGCCAGCTTCATTTCCTTGGTCCAGTCAGCGTAGCCGGATTGGCCGGGGGCAATTGACACCGTGGCAGCGGTCGCCGCAGTAGAATGGCCCGAATAGCCCATTACGCTGTTGTAGGCGCTGATTTGATAGTAGTAATTTGTGCCGGCTTGCAAATTGGCCAGAGTATAGCTGGTTGTGTTGCCCACTGACGCCGTAAACACTACATTGCTAAAATCAGGCGTAAGGGAAACCGTGAGCAGGTAATTGCTGGCCCCGGGGATGGCCGACCAATTCGCAGTGAAGCCGTCATCGGTGACGTCAACGACCGATTCTCCGGTGGGCGGGGTAAATGCCGCCGTGGTTACATTTTGGGTGGTCGAAGGTTGTGACGAATAATTCGGTCCATCGGCATAAACACGGTAGTAGTAGGTTGTGTTTGGTTGCAGATTGATTCCAAGGTTGTACCAATAACCGGGGGCGATTTCGCCGTTTTGGGAGTCTCCGCCATCAAAATAGAGGGTGGTGCTTTGTGCGCTGAAATCGGGCGAGGTCGAAACATCAACGGAATAACCTGTGGCATCTGGCACGGTTTCCCAGTTGATGGTAAAATCATTGGTCGTGATGTTCGTTGTGGCATACACAATGGGCGTGGGGAAGGATAGAGTGGTGAGGGATTGGGTCTTGGAAAAGTCCGAGGTCGTGGTATTCGCCCCAACGGCATAAATGCGGTAGTAATACGTGGTGCCGGCCTGCAGTGTTAACGGTGTATAATAATAAGCGCCCAAATTTAAGTTGCTGGTATCAACGCTGGTGGTGTTGCCGTCGCCCAAATTCACACCACTATCCACCATGTTGCCAAAATCGGGCGTTGTGGAGATGTCCATGCTATAGCTGGCGGCATCCGATACCATACTCCAGCTCGTCGAGAAACTCGTATACGTAATATTGGTCGCGGCGCTCGATGGGGGGGCGGGGAAATCGGCCGTGGTTACGGTTTGTGGGGCGGAATTGGCTGAGAAAATGGAATTATCCCAGTTGGCTCGAATGCGGTAGTAGTAAGTGGTATTAGGCTGAATGGTCGTGGGCACGGAAATGTCCACTGTAGCGCCTCCGCTGCTTTGGGTTGCCCCACTGGAACCGCCGACCAAATCGCTCGTTATCACCTGCAAGTTGCCACCGTTATTGCTCAAATTAAAAATGCCTCCACCACCAAAGCCGAAGGAGTCAAAGCCCCCGCCTATGGTGATGACGCCTCCACCGCCGCCATACCACCCAATACCTCCACCGCCATAATTCGGAGGGGCGGGCGGGGTGTTGACGGCCACGCTAGTGGTACTGCCATCACCCAAATTGTAATTGCTGAGCACCAGATTGCCAAAATCCGGAGTCAGGGAAAGATCCAGGCTGTAACCCGTGGCGTTAGGAACCGGGTTCCAGTTTGCGGTAAACCCATCAAAGCCCACATTGGTGGCTGCAGTTACCACGGGCGCTGGTAAAGCCATGGTCGTGACGTTTTGCGTGAGGGAGGCCAGGGAATTTAGATTATTCGCTTGCGCGCAAATACGATAGTAGTACGTGGTATTGGGCTGGATGGCGACGGTCCAGAAACCGCTATAGTAGCTTATATAGGAGCCTGCTGCGATGTTCGCACTGGTAGTATTGCCGTCGCCCAAATTGAAATTGCTTGAAACTAAATTGCCGAAATCCGGAGTCGTGGAAACGTCAATCGAGTAGCCCGTGGCACCGGGTACCGTTTCCCAGTTGACGGTAAAGCCGCCGGGAGTGATGTTCGACGCTGCATCTACTGCCGGGGCCGTAAATCCGGCAGTCGTCACCGACTGGGTGTTGGAATCAGCGGAGGTGAGACTGCCCTCTTGCGCATATATCCGGTAATAATAGGTGGTATTGGGCTGGAGAAGATAATGCAGCCACCACTCCGGCCAGTTCGATGATTCTTTATAGTCGAATTCAACGGTAGCGCTCGTCGAATTGCCATCGCCCTCTAGATAAATTCCGCTGAGGACAAGATTTCCAAAATCCGGCGTGGTGGAAACGTCAATCAAGTAGTTGGCGGCACCGGGCACCGTTCCCCAGTTGGCGTCAAAACTGTAATAAGTGATGTTGCTCGCGGCATTCAACTGCGGAGCGGGGAACACCGCCGTGGTTACAGTCTGGGCGGCGGAATAGGGTGTGGTGAAATTCGCCGTTTGCGCATAGATACGATAGTAATACGTCGTATTGGGCTGAAAAGTTGGCCGCCAGTTTGACTGGCCGTTGAAGGCCAAGCCGACCGTGGCATTGGTAACGCTGCCATTGCCCAGTTGCGATCCGGTGAGCACAAGGTTGCCGAAATCGGGTGTGGTGGAAACATCGAGCAGGTATTTGACTGCTCCGGCCACCGGTTCCCAATTGGCATTAAATGTGTCGATGGTGATATTGGTGGCAGCGTCTACTTGTGGCGCGGGGAAGGGAATGGTCGTGAAGGTTTGGGTGGCTGAATTGGCCGATGAGACATTGGGTCCGTTCGCTCGCACGCGGTAGTAATACGTGGTGCCAGGCTCAAGGGGGGTTGAGGCGGAAATTGGCGTGCTTACACTGCCACTGGTAATGCCACCGCCATTAACATTCTGACTGTTAATCACCAAGTGGGCGAAATCGGGTGTGGTCGAAACATCAATCGAGTATCCGATGGCCTGGTCCACCGGTTGCCAATTCGCGGTGAAACTGGCATAGGTGATGTTCGTAGCCACACCAATTTGCGGCGCGGGGAACGGGTCGGTGGTGACTGTTTGGGTGTTGGAATTGCCCAATTCACCATGCTCGACCGCGCGAACCCGGTAATAATAAGTTGTATTGGGTTGAATCATCCAGCCGCCAACTGGCTGATAGTTGCTATTGAAGGTAGTCTGATCATTTATTACCAAATTGCCAAAATCCGGGGTCGTCGATACATCAATGACATAGCCCGTTGCCCCGGGCACGGGGGTCCAATCGGCGCCGAAACCATTTATGGTGATAAAGATGGGCTCATTTAATACGGGCGGCGATACTGAGGCCGTCGTGAAACTTAAAACAGTGGAGGGCGGCGAGACGATGTTATTGGGGCCCGTCGCGTGAATGCGGTAGTAAAAGGTGGTGGCGGGGCGCAGGGAAGTCCAGGTGGCGCTGGTCGTATTGCCATCGCCCACATTGCTGCCTAAGTACCATGCAGAACTGAAGTCGGGCACGGTTGAAATATCAATGGTATACCCAGTGGCCCCGGCCACCGGGGTCCAGTGGGCGGTAAAGCTATTGATCGTAATATTGGTGGCCGCGCTCACTTGTGGCGCGGGAAACGCCGCCGTGGTGAAGGTCTCGGTGGCAGAGGGGTCGGAGATGTACCCGCCAATTGAAGAGCGAACACGGTAGTAGTAGGTGGTATTGGGCTGGAGACTGGCCGACTGCAATATATATCCCGGGAGTACATATTCATATCCCGAAATGCTTAAACTGGTGGCATTGCCATTACTCACACTGTTATCAGCGTTGTCCACAAACATGTCGGCGAAGTCGGGTCTAGTGGAGACATCGACATAATAACCGGTGGCGTAGGGCACCGCCGCCCAATTGGCGGTAAAGCTGGTGGGGCCGATATTGGTCGCATTGTTTGCGAGTGGGATGGGGAGGGTGGCGGTCGTGACGTTTTGGGTGATGGAATTGGCGGAAACGCCGCTGGCGCTGTCCGCGCGAACCCAGCAAGAATAAGTTGCTCCAGGATCAAGGGCTCCAGTGCTGGGCGAGAACGAGTAGGTGACATTTATGCTGGTGGTGTTGCCGTTGCTAATATGGGGAATGACGCCATCTCCGCGGTAATCGTAAATGTAAACATCATAGCCAGTGGCGCCAGGCACGGCATTCCAATTGAGGGTGAAGCTGGTGGGGGTGATATTGGTGGGATTATTAAGTTGCGGCGTGGCCAAGGGGGTGGTGGTGACGCTCTGGACGTTCGAACTCAGGGAGTTAATAATTCCGTCGGTGGCAACAACCCAGTAATAGTAGGTGGTGCCCGGCAGAACATTGACCGGGTCCCAAACATTGGAGGGTGGGGTAACGGTTAGGCTGGTTTGGTCGCCACCCGTACCGTAACTGATAAATACGCCGCTACTGTCTGGGGTGGTGGAAAGCCAGAGAGCATAGCCGGTGGCGCCAGGCACGGCATTCCAAGTCATGGTGAAGCCATTACTGGCGACGTGGGTCGCAGCATTCACCACAGGTGCGGCGTAAACCGGCGTGCTAAAGGATTGGGTGTTGGAGTTTGGCGAGGTCACCCCATAGTCATTCGCCCGGATGCGATAGTAAAAGGTGCCCCCAGATGGCAAATTGGGTCCCTGTTCGTACCAAATGTTGTACTGCAGATTGACCGTTGCGCTGGTAAGGGTGGCATCGCCCAAATACTCGTTCGTCACGACTAGATTGCCAAAGTCCGGCGTCGTGGAAACGTCAATGTAATAGCCCGTGGCTTCACCCACCGGGGTCCAGGTTGTTGCGAAGCTATTGATCGTAATCTTGCTCGTGCTTGTCACCACGGGTGCACCCAGCGTGGCAGTTGTCACAGTCTGTGACATGGAAGAAAGCGAGGAGGTGGAGTCCCTGTTGGCGTAAATTCTATAATAGTAAGTCGTGCCCGGCTGAATGGCGTCAGAGTCCCAGTATGGGGCGCTAACGTCGCTGCTGACCACGTCGTTGGTGAAATTGCCGCTGCCCAGATAATAATTACCAAGGACCAGGTTGCCAAAGTCCGGCGTGGTGGAAATGTCTATCGAATAACCGCTGGCCTCGGGTACTGGAATCCAGTTCGCAGTAAAACCGGTTACCGTGATGTTCGTCGCTGCGTTTACCAGTGGCGCCGGAAAAGGGTCGGTGGTAACGTTCGCTACCGCAGAGGGCGCAGATTGATCCTGATTATTATAATTCCCATTTGAGCTGACCCGGAAGTAGTAAGTGGAACTGGGATTTATAAAATTCCCCGTCACATTTATGTTATACTCGTCGCTGTAGTACGTTGAGCCTGACCACAAGACCTGGCTAAAGTCCGCGCTACCGGCAACCTCTACAAAATAGTTAATAGCCCCATCTGCCGGGGTCCAGTTTACGGTAAACCCAGAGACAGTGACATTGGTAGCCGGCAGCAATGTAGGGCTGGGTGGGGCGTCGCTCGCAATGTCACTAATCTGGAGAGCGACCAGTTTGGTCAAACCCGGCGCGAGTCCCGGCTGGGCGCCAAACGCAGGCGTCCCCAAGGCTGCGGCCATTACTGTCAGAAAAATAGGCAAGCGCAGTCGCATGGTTTAAAAATAAGTGGCTTTAAGGATGCCTTAAGATTAGGTAAGTTGTAAAGAAAGAAGGGGAATTGATGAATTTCGGTTACGCCTTGCAGGACAAGTGGATAGTGCATATCGCCTTTTAGCCTTTGCCGCCGCTCACGATTCCGCCTAGCCCAGACTCGACATTCTCCGTTTCTCCGTCGAAAATACCCCCGATTATTCCAGGGGGCGTAGCTCAGGCGGATAGAGCAGCAGTTTTCTAATGCAAAATGATACGATTTGCTAGCATTGACGCAAATCCTCTTTAGAGCGCCTGAGTTTGAATGGCAGGTAGTTGCAGAATTATTGAGTTTAACTTGGCCTCACTTGAATAGACCTAAAACGGCCTATTTTAAGCAACAGGGTTACATAAATGGGTTACAAATCTTGCGGCCGAGCTACAAGTATTGGGGAATGTGTAACCAGCGCGTAGCCAATGCAGACATATCGGCATGGCAGTTTTCAAGAGCGACAAAAATCATGACAAACTACATGATTTTGTAACGCGCGCTAAGGATTTTTCCTCACGAAATTTTTCTCGTAAATAAAATTACAATGCGTCAATTACCTAACGCTAGATAACGTAATTGTAATTCATAATTTTAATTAGCTAATCACATGAACGTTATTAACTCAGGAAAATTGCGAGATGTTCACCTGAGGATGGACGGAATTCATCAACAAATTTTTGCGCCTACAATTACCGGCCCAATTATTTCAACAACTGAAAATGGAAAAACCTGCCACTAACCCCGAAATAATGCCATGAACACATCGACGACATCAATCACCAGCCCGAAAAACGCCATTGCCCGATTTAGTCGTCGCTTGCGATGGTTGTTGTTATTGGTGCTGTTGTTTGCAGCGGTGCAGGGGGTGCGGGCGCAGGATATCTCGGGGGATTCGTTGGAGATTTATGGTGGTGGATTCGTTCTCGATGGATTTACGACCGATTCACTTATTGCCACTTCGCTTAATATCACGAGTGGAGGCGGCGCGATTACTGGTGGACTTGCTACAGACAATATCCTTGACGAAGGGTGGCTCATCATGGGTGACCACCTCCAGTTGAATATCAATTCCTGGAGCGATGGAGGAAATGTTGGAGAAGTAAACTTTTGGGACACTGACGGCCAAATTATTTGGAGTTGGGGGGAATTGCCATACCCGCAGATGATCTTGGATCCAGACAGTATTTTGTCTTTATACAACACTGGCGGAAACCTCGTGATCGATCCAGGTAACCAGTCTTTATTTTTTAGCGATGATCTCGCAATTAATGAAGGCAGTGGAACGTTCGCCATGAGCGGCAACTTGGGCAATCTTGTTTTCGATCCAAACTATCAATCATTGAAGTTTTCAAGCGGATTGAAAGTTGGCGGCTCGGGAAACATCGCGATTTTTACCGGAAGCAATACCTCAACCAATATCACGATTGATCCCGACAACCAACAAATTCGGTTTGGCAGCGGAATAACTTTCAATGGCGCGTCGAACACTACCTTTTTTGCTGGCGATGGCGGTTTTGTGGCAGGTAATGGGGCTTCGGCAACCGGGTATCGATCAGCAGCATTCGGCGGTAATGCGTCAGCCTCGGGACATTATGCGACAGCGTTATCATTTGGCAACGCCACGGGGAACTATGCATTTGCTGCAGAAGAAGGTACGGCGACGGGTCTGGAGTCTGTCGCTCTTGGCGCCAATAGTACTGCTTCTGGTCAATGGTCATTTGCTTTGGGAGGTGGCAATGCGAGCGGTAACAATGCATTCGCCTACAGTGGTGGTTCTGATGGTGCAAATGCCACAGCTCATGGAGCAATTGCCATAGGCGATTCCAGTCTGGCTATGTATGAATACGCGATGGCTTTGGATGGTGGAAACGCTTCAGCAGAACACGCTTTGGCAATGGATTATGGTGAGGCGGCTGGTAGATATTCTGTGGCAATGGATTATGGGGAAACAGGAGGTAATTATTCTGTGGCATTGGAATTTGGTGAAGCAGTAGCTGATTATTCTTTCGCCATGGGATTAAGCTCATATGCCTTAGGAACGAATTCGATAGCCATGGGATCTGGAGCATGGGCAAATGGTAATTATTCCGTGAGCATTGGTACAGGTAGTACGGCTAACGGGACAAATGCTATAGCATTGGGCGGCGGCTTAGCTACAGGAAGCAGCTCTCTTGCGTTTGGTGTAAGTTCCAATGCGACCTCCACCGGCTCTATGACGCTCGGAGCTAACTTAACAGCCCAAGCCTTAAACTCACTGACAGTCGGCCACTACAATGCGAACATCACGGGAAATAATACAACATGGCAGGCGACCGACCCGGCTTTTATCGTAGGAATTGGCGGCAACAATACGACACGTGCCAATGGTTTGGTGGTGCTGAATAACGGCAATACAACTGTAGGTAACACACTCAGCGTCGGCAGCAGTATGTCCGTCGGTGGCAATTTAACGGTGAGCGGCAACGTGACGGGTAATGTCACGATAACGGGCAACGTGACGGTGAACCAACCCCAGGGCGATATTCCCATGGGGGCCTATGGCGGAAACTAGGAAAGCGCCACGTCTATTTTCTGGATGCCGATGAGCGGCTATCCTGAATTTGACGTGAACATTGGCTACTCCTCATCCAGCAATCCCAACCCTTTATCCCCCGCCTGCCATGCGTAAGCATCATTTTTTGCCTGCCGCCTTTCTGCTCGCGTTATTTTGTTTGGCTCGGTGGTCCTTGGCCACGCCGCCACCACAACCCGGCTGGTGGACCGACACCACCAATGGCACGGCCATTATCAATGGCACCGCCAACAACTCCGCCCCCGCCAATCTTGGACAGCTCAAGTTTGTCGCGAGCGCGGCGCAGAAGTATCTGAATTTCAAACTGAGCGGCAATGGCGGAGCTGGGCCGGATATCAACGCGCTGGTGGCTGGCTTTTCCTTTGATCCCAGTGTCAATGTCCACATCGTCAATAACGGGCAGGTCAAAAATGTCGCCCAGAAGTTTTACGACCGCTTGTTTTCGTTGGGTTATAATATTTCCAATAGCTCACTGACGGTAGATGGGTTGCCGGGAAACTGGACATTTACCGGCGGCAACATCACGGGAAACATTTATCCCTGGCTCTGGGTGGCTCCGGGTGGAACCTCGCCGATCTTGATACAGCCAGGTCCACACGAGGTTGGCTACAACTCAGGCAACTATTCGGCGTGGCTGAAAGAACAATACGCCCCGGCTAATCTTGGCCAATTGAAATTCATGTTCTCTTTCGACTTGGGAAATTTGACCTCCAATAGCACGAGTGGTAATTCCACCGGGCCCACGAGTGGGAATTATCGCGGACGGGTGTTATCGAGCGCAACCAGTGGAACCGATGACGGGGATGACGACGATGACTCATTTATTCTCACTGGCACCAGTCTCGTCATGCCCTCGCTGCCCGCTCCCCAGTATAGCGCCACGATCATTGGCACCGGGCAATTGGTGGACATGAATAGTTCAGGAGAAGTCTTGATCGAACAAACCGATGCAACAGATGATTCTCCTGAAATATACCCGACGAACTATACCTTTTGGACTGGTGAAGGATCTATTACCCCACCCGATGACCAGCCTTACGGCGCAGATCCAACCGAGCCGGGTGCGAACACCTATTTGTGGTACCGGGTTAGCGATGACGGCGGACTTTACGGCGAGGTCAGCTGGTTCTACTGGGATGATTACTTGGGTTTACCGGCCTATTGGTATCCCTGGATGGATTCCCCTTACATACTTGGTTGGGATACACCGATTAATAATCCTGCCGTAAATGGAAGCGGCTCTTTTTTTAACTTCTTGTATGCTGATAATTTAGGCAATCAGTATTTTACCGCGTGCACCACCTCAGACGCACAGGTAGTTATGTGGAAGGATAATTTTGAAGTTACCATTCTGGCAGATCGGGATACCTACGACCATACTGGCCCCAGCAATGTAACCATCAATTTGGCCAAGGTGGCGGGACATTCCTTGGACGTCGTAATTCCATTTAACGATACCCGCGGTGATACCTACCTTGATGCCAACATAACCACCCTTAAAGTAGATGGCACGTCGGTCACGGGTTCATCCGGATTGGCTGCAGACCCCGTGTCGCTGATCAATTACGCGCGTCAATTTACAGTATGGGCTGGCGTAGCGGCCCAGGGCGGCAATGCCGCCGGCAGTTATTCCCTTAATCTTGGAAGCAGTCAGGCGAACCTCTACGATCATGCGGGAGGTGCCATGCAATTTGTCACCAGCCTAAGTACCCTGGGCATTGCCACGACCGGAAATGGCACTATTTGGGCGGATGATCAGACTTGGGATGTTGGCAGTGGAATTTGGGTCGATCAGGTTACTGCCGATGACGAAATTCTGGTTGGCCATTATGGCAACACGAGCACAATGAACAATTCCGCCAATATTGTTTTGCTGACGCCAACTGATGATGGCGGTGACGGTTCCTTAACCAACTTCTCGCAATCCACCTCGGAGGCAACCGGGGCGAGGTATCGCAAAATCGCGCTGAACGGTCGTCCCTTGCCGGATGGCAAGCCACAGACCGCCCCGGAGTCCGACCACCAGCCCGAGGAAACATTTATTGACGCGCTGACGCAGGGCTTGCGGCATAATGTGACCGACCTTTATACGCCGGTGGCGGGAACGGAACTGCCATTGAGCGTGACCCGGGTTTACAACGAGGAGATTTGGAATATTGACGGCGGCTTGCAGCCGACGGAGCATTACCTGCCGGTGGGCGTGGGCAATCTGGCGGTGGCGCATACGGACTGGCCATTCGGGCCGGCGTGGCGCACGAACATCACCCCGAATGTGCGACTGGAATATACCGGGGGCAATTTACTGAATGCGTATGTGACGGACGAGGACGGCGACCAATACCATTTTGTTGGCGGGTACATCTACCCGACCCTGGAAAATGGCACCATCAGTGGAAATCAGTCGTTCAACTTCGTGCCGGACCCGACCGGGCAGCATGAGAAGAATACGTTTCTGGCGAATTTGACCGTCGCGGAAAACAATACGCTTTACGTTGACCCCTACAGCGGCAACTTCTTTTTCAACAACTCCACGCTCACCTTTACTAAAAAGTATGGCACGAGTGTGACTTACACTTACGCATCGAACCTATCGCAGGCCGCCAGCACGGCGGACGGTTCGCCCAGCCAGGGGTTTGTGTATTATCGGGCGGAAGAGGCCAATGACCGGCTGGGCTACCAGTTGAATTACCATTACCCGAATTCGTCCGCATTGGTGCCGGACTATATCTATATGGGCGATGCCTCGTCGAACCACACGGCGATCCCCGGCGCGTACATGAACATCACCACCTACAGCGGAAATGTGGCTTGGAATGGTCTGGTGCAGAACATCACTGACGCCGATGGCAAGACCACCAGCTATACGTACAGTACCTTCAACGACAGTTCCAGCACCCCGACGGCGAAATTAACCACCGTAACGGATGCCGCCGGCGGGAATGTCACCTACGCTTACGACATGGTGCCCGAGGCGGATGCCGCGCCGCACTCATTCGACGCCACCGGGCTGCCTTATTACGACCATTTGGAAATCTCAAACATCACCGACCAGAACAGCCACACCTACAGTTTTGCCTACGGGTTCAATTATAACGCCAAGGGTACTTCAGGTTTCTTCAATTCCAGCGATGGCACGTCCTATCCGGCAACGGGACGCCCACGATTGGTGCAGACAGTGACCCAGCCCAATGGGGCCAATGTCACCTTCAGCAACAACATCAGCATCCGTATTTTTGGCGATGCCTTCAAGCTCAGCGTCGTGGAGGGCGGGCCGGTGGGTTTCGCGCGGAATCTCACCGTCACGGACGCGGATGGCCACGTCGTCAAGTATGCCTGGGAAAAGCCCGAGGTGGTGATGGAGAATGAGCCGCCGGGATTGCAGAGCGGCAGTTCGTTTGCCCAGTCTTTTGTCGTGCTTTATCCGAAGATGACCATCGACTACGGCAATATCGATGGCGCGGACTTGAGCGAGAGTTTCACCTTCGACCCGCTGGCGGGCATGGCGCTGGTATCCGCGACCGACATGAGCGGGGCGACGACCGAATACGCTTACGGCGATTCGTGGAAGGCCCCGAACTATTACCGGCAGATTCTGCCCGATGTCGCCGACTTGGAGGGCAATTACGACGACCCGACCGAGGAGTTTGATGCCAACGGGGGCGTCAAGCATTTTACCTACAATTCGCTGCGACTGATGTCCGACATCGTCGACCCGAATGGCAACCTGACGCACTACGTTTTCGACAACGGCACTTTGACATTAGGTCTGCGTACCGCCGAGCAGCATTACGTGGGCAACACGACCGGGGGCACGCTGGTGGCCGAGACGGATTATACCTACGGCAACACGTCCTTCCCCGGAGCGGTGCTGCAAAAGAATGTCCGCAGTCTGAGTGGCGACCCGGGCTGGGCCGCCAACTTGACGATGAATTACACCCTGACCAACGCGGGGCGCGTCCACCAGGAGATCGTCGACCCGGCGGGCCTGGCACTGACGACGACGCACACGTATTCCAACACGGGCGATTTGCTGACGACGTCCGACCCGCTGGGCAACTTCACTAACATGACGTACGACAACCGGCACCGCTTGACCGTGGTGACGTACCCGGACTCGACCACGCGGCAGACGACCTACGACGCCCGGGGCAACCCGACGGTCGAGGAGGACGAGAACGGGCACTTTACCGTGAACGCGTACGATTCGATGAACCGCCTTTTGAATTCCACTCGGGTGCTGAGCGGCAATGCGTCGAACATCACGAGCGGGCTTTCCACCAACTACACCTACAGCAACACGAGCGCGCGACTGAGCGTGACGGACCCGCGGGGCAACACGACGAGTTATACCTACGATGCCTTGAACCGCCTTACGCAGATGAGCACCCCGGCGGTGGAGATCAACGGCAACGTGACGGCGGTGGCGCTCAACACGACTTACGCCTACGACCCGACGCTCAACCCCGGCGGCAGCGTGTTCGACAGCAGTTCGTTCAAGCCCACCACCGTCACCGACCCGCGCGGCTTTGTGTCCAACTACGCCTACGACCCGCTGGGCCGGATGCTGACGCAGAGCGTGGAGTACGACTCGGGGAACATGTACTTTGCCAACATCACCAACACTTACGACGCCAATGGCAATTTGCTGACGAAGGAGGACGACGTGCAGGAAACGGGCTTTGCCTACGATTCGCTGAACCGCCTGATCACGACGACCCACCTCGCGGACAACTCGACGATCACCTCCAGCTACACGACCACGGGGTTGCCGTACCTGCGGACGGACGAGCTGGGGCGGGTGACGGAGACGGAGTACGACCATGCGGGGCGGGTTACGTCGGTGTTGCAGCCGGATGCGACGACGGGGGCGATCACGGGGAACTCGCCGACGACGTCCACGACCTACGACGCCAATGGCAACGCGCTGACCGTCACCGACCCGGACGGCAACGAGAAGACGTTTGCC
>Ga0206965_10317_pt1 | contig 13329 bp, 17 predicted proteins | sample Alteio_BWOrgHeat_26_FD_152973 | JGI IMG/M metagenome (GOLD analysis project Ga0206965, IMG submission 152973) | Enriched cells from forest soil in Barre Woods Harvard Forest LTER site, Petersham, Massachusetts, United States -... | ecosystem: Environmental > Terrestrial > Soil > Temperate forest >...
GCGGCGCCATTACCCCCTCTACCACACCCGAGGAGCTCGATACCCCTCCTGGCGTGGATTCCAAGGATATCGTTGCTGTACGTATCAAAGGCAATGCGATGCAGCCGCTATTTTACGAAGGCTGGATTATCTATTTTAGCGAGCACCACGATATCAACATCCCCCCCCTACGCGGCGGCTGGCAGGTGCCATACGGTAAACCCAAAAAGCCCGCCACTAAAAAACCGGAAGATTCGCTGGAGGATTTTCTCGGCAAACCCTGCATCGTGAAGATTAAAGACGGGCAAATGATGCTGCGCACACTTAAGCGCGGAACTAAGTCTGGGCAATATAATCTCATCAGCTACAGTACGCCCGATATCAAAAACGCCAAACTCGACTGGGCGGCAAAGATTATATTTATCAGAACGGAGTAAGTATTAGACACATGGTGCAATCACCTTCTAGGCGTCTATCTCTGCAAGGCTTCACCCTCATCGAGCTTTCTATCGTCCTTGTCATTATCGGCTTTATCGTTGGCGGAGTGCTGGTCGGGCAGGATTTAGTTCACGCCGCCGGAGTTCGGGCACAGATTACACAAATTGAAAAGTTCAACCAAGCAGTAAATACTTTTCGTAGCAAATATGGCTATCTGCCAGGAGATATCCCCAATCCGATTGCCGGACAATTTGGGTTTGCGGCAAGGGGACTGTATGCAGGAGAAGGTGATGGCAACGGCATAATCGAGGGAATCACGCAAAATACATCTGGCGATAATTATGGAACCAGGATGGGAGAAGAAGCTGCTGCTTTCTGGTCGGATTTATCCTATGCAAACGGGATGAATATCGGCCTGATAGAAGGATCATATCAATCTTTACCAAATGCTCCAAGTAGCAATTACGCTGTAACAATGATGTCTTCGCTGATGCCTGTTTCCAAATTAGGCAGTGGGCTTTTTATTCATACATACAGCTATGCCGGAAGTAATTTTTATACATTGTCTGCAATGGATCATACCGATTGGTCCAGCGGTGTCGTTTCTGCGGCTGGCCTTTCCGTGAGGGACGCTTATAATATTGATAAAAAAATGGACGACGGGTTACCGCAGTCAGGCAATGTCACTGCGCAATTGGTCTGTGATGGAAACGGCGCATTAAATCCCGTATGGGCTATTGGGGGATGGTCAGCTAGCGGTGTTACTTGTGCCACAGCCAATTTCGTAACAAGTCCTGCGCCCTATACCACTGCCACGCAGGGCAACACCACGAGCTGTTTTGACAATAGCAACACTACCGGGGCAACGCAGCAATATTCTATCGAAGAAAATAACGGCGCGGGAACCAATTGTGCGCTCAGTTTTAAGTTTCAGTAATTTGCGCTGCAGCTTGTGTTATCACATCGTTCCAGCGCGTCAATTCCCGCTGACGCAGGGTGATAACACTCTTATACCAAAGCGTGCCACCGCCTTCCTGTTCGGGCCAGCGGTAGTTATGGCCTTTGGGTAGCAGCAAGGTCGTAGGCACACCGAGTGCACCTGCCAGATGGGCGTTGGAATTATCAATGGTGATTACCTGATCCATCGCGGCAATGAGCGCCGCCAGCCCTTCGGCGTCCTGCATACAATCGACTCCATGGTCTATGGTGATTCTACAATTATTCTCAGTACAGAATTTTTCTACTTCTTCCCTTGCCACGCCATGCTGCAATGAAACGAAATGACAGCCTGGTACTTTAAGAAGCGGCAGCCATTCCTGCAAAGGAACATTGCGCGTGAGTTCGCGCGTATTTTGCGTATGCCACGATATGCCAATGCGCCTACCCTGCCCCAACTCATCCAATCTTTTGCGCATCGTCTTCACGCGCTCAGCATCGGGGATAAGATACGCTCCCTGATGCTCAGCAGGCACCCACTGCGGCATGCAATACACCAGTACATCGCCCATGGGAACCGCCACATCAAATAGCCCATGCTCGCGTGCATACGCATATGAGACGCGTAAGGGCTCCAGCGAAAATGGCACCGTCATCTGCTGCGCCAGTTTCTCGATGCCTGGAAAGCTTTCAAGCATTGTGGGTGCCAATGCATGATTGGCGGCATCGTCAATCGGCTCCACTCTCATCCCAGGAAAGGATCGGGCAAAGAGAGATACCAGCTTGGGGAACATGCCAAGTACCAGGCGCTTAGGCTGCTCGGCGATTAGATGCGGCAAGAATCCGGCAAACATCACGATATCACCTAACCCCTGCTCTGCCCAGATATACACCTGCTTTCCAGTCAGCGACTCCCCACGCCAGCGGGCAATGGGCAGGCCACGCCAGTCCGGGCCGCTGCCTTCGGTGATGGCATCAAAGCGCGCTTCATACTCTTCGCGCCCCTCGTGAAACCCAGTGCGCATCATACGCAGTTGCGCCAGTGCCAGCTTTGAAAAAGCATACTCAGGCTTTTTGGCAAGTGCCTGCGCATAGTAGTCTTCCGCCAACGCGTAATTGCCCTGAGTTTGCGCTTCAACCCCAAGCAAGTGAAGCGCCTCGGCGCTCTCTTTCCCGACATCAGGCTGTGCATGCTCGTTCATGGCAAGACTCTATCGTTATAACGTACCGAGGGGAAGCCAAAAAGTGTATTTATCTTAAGCTGTTATAACAAAAACGGAGATTATTTACAGCTCAGTCGTACAACAAATGTAAGTAGCGTGGCGAGAATGCCATGCTTCATAGCCTGCATCGCTGTTTGCTCCCTTTACGGTGATGTTGGATTTACCAGAAACACCCTATCCCAACGGGTGTTCAGTTGCTTCCCGGGCACGAGTATCGTGCCCGGGAATTTTTTAAGGATAACACACATGACAAACCCTCTGTTTCTGTGTAATATGTTGGCTAAAATAAGGCATTATTGCCCCGCCGGCATTTGGGAACACAGCAACGGTTGGTTGTATCGATATGAAAAGGAGGCCCTTCATACATCGTGAGCAAAGCGCTGCCTCTGCCCGTGTCATTGCTTTATCAGGGTCTGCTGTTATCCCTGAAGCTGGCGAGGATAAAGACAGTGACTTTAATCTTCTGGAGCAAATCGTTGAAGGAGATCAGGAAGCCTTCGCCATATTGGTACGCCGTCACACTACCCGGTTTTACCGTATCGCTTACAGGGTCCTGCGTAATCAAGGTGATGCGGAAGATATCGTGCAGACCGCCTTTCTTAAATTATGGGAGAGACCAACGCTGTGGCACGCGGACAGGAATACGGCATTTACCACCTGGTTCTACCGCATTGTGGTGAATCTTTGCCTGGACTATCTGAAGAAAAAGCGCCCGCTGCAGTTGGTGGATGATACGGGGATAGAAGATGAACGCGAAGCACAGGAAGAAATAATGCTGGAGAATGAAAAACAACGCCTGCTCGAAACGCAACTGGCAGCATTGCCAGAGCGCCAGCGCACCGCGCTCAACTTGTGTTTCTATGAAGGCTTGTCTAATCAGGAAGCCGCCAATGCCATGGGGCTGCATCTCAAAGCGCTGCAAGCACTTTTGATGCGCGCTAAAGTCACACTCAAGGAACGGCTTAAGTTTTATGCAGGGAGTTAATATGAAGGAAAATGAAACCAACATTCGCAAGTGCCTGGCGCGCTACGGCGCTCAGGTGCGTGCGTGGCCGCAGGAGTTGCAGGCGCTGGGGCATAAGGCCGAAAAAATGCCGGAATTCGCCGTTCTGTTTGAAGATGAAAAGCGTTTTGAGCGGCTCCTGCAGTATAGTTCTGTGCCGCCTTTCCGCTCAGATCTGGCACAGCGCATCATTGCCGCAGCGTGCACAAAAGCACAATTTACGGAAACTTCAGGCTGGCTGTACGATGGCATAACACAAATCAGGCCTGCAGCACTTGCCGCCATGGTGATACTCGGCTTCATTGTGGGATTCGGCGCATTAGCCCCAAACTTCCAGAGCTACAAGCAAATATCCTTACAATCCTATTCTGATGATGAGGGAGCCATTCTATGAACCAACGCTTCAAAAGCATTCTGATGGGATCAGTAGCCTTTAATGCGCTGTTGATCGGTATTGTGCTAGGGGAACTCTCCTATTCCTTCTCCAGCTATTTTGTACAGGACACAACGCCTTATTATCACCATGAATTGACGCCGGAAGAAAAACTGTCGGCTGATAAGCGCAAGCTGATGGAGAGCATTCTGCATCCCGCCTGGCACGACGTGCAGATAGCCCGTGGCCGGATTGACGAGGAAAAAAAGAAAGCGCTCGCTATACTCAAGGCCCAGCCCTTTAATGAAAAAGCGTATCGGGCGCAAAACCAGCATGTGTTGGATCTGCACGCAGAGATGAAACGCAATTTATTGGAAGCGGTAATTAAGGTGGCGAAACAATTTGACCCTGCCGAACGCGAGGTGCTGGCAGAAATTGTTGCTCGCCCGGTATCTTATATGGCACCTGAACCTAAGTGAGTTTATTCAGGCACCACAGCAAAATTGCTTTCTGCACATGCAGGCGGTTTTCTGCTTCGTCCCACACCACCGACTGAGGACCGTCGATAACTTCGGCTGTCACTTCTTCATCACGATGTGCCGGCAGACAATGCATGAACAACGCCTTAGCGTCAGCCTTTTGCATTAAAGCCTGATTCACCTGATAGGGCTCAAGCAGGGCCTTACTGCGATCCGAGTCGCCATTGCCCATGGACACCCACGTATCCGTCACTACCAGATGGGCAGCTTTTATCGCCTCTTGCGGCGAGGTGACAATATCAATATTGCCTCCGTGCTTGCGGGCCCACGCAAGCATCTGCGCATCAGGCATAAGCTCCGGCGGACATGCCACACAGAGCGCGAATCCAAAACGCGCACTTGCAGCAACAAACGAATTACATACGTTATTGCCGTCCCCGATCCACGCGACCTTTTTACCTGCAATCGCCCCGCGATGTTCCCTGAACGTCATGATATCAGCCATGATCTGGCAGGGATGGCTTAAATCCGTAAGCCCGTTGATCACCGGTACACTGGCATAGTGTGCAAGCTCGGTTAGCATTTCATGGCTATGGCAGCGCAGCATGATGACATCAACATAGCGCGACAGCACCTTGGCGGTATCGGCAATGGTTTCGCCACGGCCAATCTGTGTATCTTTGCCGCTTAAATAGAGCGCATGACCGCCTAGTTCCATCATACCCACTTCAAATGAAACCCGCGTGCGCGTGGAATTTTTCTCAAAAATCATCGCCAGTTTCTTGCCTGCCAGGGCATGATTGACCTTTCCCTCGGCACGGGCTTTCTTGAGCGCTATGGCCTGATCAATAATAGCGTGCAGATCCACCGCATCAACGGAAGTAAAATCAAGGAAATGTTTCATAGCCATTTTTCACAGGTTTTGCGCAAGATACGGATCGCTTCGTCGATATGCGCTTCGGTAATAATGAGCGGCGGCAAAAACCGTATCACATTGTCGCCGGACGAGGCCACAGTAAGAAGACCACCCGCGCGCAACTTTGCTACCATGTCATGGGAATAGGCTTTGGTCTTTACCCCCAGCATCAGCCCTACTCCGCGCACTTCTTCCAGCAGTTGAGGGAACGCGTCGACAACCGTTTGCAATTCTTTTTTAAGAAGCTCACCAATATAGGCCACATTGCGCATGAAACTATCTTCCAGGAGAAGATCCAGCACAGCGTTGCCTACCGCTGTCGCCAGCGGGTTGCCACCATACGTACCGCCATGCGAACCCATTGTCATGCCACTTGCTGCATGCTCGGTGGCGAGGCATGCTCCCATCGGAAAGCCGCTGCCGATGCCTTTGGCGATGGCGCAGATATCCGGCGTAATACCGTGCGGCTCAAAAGCAAAAAGCGAGCCGGTACGCCCCATACCGCACTGCACTTCATCCAGAAACAGCAGAAGTCCGTGCTCGTTGGCAATTCGGCGCACCGCCTGCAAATATTTTCGGCTGTTAATCCGTATGCCGCCTTCACCCTGCACCGTTTCTATCAGAATGCCACCGGTTTGTGGAGTGATTGCCTTGCGCAAGGCATCGAGATCGTCAAACGGCACCTGATCAAATCCGTACAGCAACGGCTCATATCCCTCGATGGCGCGTTCATTCTTTCCCGCCGAAATGCAGGCCAGCGTGCGCCCGTGAAACGATCCGGCAATCGTGATGATGCGTGGCCGCGACGGCCCTTTCTCACTGTGATACCGGCGGATCATCTTGATGCCGCATTCGACCGCCTCAGCTCCAGAGTTGGTGAAGAAGATGGTATCGGCAAAACTATTTTCTACCAACCGCGCGCTTAATTTTTCCAGCCCTGGCATACGGTAAAGATTGGAACAATGCCATAGCGTCTGCGCCTGTTCGCTTAACGCCTCCACCAGATGCGGGTGGCAGTGCCCCAGCGAATTGACCGCAATGCCCGCAGCGAAATCAAGGTAGCGCTTGCCGTCATCGGCAATGAGATACACACCCTCACCGCGCACCATGGCGACGCTGGAGCGGTTGTATACCGGCAAGATAGGAGATACTTTGTTTCGTTTCACTGCCTAGCCACTTTTACTGCTTAGTCATTTGAAAAAACGTGGATTATCTGCTGCTGCATACACCTTGTCAATGGCCTTCAGGAAGACGCGGCCGTATCCTGAAAGATAAAATACGCGGCGGCCACCATACAGAGCGCTGCATAGAGATAATACCAACTGAGTGGTTTATTCATATAAAAATACGCAAACAACGCAAAGACGGCCATGGTGATGATTTCCTGAATGATCTTGAGCTGTCCTAGCGTAAAGATTTTGTAGCCGATGCGATTGGCTGGCACCTGCAAGGCATATTCAAAGAAAGCAATACCCCAGCTGATCAATATAACGATAATGAGCGGTCTATGGCCCAAATGCTTGAGATGACCATACCACGCAAATGTCATGAAAATATTAGAGCAGATAAGCAGAAGAATGGGTGTCATGGGCGCTACCGCACAGCAACGGGTTTGGCGGGTTTCCACTCCTTGGATTTTTTACGCGCGTCGGATATCTGATCGTACGTCATAAGCTCGGCCACGGCAAAGCGCATATCAGAGGCCTCTTCATTGCCCTGCTGCGCTGCCAGGTCAAACCACATATAGGCTAGCACTTCATCCTTAGGCACGCCGAAGCCACCGCGATACGCAAATCCCAACGCCGTCTGCGCATCCGCATCTGCCTGATTGGCAGAAGCCTGAAACCACTTGATCGCTTGCACATCATCCTGACGCACACCCTCACCTTTTTGATATGCTTCACCTAATTGATATTGTGCATCGGCATCGCCGCTTTCCGCCTGCGCACGCAACGAAGGTATATCCTTCGTCCCACCATCCTCTGCCCACGCCGCGCAAGAAAACAACGATAGCGCTGCCATCACGGCAAGAATGCCCCTGTGCTTCCTCATATACCGCTCCCTATTATGTTTTTAGTCGGTATCCTTTGGTAATAAGCCGCTGTGCTATATACCATAATATAAGGTCGGTCGCAATCAGCACGGCAATGCCAGTCTTAATTGAACCATCGGCATAGTCGGTAAGGGCGTAGCGGAATCCGTCAATCATGTAGAAAAACGGGTTGTAGTGGCATACGCCATACCAGAACGTGGGAAGTTGGCGAATGGAATAAAATGTGCCCGACAGGAACGACAGCGGCGTGATGATATAGTTGGTGATGGCCGAGAGCTGATCAAAAGAGTTAGACCATATGCCGGTAAGCAGTCCAAGAAGCGCCAGCATCAGACTAGAAGCCAATATAAAAAATATCGCTGCACCCCAGTGATAGACGGTAAACGGCACGAAGAAATAGACCGATGCTGCCACGACCGTACCTACCAGCGCACCGCGCGTCACCCCACCCATGGTCAGGCTGAATGTGATCTCAGCGCCCGTAAACGGCGGCATCAGCAGATCGATAATCACCCCCTGGAACTTAGAGAGCATCAGTGAGGAAGAGGTGTTGGCAAACGCGTTCTGCACCACCGCCATCATGATAAGCCCTGGTGCTATGAAATGCGCATACGGCACCCCATCTACCGTGCGATCATGTCCTGCAAGCGACAGCGTCAGGACCGCCAGAAACAGCAGTGTTGTGACAATCGGCGCAAGCAGCGTCTGGTTCATCACTTTCAGAAACCGCCATACTTCGCGCTTATAGAGGGTCCACAGACCGAGCCAGTTGATATCGGTCATGTGCTATGGCTTCTTGAGGGTGGTGCTGGCACGCTCACGCTCGTCGAGAAAATCGGAAATATCATAGACGCGCTGGAGGTTACCCTGTTCGTCACGGATAAACTGTGCTTCCTCGCCGATGGCGCGCATATCCTGATGGACGCCTTCAAGCGACGTTTCATCCATGACGCTTTTGAAGCCAGCACGCAATTCATCAGCTACATTTTTAAACTGTCCCACCCAGCGGCCAATTGTGCGCAGCACTACCGGCAAGTCGCGCGGGCCTACGACCAGCACCGCCACCAGCGCAATGAGGGCCAGTTCTCCAAAAGAAAAATCAAGCATTCTCATCTTTGTCGCTGTCGGTAATCTGCTTGGGTTCGGATTTCTTCTCCGCATCACCCTTAAGGCCTTCCTTCATCGAGCGGATACCCTTGCCGAGTTCGCCCATCACCTGCGGCAGCTTGCCCGCACCGAATATGAGCAGCACGATGACAAGGATGATAAGCAGTTTGCTAAGACTCAGTTCCATAGGTTTCTCCTAACTATCGGGAAAGAGAGATTAGCACAACTGTTGCGCCGCGCACGCATTTTTTCTATGGCTAGAGTGCCTGCATATGCAGATATTTCCTCAACATGGAGTTTTTTATGCGCAAACACATTCTCTGGCTCATTAGCGGTATCGTCATCGGCACGGTAACAAGCCTTGCCTACACCCCCGCCCTGGCGCAGGCTATCGGCAGCAACGGTACGTGGCAGTTGGGTGTTTCCAACTGGAACCAGGTCAATTCCGCGTGGCGGATTAACACCGCTACTGGCGCGATGGAATTATGCTCAGCTTATAACGGCAAGCCCGACTGCTTTATTATGCCTAAACCGTCAAACTAGCTATTACCAACCCCGGCAAGATGAAAAATAGCGTTGCTCAGCATTTCCGCAGGCAGGCCAATCAGGTAATAGCCAAAATTGATGGTTGGCAAATGGGCGTCTCTTAAGAACGCGGGCAGCATGAAAAAGAGCACTACAATCAACAAACCGTAGCGCTCAGTGCCGGCATAGGTGCGTGCGAGTTTGCGCGGCAGCAGTGCGCCCAGCACACGCCCACCATCAAGCGGTAGAATAGGCAGCAGGTTGAACACGGCAAGCACCACATTCACCATCACCGAGTTATAGATGTTCATGAACGTCCACGGCGCCTGCTCGGGCGTGACGACCTTATCCATATGTAACAGCAGCGCACTGACAAACGCGAGCAGGATATTCATGCCCGGGCCCGCAAGCGCCACCAGGATAGTGTCTCGCCGGGGACGGCGCAGGTTGCTAAAATTAACCGGCACCGGTTTGGCCCAACCAAAAAGTGCGGGCGAATGGGTGAGCAGCAAAATACCTGGAAGAATCAACGTGCCAAACGGGTCGATATGTTTGAGCGGATCAAACGATACCCTACCCATCATCTTGGCGGTGTTGTCACCCAGCTTGCTTGCCATGAACCCGTGCGCCGCCTCATGCAACGTGATGGCGATGATGAGCGGAAGGATGAACGACGTAACGACAACCAGATCCATTACGCTGCCACCTTTGCCAGAATTTTCTCCGCTTCGCCGTAATCAAATGCCACCGGCGGCTTAAGCTGCGCAAGCGCACGCTCGAAGCGTTTCTGGGCGCTCTTGCCCAGCGGCGGCAATGCAGTAGCAATCACCTGCATTTCTTCCATCTTGCCGTTGCAATGCAATACTACATCGCACCCGGCATCAAGGCTTTGCTTGGTAAGATCACCCAAATTCCCTTTGAGGGCCTTCATGGATATATCGTCTGACATGAGAAGCCCATCAAAGCCAATCTCGTGGCGGATGAAGTCAAGCACCTTCGGCGAGAGCGTAGCAGGCAGCTTGTCATCCAGCGCCGTGTAGAGAATATGCGCGGTCATGCCGAGCGGCAGATGAATGAGCGCCTTAAACGGAATAAAGTCGCTGGCAAATAATGTCTGCAGAGACTCACTTACGACGGGCAATTCCTCATGACTGTCGGAACGTGCGCGACCATGGCCGGGGATATGTTTGAGCACCGGCAACACACCGCCATCGAGCAGCGCCCGTGCAAACGCCTCCGCCAGTATACTCACCTGATGTGGGTCGTCGCCAAAAGCGCGATCGCCAATGATGTCATGTGCACCTGGCACCGGAACGTCCGCAAGCGGCGCACAATCCACGTTGATACCCAGAGCATGAAGCTCGCGCGCAATCAGGCGCGCGTTCATATACGTGGCACGCTGCCCTTCAAAAAGCGAGTGATGTGCCATTTCAGAAAATACTCCGGCAGGAGGCGCTGCGCGCCAGTGCGGCGGTTTGAGCCTTGCCACGCGCCCGCCTTCCTGATCGATGAGGATCAGCACGTCGTCACGCTGCGACAGATTTTTTAAATCGGAAACAAGCTTGCTTACCTGAGCAGGCGACTCACAATTGCGCGCAAACAAAATAAAGCCAAGCGGATTTACTTTATTGAAAAGATGTTTTTCCTCTTCACTAAGCGCAAGGCCACCAAGGCCAAAAATACCCGACTTTATTGGCGCCATATCCGCCTATTTCGCCTTCACCGGGAAGCACCCCTTATCTGCACTGACAAAGGTCAGGCAGAATTGTTCGGCTTCCTTTGTCGAAGTAAAAGGTGCCACCTGCAGGCGGTAATAAATGCCCTTATCGCCCAAATCAACACGGACGATATAATGGTTCTTTCCCTTCAACTCGCCTGCAAATTGCCTGGAGAGTTTGGCCCAATTCGACGTGGCCTCCTCTTGCGACTTATGCGCGCCAAGCTGCACACGAATGCCTTTAGGCGGCGCAGCAGGAACAGTTTCTTCGCTGTCCTCGTTTTCCTCTGATTTAGCCACCACTGGCGCTTTCTTAGCCACCGGTTTGGCAACAGGAGCAGGCGGCGGCGTGGGTGACGGAGCTTCTTTAGGCGCTTCCTCTGCTTGTTCAACAGGTGCAGTAGGCTTCACTACCACCTTAGGGGCGGTGGGTGGCGCAGCAGAGGGTACAGCAGGCGCAAGAGCAGCTTCCACCTCAGCCTTTTGCGGATTAAACTGGTCGACTTTTTTGCTTTCTGCCGGAGCAGGAGTTTCTGCCGCAGGCGCAGCAGGAGGAAGTGTAATAGCCGTCGATGCAGCCGGTGCAGGCGTAGGCGCGGGAGCTGCAGCAACAGGCGCTGGCTCGGCTTGCGCCATTTTCTGTTCTCCTGCCTCCAGGTTTGCCTTGGACTTGGCCTTATCGCTCATCCAGGTCTCGGTGCTGGCGCCACGCTCCAGCGGCTCTTCCGGCGGAGGAAGAATGCGCTCGACTGTCGGCTTTTCACCCTTGTTGCCATTCACCAGCCCATAAATCGTCTTGTCCTGATTGGGAATCTGCATGCCGCCCGGATTAGCGGGTGCTTCCTTCACGGGCGCTTTATCCGCCTTGACGAGTTCGACATCCTTATCGGCAACTTCCCCTTCGCTGCCGCTTTTATAGGCATACCAGGCAAGGCCAAAAAAGCCCGCGACCGCAAACAGCACGACGACGGCAGACATCCAGCGAAACACGCTGTTTTCTTTTTCATCATCGACATACATCAGTTGCTTTTCGTCGTCTTCACTCTCAGCCATCAGCGCATCTCCTCTACTGGTTCAACACCAAGCACCATCAATCCCGACGCTATCACTGTGGCCACCGCCCGCACCAACGCAAGGCGTGCAGCCGTCAGATCTATAGCATCTTTTTGGATAAAGCGAAGCGATATATCGCCGTTACCGAGGTTCCACAGTCCATGGAAATGGGCGGCCAATTCCTGCAGATAAAACGCAATGCGGTGCGGCTCATAAGCCAGTGCCGCTGCTTCCACTAGGCGCGGCCAGCTGGAAAGAAAGCGGATAAGCTCCAGCTCGGCCGGATGCGTAAGCCGGGCAATCTGTTCCATCGTTGGGCTTTCGGAAAATGCCCAGGCCACCCCTGCCTCCTGTGCGCCATTGCGCAGAGCAGACTTGGCGCGCGCGTGAGCATATTGAACGTAAAATACCGGGTTGTCCTTGCTCTGTTCCATGACCTTGACGAAATCGAAATCGAGCGCAGCATCGTTCTTGCGAGTGAGCATGATGAAGCGGAACACCGGCGATCCCACCTCTTCTACTACCTCACGCACCGTCATGAACGTGCCCTTGCGCTTGCTCATCTTCACTGGCTCGCCTGCGCGCAGGAATTTCACCAGCTGACAGAGCTTGACTTCAAGTGATGCCTTGCCGTCAGTGAGCGCCTTCACCGCTGCCTGGATACGCTTGGCATACCCGCCGTGATCGGCGCCCAGCACATCGACCATTAGCTCATGGCCGCGCTTGAATTTATCATAGTGATAGGCGATGTCGGGCGCGAAATAGGTCCAGCTTCCGTCGGATTTCTTAATCGCACGATCGATATCGTCACCAAACTGGGTAGACTTAAACAATGTTTGCTCGCGTGGTTCCCAGTCGTCCGGCGCTTTGCCCTTGGGCGGCTCGAGCACGCCAACATAAATCAGCCCTTTATCCTGCAGCAAGCGTAAGGCTTCTTCAATTCTGCCGGAATTGGTCAGCTCCCGCTCGGAAGTAAATACATCATGATGGATACCCAGCTGTGCAAGGTCTTCTTTAATAAGCGCCATCATGCAGGTGATCGTGAAGCTGCGCACGGACACCAACCATTCCTGCTCCGGTGCACCCAACCACTTCTTGCCATATTCGCGCGCGAGCGCTTCGCCTACTGGCACCAGATAGTCACCGGGATAAAGACCTTCAGGAATCTCGCCGATGTTCTCGCCGCATGCCTCGCGGTAGCGCAAGAACACCGATCGCGCCAGCACATCTACCTGTGCACCCGCGTCGTTGATGTAATATTCTTTGGTGACGTTGAAACCCGCCTTAATCAAAAGCAGCGCCAGCGCATCGCCATATACCGCCCCGCGACCGTGACCAACATGCATCGGCCCCGTCGGGTTAGCGGAGACATACTCAACATTTACTTTGCGCCCAGCACCGACGGAAGAATTGCCGTAGCTTTTGCCTTCTTTCAGAATCACCTGGATCTGCTTCTGCCAGAAAGCAGGGGCAAAACGCATATTGATGAAGCCCGGTCCGGCGATTTCCGCCGTTTCTATATCAGCA
>Ga0206965_10322_pt1 | contig 13257 bp, 13 predicted proteins | sample Alteio_BWOrgHeat_26_FD_152973 | JGI IMG/M metagenome (GOLD analysis project Ga0206965, IMG submission 152973) | Enriched cells from forest soil in Barre Woods Harvard Forest LTER site, Petersham, Massachusetts, United States -... | ecosystem: Environmental > Terrestrial > Soil > Temperate forest >...
AATCCGATCGTCATTCACGACGTGCAGAAATATCACCCTGAAGCATGGAGGCAGTTCCAGCAATTTAAATCAAAAGTGCTGATTGATAAAATGGAGCAGCTTTTAACAAAAGGAATAACGACAATATGAAGGGCGAATCACGCCAAACCCCTACTGCTGCTAAAACCGGTTAAGCCACTATTTAAAACTGCTATTTAAAAACATTATCTTTGCAAAAAATTAAAATCCCTGTATGACGCTTACTCCACTTTCAGCAATTTCCCCTATTGATGGCCGTTATCGAAACACTACCGCAGCACTTGCAGATTATTTTTCGGAGTACGCGCTGATCAAATACCGGGTATTTGTTGAAATTGAATATTTCATCGCCCTGTGCGAACATCCGTTGCCCCAGTTACAAAACTTTGATAAAAATGCAACAGAAAAGTTACGGGATATTTACAGAAATTTTAATGAAGCCGATGCCGAAAGCATCAAGCAAATTGAAAAAATAACGAATCATGATGTTAAGGCGGTTGAATATTTTATCAAAAAGCAATTTGATGATTTAGGGCTTGATGCATTTAAGGAATTCATTCACTTTGGCTTAACATCCCAGGATATAAATAATACGGCTATCCCCTATTCATTTAAATTAGCACTTGCTGATACCTATTATCCTGCGATACATGAATTGGTTGATGTTTTAAAAAAATACGCTGCCGATTGGGAACAAATCCCTATGCTGGCGCACACCCACGGCCAACCTGCATCCCCAAGCCGCTTAGGTAAAGAGATAAATGTGTTTGTTGAACGCCTGGAAAACCAACTGAGCCTTTTAAAGGCTGTCCCCTATTCGGCCAAATTTGGCGGGGCAACGGGCAACTTTAATGCACACCATATCGGTTACCCGGCAATCGACTGGAAAGCTTTTGGTAATCATTTTGTAAATGATATTTTAGGATTAAGCCGTTCGCAGTTTACTACCCAGATTGAGCATTATGACAATTTTGCTGCTCAATGCGATGCCTTAAAGAGGATAAATAATATCCTGATAGACCTCGACAGGGATATCTGGTCGTATATCTCCATGAACTATTTTAAGCAATTGATAAAGGCTGGCGAAATTGGTTCATCGGCGATGCCGCATAAAGTTAACCCTATAGATTTTGAAAACTCGGAAGGTAACCTGGGGATTGCCAATGCATTGTTTGAGCATTTCGCCGCGAAACTGCCCATTTCAAGGCTCCAAAGAGATCTTACCGATTCAACTGTACTCCGTAATATAGGTGTTCCGGTAGCGCATACATTGATCGCAATTAAATCAACTGTAAAAGGGTTAAACAAATTGTTGTTGAATACCGATGCCATCAACGCCCACCTCGAAGCCAATTGGGCCGTAGTTGCGGAAGCGATTCAAACCATATTACGCCGCGAAGGATACCCTAACCCATACGAAGCATTAAAAGAACTTACCCGCACCAACCAGCAGGTGAATGCCGAAACGATTGCTGTTTTTGTAGATGCCTTAAATGTTGACGACTCGATTAAAGAAGAAATTAAACAGATAACCCCGGGGAATTATACTGGAATTTGATGTGCAGATTTCAGATGTGCAAATGTGCGGATGCCTGGCACGCATCAATTCTTTAATAATTTGCAATTTTTTCATTTGCACATCTGCATATTTGCACATCCGCACATTATCATACCCAGGTCATAACAATTAAATACAGTTACATAAACCAAAAAGCTGCTTAACTTTGTTCATCTATATTAGCTATAAAATAAAATGAATATCAACGTATATACCGAATCAACTCCCAACCCGGCAACCATGAAGTTCATTGTGAACAAGTTGCTGATCAATGGCAGTTTGGACTTCCCTACAAAGGAAAGTGCCGAAACTTCGCCTTTTGCGAAGGAGTTATATAAATTTTCCTTTGTAAACGGGGTTTTCTTTGCAAGCAACTTTGTTACCGTAACCAAGTTTGAAGGAGATAGCTGGGAAGATTTGTTGCCAATAATGAAAGAATTTGTAAAAGGAGCCGTAGAATCGGAATTGGTGATAAAGGAAGAAGAACATGTTGAAGCTGACTTTGAAGGTACCGATACCGAAGTGAAGATCCAGCAGATCCTTAACGATTACGTACGCCCGGCCGTTGAACAGGACGGTGGCGCCATTGCTTATAAATCATTTGACGCCGGCGTTGTTACCGTTGAATTACGCGGATCATGCAGCGGCTGCCCTTCATCAACCGTTACCCTTAAGGCTGGCATTGAAAACTTGTTGAAAAGAATGGTTCCGGAAGTAACGGAAGTAGTTTCTGAAGCGTTATAAATAAACACGAATTTCACTAATAAGGGCGAATTTTCACCAATAATGGGATGAAAATTCGCCCTTGGCATTTGAGCCCATTTTTAAAATTTCATAGGTTACATACTATCCCAACCTCTGTCGAATAGCCTCATAAAGAATAACTCCGGTGGCAACTGAAACATTAAGCGATTCAATTTCGCCATACATGGGTATCTTTGCTAAATGGTCAGATAGTCTGATGATCTCATTCCGTACACCATCTTCTTCTGACCCCATAATGATCGCTGTGGGTGCTGTATAATCGGGCGTATAAATATCCTCTTTTGTTTTCTCCGTGCAGCATACCAATTGCAAACCAGACTCCTGCAAAAACTTTACCGTTTGTACCAGGTTGTCATGCCGGCAAACCGGGATCTTATACAACGCCCCTGCTGATGTTTTAATAGCATCAGGATTGATCTGTGCCGAACCTTTGGATGGAATCACGATGGCTTGTACCCCGGCGCATTCCGCAGTACGGGCAATGGCGCCCATGTTGCGCACATCGGTAATAGAATCTAAAACCAGGATCAAAGGCACCTGGCCGTTTTCAAATATCTGCGGGATAATATTCTCTATCTTCTCATAAATTATCGGCGAAATAAAAGCAACGGCTCCCTGGTGATTTTTTTGTGTCAGCCGGTTTAGCTTTTCAATGGGCACCTGCTGGGCAGTTATGCCGTATTCGTGCAATAACTCCTTAAGCTCGGTAAGCAAACCGCCACCGGCTCCTCTCTGCAGGTACAAGGCCTCAATTTCTTTCCCGGACCGGATGGCTTCAATAACCGCGCGGATCCCAAAAACCATTTGATTATTTTCGCGAACTGGCCTGGAATTGTAATTCATTTTACTATCTTTTAAAAAGCCAAAAGTAGCCATATTAATTGATTTAGCACTTATTGAACCGAACCTAAGATTCGGTCTTTGCTAATTAATTAACATTTGCAAACTTTATCCACATATGGTTAAATAGCTGGTTTATAATCGTTAAATTTGGATATCAACATCTTGCTAACATTTGATGTTAATAAAGTATTTTTCTCAACAATTTTTGTTGATTTCGGATAGTCAAATTTTTGTTTTATCCACCGTCGAAAATCCGACTGAAAAATCAGTCTTAAAAACAATAAACTGAACCGTTCTTTTTTTGTATATTTTTGTTGCGATGATTATTGAAAACGAAAACCAATATAACAAGCCGAACGCTACCGACCGTAAAAGCAGGATCACCAACCCCACACCTTACAGTGGTTTGGGCAAACTTCCTCCGCAGGCAATTGACCTTGAAGAGGCCGTTTTAGGCGCTTTGATGCTCGAGAAAGATGCCCTTTCTTCCGTAATTGATATTTTAAAACCTGATGTGTTTTATAAAGATAACCATCAGAAAATTTTTCAGGCTATCCGAACGTTGTTCGAGAAATCATCCCCTGTAGATATCCTTACCGTTACCTCACAACTGCGCTCACAGGGCGAGTTAGAGATGATTGGCGGGGCCTATTATATTACCGAGCTTACTAACCGCGTTGCCTCTGCAGCCAATATCGAGTTTCACTCGCGCATCATCATTCAAAAATTCATTCAGCGTGAACTGATCAGGATCTCGACAGAGGTGATCCAGAGCGCCTATGAAGATACCACAGATGTGCTTGACCTGTTGGATAAGGCAGAAAAAAACCTCTTCGAGATCGCCCAGAATAACCTGAGGCGCGATTCGCGCAAGATGGACGACCTGATGCACGAGGCACTGAAAGAAATTGAAGCGCTGAAAGATAAAAAAGACGGCCTGACAGGTGTTGCCTCCGGCTTTACCGACCTTGACCGTATGACTTCAGGCTGGCAAAAATCCGACCTGGTAATTATCGCGGCCCGTCCTGCAATGGGTAAAACGGCTTTCGTTTTAAGTTGTGCCCGTAACGCTGCGGTTGATTTTAATAAACCTGTGGTTGTATTCTCGCTCGAAATGTCCTCTGTTCAGTTGGTTAACCGTTTAATATCCGGTGAAACGCAGATTGAACAGGAAAAGATCCGAAAAGGTAACCTGGAAGAATGGGAATGGGCGCAAATCCACTCCAAAATTGGCAGGCTGGAACAGGCGCCATTGATCATTGATGATACCCCCGCGCTGAATATTTTTGAATTCAGGGCCAAGTGCCGCCGCTTAAAATCGCAGCATGATATCCAGCTGATTGTAATTGACTACTTACAGCTAATGCATGGCAAAGGTGCCGATGGTAAAGGCGGCGGTAACCGTGAACAGGAAATTGGTAGTATCTCGCGGGCGCTCAAATCCGTAGCTAAAGAGTTAAATGTTCCGGTGATTGCCCTGTCGCAGTTAAGCCGTGCGGTTGAAAGCCGTCCCGGTGGCTCCAAAAGGCCAATGCTTTCGGATTTGCGTGAATCCGGTTCAATTGAGCAGGATGCGGATATGGTATTGTTCCTTTACCGTCCTGAATATTATGGCCTGGAGGTAGATGAGGATAATATGCCGACAGCCGGTGTGGGCGAGGTAATTATTGCCAAGCACCGTAACGGCGAAACCGGTCGTGTTCGCCTTAAATTTGTGGGCAAATATGTTAAATTCACCGACCTTGATACAGGTATGGACGGTTCGTTTACGGCTACCAACGCTTTCTCGGGCCTTGCCCCTTCGCAGGATTTTGAAAAACCAAACAACTTTATTATACGCCCTTCGCGGATGGATGATATAGATGACGAGCAGCCGTTTTAGCCCAGGCCCCCTAACCCCCTAAAGGGGGAATAAAAGGCTAATATCGAATGATAAATGTTAATTTAAGATATTGAAAATCCTGATCGGCCTGTTTCTGTCTTTAATTTTCGTTGCGCTTGCTGCTATACATATTTATTGGGCTGTTGGCGGCAAAAGCGGGGCTTCAGCTTCTATACCGACCAATGAAAAGGGCATACCGGTAATGAAACCCGGTTTTATGGACTGCCTGGCCGTTGCTGCCGGGCTTTTTTGCTTCGGTGTTTTTGTTTTGATACGATCTGAAATTTTGTTTTTGAGCTTACCAGGCTGGCTTTTTAATTACGGGCTTTGGTTGATCTCCGCCATATTCTTTTTTAGAGCCATCGGCGAATTTAAATATGTGGGCTTTTTCAAAAAAATTAAAAACACCCGATTCGGGCAAATGGATACTAAATATTATTCGCCCCTATGCTTGTTGATTGCGGTTTTAACTGTAATTTTAGAGATGGTTAGCTGAAGGATATAAAATCAACTGTCGGGAAAATTCAAACCTGTGTCATCAGTAAATAACATAAACCTTTTACAATAAAATCTCAAAAAAATGGATAGAGAACTTCGTGTTTTAAAAGATGGCGCTCTTTTAGGTCAGGTCAATTTTAATTATGATTCACAAACGAGCGGAACGGTTGTCATTCAGATAAACAAAGTGGTTGATATTGAACATGGCCAAAAAGCAGTCATTCCCCTTTATCTTTTCGAAAGGGAATTTTCACACCAGGAGCTCTATTCAATAAAGGAAATTGAAGAGTTTGATGAAACCTATTTTGCAGCACTGCCAGATACAAGGGCACAAATGGAAGATGGAATTATTCAGTTTGAGTACCACCCGGTTCACTACCGTTACGTGATTAGCACTACCGGCATCATCGGGATAGCGGATATTTATGCCGTTTTTTCTGAAAATCAAAAAGAATTAAAGCTGCACTCAGCTACTCATATTATTGACGACACCAGCAGATCTTCCAACAGCGTTGAAAGTAATTTTACTTTGATGAGAAGGTTGTGCGCCATGGGAAGCCTGAATTGCCCCGAAGCGAAATTTGCGCGAGTGGAGAATAAATAAGAGGATCAATTGAGTTATTGTACCCTGCTGGTAATGCTCCGTTTCTTTTATTTGTTTACCTTGTTAGTAAACAATCCATCAATCAGTACGTTGGCATTAAAACTAAATCAAACATAATGATATTTTTAAGCCTCCATACCCGGGATAAAGCAGTAGTTGAGCCAATTGCCATCAAACTTTCAGCGGTTTATGGAAACGAAAAAGTGTTTTATGATGGATGGACAGGGCAACCGTGCGAAGGACTAACCGGCAAAAACGAACAGGTGTTAGCAAAATGCGAATACTTCTTTTTTTTCGTGTCGAAAAACAGCCTGAACAGTGATCTGGTAAAACTGGAATGGCAAAACGCGATTTATAAGGCTACAGATAACCATGCGCAAATTATCCCGGTAAAGCTGGACGACTGCATGATGCCCCCTATTCTACTGCAGACCTTATACATTGATATGTTTGGTACGGGTGCAGATTATGGCATAAGACAAATGATCGATGTGATCAATAAGAAAAACACGCTGCAATTGGTCGAAAAGACCTATGAAAATGTACGCGGGTATAAAATTATGTCGAAATCGATAAACAATGAGTTGTTCCTGGAAGTAAGGGCCGAAACTTATGTGGAGCCGATATCGAAATATATTGTGTTATTAAATCATGATGAGCACGAAATTGAAGGCAGTTGTATCAATAATGTATTGATCCAGCAGGTTTTTGTGAAGGATGTTGAGGTGGGTGAAAACTATAAAAGCAACGGCATCTTTTTCGATCTGGTGAGGCCCATTGCACCTGGTTTTCCTATAAAATTTGTGATAAAAAGTAAAAACGGGCACCCGATCCGTTTTAACGGGATCATGCGCGAGATCAGCGAAAATAAAATCAGGCATATCCCGATTATTGATGAATAACGCAAAAAGAAAACACCAGATGGGGCACAGGAAATTGCCCTAAAATAGGAAAAACTGCTGACAAGATTTTGTCACTGACAAAATCTTGTCAGCAGTTAAGTTATTAATTATCAGTTGTGTAGCGTTTTGAGCAGGTTGTAGCATGTGTAGCGCTACACTACAAGTTTCCATTTACGAACTTTAGCTTATGGTAATTAGGCTGAATCGTTTTTAAACAGCTCCTAAGAAGCGACAAAGCCATATTTTCCTATTCCGGGGCGCCAACATGTTCTGTCAACAGCTTTAAAAAACTTTCTTTGAAGTGGTGGTTCCACCCTGCTTCGCACATATCATAACATTCTACCCCCGGCACCAGGCCTATATGCGTCATGGTTACCTGTGTTTCATTGCCCAAAGGGGAAATTTCAAACACAACTGAAGTGCCGTTCCACTCTGTTTTGTCGTTCAGCCAGGGCAGGTAGCAGTCTGTCACCTGCCAAACTATTTTTTCATCAGGTATAACCTCTGATATTTTAAAAGCCACCCAGGTTTCGCCGAAGCGGACGGTAAAAACGTCGTTTAGTTGTTCAGAGCTGCCTTCAAAGTTTTTTGCCCACCAGCCGTTAACCTGGTTAATGGCTTCAAACGCCTCGTGCGGCGTAACGTCTGCAGCAATGCTGCATTGATAATTTTGCTGATTCATTTTGATTGATGTTTATGTTTTGTTTTCGTATGTTGATTTAATGAGTAATCACATTCTTGATGTCTTCATTCCTGTTACGCAGGTCAATGCCGCCTTCCAGTATGGATTTCAGGTTGGTTAGGTAAAATATCCAGCCTTTCGAGTCGCCCACATAATGCCGTTTGATGGTTTCTTCGTCGGTTGGCAGGTTGCTCTCAATCAACTCCACAATCGTTTCGTTATGTTCCGCATAAATGGTGATGGTAACCGGGCAACCTTTGGAAAAAGTGAAACTGAAAACATCCTTCTCGTTTACTTTTAATACTTTTCCTGTGATAAGTACCACACCAGGCTTGCTCGCAGAGTAACAGGTGTAGCTGTCATTGACCTGTGCGGGGGAATCGTCGGGGCGTTGTATGCCGTGTTCATCGGCAAAAACAAGCCCGCCCAAAAACCAGGCCTTAAGCCCTGCTGCGGTTGTCCATGCCCGGTAGGCATTTTCAATACTTGTTTTAATGTTCACCCGGAGTTTAAATTGACTAAAATCGGTTTCTGTTAATTGTGCCATGGGATTATTGTTTAATTGTTTGATTATTGTTTTAGAATCAAAAGTCAAGAACCAGGATGTAAGAATGAAGTTTAACCTATGCTTATTTTTATCTTGATTCCTGGCTCTTTACTCTTGCCTCTTTTCTTAAGACAAAGGTATACTAAGCTGAAAGCGCGGATTTATCGAAAATGGAGAATTTTTTATTCGCCTTTGCGGAAATAAGAGGGTGCGGTGCCAAAACGGTTTTTAAAAAGCACACTGAACGAAAAAACACTCTCAAAGCCAATGGTTTGGCAAACATCGTTAATAGGTAGTTGGGTAGTTTCAAGCAATTCTTTCGCTTTTTTAAGTTTCAGGTCGATAAGATATTGGTGCGGGGTGATCATATAAACCTGCTTAAACATCCGCAAAAAATGCTGGCTGTTCATCGCGGCTTTAGATGAAATATCTTCAAGCGTGATGTCGGTTTGATAATTCTGTTCCATCCAGTCTTTCGCGGAAGCTACCCGTTTGAAGATTTCGAGCCGGGTGGATGCTTTAACCGCCTGGATATTTTGCGAACGTTTGTATGCGTCCTGGTTTTTCATCAGCAGTTCCTCAAACAGGTTCCGGATCATCATATCCGCCGTCAGCGATGCAAACGACGAGCAACTGGCGCCAAGTTCAATCAGCGATAAAATGGTTTGGTGCAAATTATCGTCGGTATGGATCCTTTCCAGGTAGGAAAAATCATAGGGTAAATTATCAAAAGGCTTCTCCAGCATCACCTCATCGCCAAACTCAAGGCTATACAACACGAGGTCCGGTAGCCGGGAGTTGAAAAATAAAAGCACCGGCGTCGATTCAACTTCTGTAGTCCTTATAGCCAGCGCGCTGCCGCGGTTAATAAAAAATACCTTATTGTTATCCACCTTGTTCTTCGCGCCGTTCACATAATAATTGCATTTTCCTTTGCCGGTCATCAGTAAACCTATCCCCGACGGGTGTTCGGCGCATTCATAAGGTTTGCTTAAATTTTCGGCAAACAAAAAATGATCGCCGTAAACAGGCGGCAAGATCCCATTGTCAAAATTAAACGACGGTGGCAGCGACCGGACGAGCATGTTGGTTGGTTTTATAGGCTAAGATAGGGGTTTTGGGGTGATGGGCTGGTATTTTAAACCAGAACAGTTTTATTTTGAGTGGTTGATTTAATGAATGCTTTGATTCTTTTAAAACTTAATATCCTTTAAAATGGTTTTACTAATATTTTATTGATTGTCAAACATATACTTAAAAAAATAAAACGTGAACGGGAAAAATAAACGATTGAAGCTGTCCATGGAAGAAGAACAAATACACGAAGCCCTCGATGCACACTGGCAAGCGTCGGCAGCCGGTGATGCAAACGCGGAACATGATATTTATGATGACGATACCATTTGTGATTATCCCCAGTCGGGAGAGCGAATTATAGGGCGAAGCAATCTGCAGGCCTTGCGGAGTCATCATCCGGGTAAACCGTCGGGTTTCAATATCAGGCGAATTCTCGGACGAGGTGATCTCTGGATCACGGAATACACGATCAACTACCAAGGCCGGTCTGCGTACACAGTGAGCATTATGGAGTTCCGCAACGGGAAGGTTGTGCACGAGACCCAGTATTTCGCAGATCCCTTCGAGGCACCTGCCTGGCGAAGTCAATGGGTTCAGCAGGTCGTGTGATGCTGACATTTTGCTGCCGGAAACGCGCATTTTATAACCATTGATTATCAGTCAATTAGCTGCATTTGGTGATTTAGTAAAATAAAGACTACCTGATAATGAGCGTGTTTCACAACGTTCCGGGTGTTCCGCATGTAAAAATGGAACGCTAAACCGAAATTCGGCAAAATACTTTTTAATCTATCCCTCAATTAGTCTGATAGATCCGTTTTTAATGCTAAGGAGATATAAAAAAAACCGCTAACTTATTCAGTTAACGGTTTAAAATTCGTTGTGCGGAAGAAGGGACTCGAACCCCCACGCCTCGCGGCGCCAGATCCTAAGTCTGGTGCGGCTACCAATTACGCCACTTCCGCGTTTGATTTTTAAGAGGCTGCAAAGATAGTTTTTTTTATGATTTCACCGATTATTTTTTAAAATGATTTTTGATGGGGATTACACCGATTAATGTTTTATGATTACACCGGTTTAATTTCGGATGATAAGTTTTCGAAATATGGAGCAGAATGCAACAGACGACTCCCGTACCACGAGAACATTTCGCCGTCAACCAGTTTGATAATGGCGTTGGGGACAATTGCATTTAGCTCCGTTATATGTTTATCTTTAAATGGATAAGGCTCGGAGGATAGTAAAATTACATCAGGATTCGCCTCTATTAATGTTTTAGCGTCAATTTCCGGGTACCGTTCCTGCTCAAAAACGTTGATTAGGCCGCAGCGAAGCAGTATATCGTCAATAAAAGTGTTTTTCCCGGCTACCATATAAGGCTTGCGCCAGATAAAATAGGCTGTTTTAAGGTTGGATTGTTGGATTGTTATATGGTTGAATTGTCGGGCGATTTGGGTTGAAAGGGCTTTAGCTTCCTGTCCCTTGCCAGTGAGCGCCCCTACCCTTTCAATCATATCAAGCGCGTCGGCGAGGTTATAAATATCGCTGATCCAAACCGGACAAAAGTTGATGAGTTCTTCGATCTGACTGCGCTCGTTTTCTTCTTTATTGGCGATGATCAGGTCGGGCTTCAGCGCTTTTATCTTTTCGATATCAAGCTGCTTGGTGCCTCCAACCTTTTCAACGCTTTTAACCTTATCCGCAGGATGGATACAGAATTTGGTGATTCCAATGATCTCTTCCTCCAATCCTAAATAAAAAAGTAATTCAGTCTGTGACGGTACTATGGAGATGATCCGTTTGGGAACGGATAGTAAATCAACTTGTCGGTTCAATTGATCGATTAAAATAGGCACCTTACTCCGTTTTTTATTTTTTTAGGACTTTAACACGGTGTCATTTCGACGAGGAACGAGGAGAAATCTATGCATTTGCTATTCCCGACTGCCTGGCGGGAATGCCGTGTGTATAGATTTCTCACTATCGTTCGAAATGACAAGATGTTTTACCAAATCTTACTGATTATAAATTTGGTAAATACCACTCACACTCCTCCCCGATTCCGAACCCACCAGCACTGCGGTAATCTTTTTATCGATCATCAGTTGCTCCGCATTATGGATAAATTCATTTTCATCAACAAAAACAGGCGTTTTGGTCATCATTTCGCCAATAGTAAGCGTTGCTGTATCGGGGTGGCGTATCAGCGCCCGGCGCAGGTCACCATCAGTAACAATGCCTTTTACGTGGCTTGCATCGCCAACAATCACCATCCCCAGCCTGCCTTCTGACATGCATAAAAGCAGCTCTGTAAACATAGCATCCTCGCCAATAAAAGGCAGGTTATCGGTGCGCATCAGGTCTTTTACTTTTACAAGTAGTTTTCGGCCCAAACTGCCCCCGGGGTGAAAGCGGGCAAAATCTTCATGCTGAAACCCACGGGATTCCATCAGGGCTACGGCCAGCGCATCGCCCATAACAAGTGCAGCAGTAGTAGAAGACGTTGGCGCTAGCGCCAGCGGACAAGCCTCCTGCTGAATAGCAATATTTAAATGGTATTGGCTATTTTTAGCCACGGTTGAATTAGGGTTACCGGTGATCCCGATAATCACATTTTTATTCCATTGCAAAAATGGGATCAGTTTAAGCACCTCATCGGTTTCGCCCGAATACGAGATCAGGACAACCATATCATGGCTGCCAACCATTCCCAGATCACCATGAAACGCTTCGCCGGGGTGGAGGAAAAAGCTGGGTGTACCGGTGCTGGCGAAAGTAGCTGCAATCTTTTTGCCGATGATGCCCGATTTACCGATACCAATAACAATTACTTTGCCATCAGTATTTAAAATAGCTTCCACCACTTTGGTAAACTGTTCATCAATAGCATCCGCCACTGCGTGCAGCGATTCAATTTCAATATCAAAAACCCTTTTGGCAATTTCTTTCATAATTGGTCTGAATCAGAATTTTCAGAATTTAATAATTAACAGAATATTTGTGAGTTAGTGCTTCAAGAATTAAACATAATAACAGATTTAATGAATTCTGAAAATTCAAAAATTCTGAAAATTCTGATTCAGACAAGTGGCTCCATCACCTTTTCCAATTCATGTAATCGTACCATATTCGGGCCATCACTTAAGGCATGGTCAGGATCAGGATGGGTTTCCATAAAGTAACCGCTTGCACCGAAAGCTTTTGCCGCGAGTGCCATCATCGGCACAAAAGTACGGTCGCCGCCGGTTTTGCCACCTGCTCCGCCCGGTCGCTGCACCGAATGGGTGCAATCCATACAGATGGGGTGCCCAAAAGCCTTCATATCATAAATATTCCTGAAGTCAACCGCTAGGTTATTATAACCATACATGTTGCCGCGCTCGGTTAAAATCACCTGCTCATTACCGGCTTCCAGCACTTTTTGCGCCGGGTAAAACATATCCTGACCCGAAAGAAACTGCGCTTTTTTTACGTTTACAATTTTACCCGTTTTTGCTGCGGCAACCAGCAGATCTGTTTGGCGGCATAAAAATGCGGGGATCTGTAATATATCTACCACTTCGCCAACAATGGCTGCCTGGTAGCTTTCGTGTATATCGGTAGTTAAGGGAAGCCCGAAGCGCTCCTTGACTTTTAACAGCATTTCCACGCCTTTTTCAAGTCCGGGACCACGATAAGAGTGGATCGAAGTGCGGTTAGCCTTGTCAAAGGATGATTTAAAGATCACCGGTACATTAAACTTTTGCCCCAGTTCGGCCACTTTTTCGGCCACGGTATAAAGCAGTTCCTGGTTTTCCATTACACATGGACCCAATATAAAAAACGGCTTTTGCCGCATCTGTTCAAATAGCATATAGTGTGAAATAATGTGTAAATATGAG
>Ga0206965_10323_pt1 | contig 13250 bp, 14 predicted proteins | sample Alteio_BWOrgHeat_26_FD_152973 | JGI IMG/M metagenome (GOLD analysis project Ga0206965, IMG submission 152973) | Enriched cells from forest soil in Barre Woods Harvard Forest LTER site, Petersham, Massachusetts, United States -... | ecosystem: Environmental > Terrestrial > Soil > Temperate forest >...
GATGGGCACCATACGATTGATATCGGCGCTGGCCTGCTGAATGGTCGCGCCCCGTTTCAAGCGGGCCACGGCCTGATACCCGAACCCCGGCAAAATGAGCTTGCTGCGATCGAAGCGGGCCGGGATGATCATCTCCGGATCGGCTTCGACCACCCGAAAGCCTTTGGGCATCACGCCGACTATTTCATAAGGCCGCCCGTTGACAATAATGCGGCGTCCCACCGCAGACGGATCACCAGCGAAGCGCCGAAGCCAGTAACCGTAGCCGAGCATCACCGCTTCGGCGCCGCGCGGATCCTGGTCCGCCTGACCCAGCCAGCGGCCCGCGATCGGCTGGACCTGGAAAGTCTCGAGCGTTCCCCGCGTCACGACGACCGTGCGCAACTGCTCCGGCTCGCCGACCCCTGTAACCGTGGCCATGTAAGGGTACCAGAGACCGATCGATTGAAACGTGCGGTTCTGATCGGCATAGGTAAAAAACATGGAAGCGGAAAGCCGCAGATCGCCCGAAACACTGGTCAAGCCGGGAGCTCCGGGCGCGGTCTGCCAGACCGCCACAAGTTCATCGGCAGCGGGATACGCCAGGGGCTTCAACAATACGGCGTTGAGAACGCTGAAAACCGCGGTATTTGCGCCAATGCCGATGGCCAGAGTGAGCAGAGCGGTGGCGGTGAAGACCGGGTTGTGGCGAAGCCCGCGGAATGCATAGCGAAGATCGCGCTGCAGGGCATCGAGGAAATCGATGGTGTTCATGCGGTAAATCTCCTCACGAATGAGCGCTGTGTTGCCGAGCTTCCGCTGCGCAGCCGCGCGGGCTTCGGCGTGTGACATGCCGCGCGCGATGTTGTCGTCGGTTTCGAATTGCAGGTATTCGTCGATCTCGGCGGACCGCTCTTTGTGCCATTTGGCGCGCCGGAAGTATCGCAACCAGCTCATGAGGCTATTCCGAAACCGGTTTGAGAATGCGGCCTATAGCGCGCACCAGTTGCTCCCATCGAGCCGTCTCTGTCGCGAGCTGGCTGCGGCCCGCGGGTGTGAGGCGGTAGTACTTCGCCCTCCGATTGCTTTCCGAAGTCCCCCAAAAGGATGCGATCCAGCCGCGGTCTTCCAACCGGTGCAGGGCCGGATAAAGCGACCCGTGCTCGATCTGCAGGACGTCTTCTGAACCGCGCTCGATGGCGTGGGCGATGGCGTGTCCATGCGCCGGCCCAGGAGCCAGTGTTTGCAGTACCAACATATCCAGCGTGCCTTGCACCATATCCGCTAATATACTCCACTAGATTGCCTACCTATAGACCTTATACGAACAGGTTGTCGATGGGTTCGCAAGAAGTTGTCTCCGGGTTCGTTTGGGGAGCCCGACCGTTTGTTTCCATGGACTTCTCAGGTTCGTTTCGACAAATTTTTAATCAGTCTCCCGCCGCGATTGTTTGCGGATGCGTTCGAGCTGCGTGATGGCCCGATGATACTGGCGCTCGCACCGGGAATCGTAGCGGAGGATGAGGTCGAGGATGCGGGAATTGTCGGCTAGTTCGCGGAAGGCTGCGGCGGCGCGGTCGACGGGAAGGCCTGATGGTTGCCGGGCAATGGCAGAGTTGAGCTGGGCACACTCGATTTCCCGGATGCGGGAGAGGCGCCACAAAGCCTGAGTGGCAATTTCCACGAGATTGTATTCGCGGGGAATGGCGGGGGCGAAGTCGGCGATGGTTTCGGCGTGAAGGTCGTTGAAACTTTCGACGAGTTCCCCTTCCGCGACAACAGCAGCGGCAGCGAGACCGTGGCGGCGCGCGTTCTGTGAGGAGCGGCGCTTGCCGTCGGGCGTGACCGGGCCCCGGGATTTGGCGCCATTGGCGCGGGAGGCGGCGATTTGTTTTTCAGTTGCCATGACGGCCACATTATGGAACGGCCTGGAGAGGGATGCAGGGGTTTTGGCGGTAAGTGGTTGAGGGGAATGAGTCGATTTTTGTGAATGACGATTTTATCGAGGAGAATGTCCGGGAAATTGTCGAACAAGTGAAGGCGGCGGCTCTCAGGCGACACCGGCCCGGACAGCCGGGGCGCGACTTTGCACGACGCTACCGGGCATTGGTGCGGCACGTGCAGGTCCAGAGGCGCCGACCACCACAGGTATGACCTACAAAACACTTTGGGCGATGTTTCGTGAAACTCTGGCCGAATGGAACATGCATGATGCTCCGCGCCTTGGAGCGGCGCTTGCCTTCTACACAATTCTGTCGCTGGCGCCGCTGTTAATTATGGCTATTGCTATAGCGGCGCTCATCTTCGGACAGCCGGCAGCCCAAGGTCAGGTCCTGAGCGAGGTTGAAAGCATGATTGGCCGGCAGGGATCTGAGGCTGTTAAAGAAATGATCGCGCATGCTCAACAACCTGCATCCGGCATGGCTGCATCCATCATTGGTTTGATCACTTTATTGTTCGGCGCCTCCGGAGTGTTCGGAGAATTACGCGCCGGGCTCGATAAGATGTGGGACTTCAAGACCCTGAGTGAGGGCGGCGTATGGGACACCATCCGCCAACGTTTCCTCGCGTTCGGAATGGTACTCGCCGTCGGCTTCCTCCTTCTGGTGTCACTGGTCATTAGTGCTTTCCTTGCGGCTGTAGGCAAATTCTTCGGTGGCCTCCTGCCGATAAACGATGTTCTGCCAGGCGCAATCAACTTTGCAATCTCCCTGGCCGGTACCGCTGTGTTGTTCGCGTTGATCTTCCGATACGTGCCCGAAACCAGGATTGGCTGGAAAGTTGTTTGGATTGGCGCAAGCGTCACGGCCGTTCTGTTCACCGCCGGGAAGTTTCTGATTGGAGTCTACCTGGGTAAAGCCGCTGTCGGTTCTGCTTATGGCGCTGCCGGGTCTCTGATCGCAGTCATCGTCTGGGTCTACTATTCGGCGATGATCTTTCTCTTCGGAGCCGAATTCACTCATGTATTGGACTCGGAAGCCTGGAAGCAACGAATTCGTCTCAATGGCTGACGAGATCGAACAGAATCATGTGCATTTCCGGCAGTCCCTGTGCACCTCTTGCCTGGCACTGGGAAAATAACCGCAGATGGATCCTGTGAGTGCAGACAGACCGCCGGTGAACGGGGAGGGGCGGCAGGAGCTTCCTTTGTCTCCCTGGCGGCAGTGGCTGCGCCGGGATGAGGCGCTGGATCCACGTCATGCCCGCAGGGAGGGAACTCATCCATGGTACCTGGTGATCTGGCTTACGGGCGTCGATTATTTTTCTACTCTCGGCTATCAACCGGGTATTGCGCTGCTCGCGGCAGGCGCACTTTCTCCGATCGCCACCGCCGTCCTGGTCGCGGTCACCCTGCTCTGCGCTCTTCCGATATATCTTCAGGTGGCGGCGCGTTCCCACGCCGGGTTGGGTTCCATCGCCATGCTGGAGAACCTGCTGCCCGGATGGTGGGGCAAACTAGTGGTTCTGGTGTTGCTGGGGTTCGCGACAACAGATTTTGTCATCACCATGACGTTGTCTGCTTCCGACGCCGCGACGCATGCCACGCAGAACCCGTTCCTGCACCCTTTCATCGGCGACGCCAACGAGCGCATCACGCTGGTGCTGCTGGCATTGCTCGCGGCCGTTTTTTTGAAGGGCTTCGCCGAGGCGATCGAGATGGCAACCGCCATCTGCATTCCCTACCTGTTGCTGAATGTGATCGTGCTGGGCCGAGCCGTTTTCGAAGTCGCGTCTCACCCCGTTGTCTTGTCGCGCTGGCATGAGGCGCTGGAGGCACGCGGCGACTGGACGCACCTGGCGCTTGCCGCGGTCATCCTGTTTCCGCGCCTGGCGCTTGGGTTGAGCGGCTTTGAAACCGGAGTGACGGTAATGCCCCTCATTAGCGGGGACCCCACCGATGCTACGCAGGATACGCCCACCGGCCGGATTCGAAATACCCGCAAGCTCCTGGCGGCTGCGGCGCTGATTATGAGCCTGCTGTTGCTGGTTTCCAGCGTGGTTTCCGTGCTGCTCATTCCGAAAGCGGCGTACCAGGAAGGTGGTGTGGCCAGCGGCCGTGCTATCGCCTACCTGGCGCATGAGCATCTGGGGAACGTTTTCGGCTCCATTTACGATCTGTCTACAATTCTGGTCCTTTGGTTTGCGGGCGCGTCGGCGATGGCAGGGCTGCTGCATCTGGTTCCGCGATATTTGCCGCGCATCGGTTTGGCCCCCGAGTGGGTTGCCTATGCGCGGCCGCTGGTACTTTTATTGTTTGCCTTCGACGTGACGGTCACGCTGATCTTTCACGCGAATGTGGATGCCCAGGGTGGAGCATATGCGACCGGAGTTCTGGTGCTGATGCTTTCCGCGGCGGGGGCGGCGGCGATTTCCCTGTGGAAGGAGCGCAGGCGCTGGCTGAGCACGTATTGCTGGGGTGTGGTGGCCGTCTTTGCTTATACGACAGCGGCTAACGTGGTGGAGCGCAGGGACGGAATCATCATTGCGGGTGTTTTTATTCTGTTCATCCTGGCAGTGAGCGGCCTCAGCCGATATTCGCGAGCGAAGGAGCTTCGGGTGGGCAGCCACCATTTCACAGATGCCGAATCAGAACGCCTGTGGAATGAGATCTGCTGCCGCAACGTGAACATGGTTCCAAGCGGCAGCCTTGCGGGAGAAGCCCGCGCCGCGCGAGCTGAGAAACTGCGCAGCCACTATAAGCTGGAGGGCGCGCTTACATTCGTTCACATACGCCTGCTCGACAATCGAAGTGAGTTTTTCTCCCCGCTGAAGATTTCGGTAAGGCAGGAGGGCGACCAGTATCTGGTGGAAGCATCGCAGGCCGTGGCGACGGCCAATGCGGTGGCCTACCTCAGTGTGCTGTTGCATCCGGCTGCAATCTATCTGGGACTCAGCCGGCAGAATCTGATGCGCCAATCATTCCGCTATTTCCTGCTTGGGGAGGGCGAAACGGGCTTAATGGTGTACACGATTCTGCAACACCTCTGGGAGGGAACGCCGTGGGAAGACAAACGTCCGTGCCTCTTCCTGATGAGCGATTAACGCAGCGATTCGACCTGCTGAGCTGGTTACGGCGACGTTTGGCCACCCCATATAGACCCTAAAGCGCCTCCACACAATATTTTGTTGTTTCGCCTTCTTCACGGCAAACACTATGCCCCGTCTGACCGGGCACAGCAGCACAACGTTACACACTTAGTCACCAGCATGACCAAGAAAAGAAACTCCTTTGTGTGTTCGCCTTATATTCGCCTATAATCGATTATGCCTTTTGCTCTTGTTACTGGGGCGTCTCGGGGTGTCGGTCGCGGGGTTGCTGCAGAATTGGCGGCGCAAGGGTTTACCGTGTTCGCAACCGGGCGGAGCATCGCTACCGCAGACTTGCCATCATCCACCGTGCGCATCAAATGCGACCACACCCTGGATGGCGACATCGAACGTGTTTTTCAGCAGATCGGAGACTCTTGCGATGGCCTTGACCTGCTGGTTAACTCCGCCTGGGGTGGTTATGAAAGGATGGTCGAGCACGGTCAATTCACGTGGGGTCTTCCGTTCTGGCAGCAGCCCGCGCACAGATGGACCAGCATGATGGACGCCGGAGTCGGCGCTGCGTTTTTTGCTTCCGCACATGCGGCAAAACAGATGGTGGCGCGGCGCAGCGGCTTGATCGTCAACATCAGTTTTTGGGCGGCGCAGAAATACGTGGGAAATTCCATCTACGGGATCGCCAAGGCTGCAACAGATAAGATGTCATCTGACATGGCATACGAGCTTCGGAATCACGGCGTGGCTGTGGTTTCTCTATACCCAGGGCTCGTGAGAACTGAGGCAGTCATGGAGGCCGCAAAGGGCGGCTGGCTGGATGTTTCTAATAGTGAGAGCCCGGAGTTCATCGGCAGAGTAATCTCCGCGCTCGCAAAGGATCCAAGGCTCCTGGAAAGATCGGGGATGGCACTCGTAGCAGCGGAAATTGCTCAGGAGTTGGGCCTCGTGGATATCGACGGCCGACAACCCGCTCCGTTGACACTCGCGTCGGTTTGACGAAGCGTACAAGACGTCCACTGGACAAAAGAGGCGCGCGGCGTTTAACCGATCTGCCTGCGGCAGACCGTCGGTTGTATCGGTAGTCAGTAACTCCACTACACCCTCCGTGCCCCCGGCGCGAAAGTTATGTAGTTGGCTTCCCACGATTCTTCCGCATCGAATCGCCCCGCATCTCGATGCGATGCGCGTTGTGAACCAACCTGTCGAGGATGCCATCAGCCACTGTCGGATTGCCGATCTGTTCGTGCCACCGGGTTACCGGCAACTGCGAAGTCAGAATCAGGGAGCGGACCTGATAGCGGTTTTCGCAGATCTCCCCGGGTAGCAATCAGCAGACTCCCCGATGACCAACGCATGAGTCCTCGGTCGGCCTGACCGCTGGGGCAGTCTGAATTGGGCTTGCCGCCAGATCAGCGCGGCGGCCGTTTTTCCGCAACGGGCACCAATTGTTTGTCGCAGACCTGGGTCTTGAACCCATTGATGTCGACGCAATTAAAACTGAGGTCAGTATCGAGCCGGGGGTTCAGGTTGCGCTTCTTCAACTCGGCTTCCACTTCATCTTTCTTGAAATCGGCGATCGTGTAAGCGACGTGATCCAGCGTGCCCAAAGCAGCGGAATTCGCGCCGCCGTTGCGGGTTTGCGTGGGAATCCATACGGTGTCGCCGAACCACATATAGACGTCGCGCCCGGAGTCATAAGAGACGCGCAGATCGAGAAGATCCTTATACCAGTCGCGCAGCTTGCCATAGCTCGGGGAGAGTTCGACGATGTGATTGGCGCTCACGGCCTGCCACAAAGCAGGTTTTCCCGGCGAGCCGGACGGGGCCTTCAGAAAGTCCTTAGCGCACACAGCGATTTCGAAACCCTCCTGATCCCGGAACCGGAAGCATTTGGCGGTGTCGGCGACCGGATTGAGGCCACGCCGCCTCAGTTCTTCTTCAACAGCCTTCTCGTCCCAATGCTCCAGAGTGAAGGCGAAATTGACGATCTTCGTCGCGGTCACTCCGGCGGCGGCCTGGCGCACGATCATGCAGGTATGGTTGCCCGCATCGCTGAACCACATGTGGGCCTCGTTGACATTGCGGATGCCCATCCGCATATTGAAGACCTCCTCATACCAATCGGTGGTCTTTTTGAGATTGGGAGTCAGATAGATATAGTGGTTGACCCACGCGGCTCTCAGCGGGTTCGCGGCGGCGCGAACGGGGAGCGCAGTTGCGGCAAACGCGGCGGCCGTGCGCAGGGCATCGCGGCGGGTAATTTTCGCGGTCAGCATTCTGATCCTTTACCTTAATTCTATTTGCGGAGCTTTCGTTCACGGAGAAGCCAATGACCAGAGAGCTTTCCGGTGAGGCGCGTGAGTTCATCGGTTGGTACGGACATCCGCAACCGGCAACGGCCCAATTTTTCACGTCCGTGCAACGAAGCCACCGCCACGATGCAGCGACAGATACAGGATCGGCTGCGCCAGCGACCAAGGATACATACCGATAACAGGTATTGAACTAAGCCGCAAGCGGCAGTTTGAGAAGTCCTGGACTGGGCGGGGCGGCTGCGGGCAAAGGCTGGCGCCCATCGCGCGATTACCAACTTTCGGATTGCGCGTGACCCGACGAACATCACACCGTTAGCGGTCAAAAGCCGCCTGCCGGGGACCTATCCGGCCAACGTCGACCCTTTGTCCGAGTGTCTGACCTTCCGCCCGGAGCGGTCACACTCCGGTAACCGGACTAATCGGGGTAATCTACTCGAACGCCTATTTGGATCGCGCGCGTGGGACCAGTCCGATTCCCGACTGCCCCGGCTGAGAACCCGGCTGCGCGAAACGCATGCGCACTGCGATTTCGTTTCGCTGGTCGGAGCCGGGTTCGTCCCAGCCTCTTCGTGGTTTGGCGCGGAGCGCAGAAACGGCTGTAGAGACGTCAGTGCTGCTGGATCACTGAAAATCTCGATTTGCAATCCACGGAATCATGCGTCGGCCAGCTCCAGCCAGTGAGCGCCGTTGACATAATGCCCTGACTGAGACCGGCACCGGCCCATCCAGATCTACAAATCGCGAGCGCGGCCGTAAGCCAAGCGGCCATCCGCCCACGCTCGCCGGAAAAAGCGCTACGACCTGGCCGCGCAATCCGGCTGTTTCCGAACCTGATCAACCCGTGCGTCCTGCCCGTTCGCCGAAAGGCTCATCTATTTTCCAGCAAGGCGGCTATATACTAAGCCCATGCGTCGCGCCGCGGCAGGCTGGCTATTCATCGCCTCTCAATCGCTGTTTGCGGCCCCGCCCGAAAGCCCGTGTGATCCGGATCTTGCGCAGGAAACCCACAGCCCTTATGGATACCGGCTACGGGGTCAGCTCTGCGAAGGCGTTTATGCGCGACAAGTGGCGAGTACCGCGCTACTGTTAGTTTCGTTCACATCGTCGGTGGAAGATTACGGGGGTGTATCCGGCGCTGACCTCATCCTCGAATGGAAAGCTCCAGGCAGTGGCGATGTCCGCGTGCGGGCCCGCAGTACCCAGCGGCGGCTCTATTACGGAATGGATGCGCATCCACCGAGAGACACTCGGGCGCTCCGATGGCCGGCAGGGCTGCTTCACGCACTGAACGTGCAGAGCCCGGAACTCGGGCTGCTTGCGTGGACGCACATGGACTCGGCCGACCAAGCCGGAACCCTCTACCTCCCGGTTGTTCTTCGGCAGAAAGATCCCGCGAACCGTTCATCCAGCTACCAGGTGGCTTTGTTGCCGGGGGTCGATCTTTCTGAGATATATGTTACTGTGGCGAGGATTGGGCGCGATGGACAGCGAGGCAAGCCAAATCGCGACGGCCAACCTCTCAAATATGGGTATTATCCGGCCGACCAACGAATCGGCTTTACGATTTCGAATCCTGGCTCACCCGGCATTTACTCGCTCGAAGTTGGTGCAACATTGAAGTCAGGAGGATCGATCACCCTACCGGTCCTCTTCTACCACGCGGGTTGAGACCTGCGCGCCCAGATCCGACTGAACCCATGAGCCACGTGTTTCTGAGCTATGCGCATGAGAACCGCGCGGAAGCCGAGTCAGTTGCGGCCGCACTTCGGGCGCGCGGCTGGACCTTGTGGCTGGATACCGGTATGAATGCCGGGACGTACTGGGACGCAGACATCGAGCGTGCGTTGCAGGCCGCTTTTTGCGTCGTGGTCCTCTGGTCCGAAGCATCAGTGCAATCTCACTGGGTCAGGACTGAGGCCGAAGAGGCCCGGTCCCGCCAGATCCTTGTCCCGGCCCGTCTTGATGACTCTAAGTTGCCGGTAGGATTCAGGCGTGTTCAAACAGCAGACTTGACGGGATGGCGGGACGGTGAACCGCATGAAGGCTTCGAAGAACTCCTGAGAGGCATCAGAAGTGTGGCATCGCCGCTTCAAACCCCTGCACCACCCGCGCCGGAGCCGGAAACGCACCGGTTCAGGAAAACTCTGCTTGTCGGGGTCGCCGGTTCGGTGCCATTACTGCTTGTGCTCGCGGCTGCCACCCCATTACCGAATACTGAGATAACTTTCGACGTCAACGCAACGGGTGTGACATTCGTGTCGTCGCGGGCTCAGGAGGTTTCGGACCTGCTGGTTGTGTTGCGTTTGGGCGGGGCTGGATTCGAGCGGCTGCACCTACCTCGCCCGAATGGCACGGATGACAACATGCCGATCCATGCGGGAGTGAACGTCCTCCAGCTTGTTCCCGCAGATTCACATGAAGGGGGCGCGATTACCCTGGCGCCTCTTCAGCTGGGAACCGGCGCGCGCACCAGATATCAAAAGCTGGAAGGGCCCTTCCACTACCGGCTCTCGTTCGAAGCGGCGAAGGCTCCGGTTGTTGTCAACCTCCAGCGAAGGGTGCGTCTGTTGCTGGCGGGAAGTCCGCCGGAAACCCTGGAGTTCACCGCTCCCCGGCCTCTGACCATGGATTCTTCGGAAAAGGGGATGGAAGTCGAAATAACCTTGCCGGGCCCGGTAGAAAACGTTCTGCCCGAAGCTGTTGCTGTAGATGGTCTCTCGCTCACCGAATTCGAAGAGAGAAGTATGGCGGACGATACCTCGGTCCGGAAAGTCTCTACCGTGCTCGCCGGAACTTTGCGGCTCGATTCGGTCGCTGGACGCAACCGGCAGGTTGGGCCGGGGGAACGGATCGAGTTGCTGAAGCCTACCGGTAGTATTCGGCAAGTCCACCTCGATCGCGATTTCCTGTCCGTCAGCTTTCATGGCCTCGTTCAGCGACTGAACGCATGTCAGCACGAGACGTGCGCCGACATCACCCCCAATCGGGCGGAGTGGCTCTGGACCCAATATCGGTTGGCGTGTGTATTTAGCGGGCTTGTCTACGGCATGCTTATGGCGTGGGCGGTTCGAAAGCATCTCAGGGTGCGGAGAATCGGCTCGTAGATCGCATCGCGCTGCGCGGCATGCAGGCTTATCGCAGTTCTTCTTTTTCTCACCCAATGCCTGGGGTCAGTTCGGCAGCGAGCATTAGATTAGCTGGCGTGAGAACGCCGTGGCACCCCAGCGCGGCGAATTGGTCATGTCGGGTATGTGGGTCAAATCATCGCGCTGGGGGCGGATCCATACCACCACCTGGCGTCGACGCGCGTTCAGCGTGACGATGTGGCCGGCGGGCTTGCGGCCAGCGACCACGGCGGTCCCTGATGAGATCGACAACCCCAGTTCCTGAGTCAGCACATACCTATCGGTCATTTCGCGCCGTGTTCCAGAAGCAACGCCCGCATCGCCGCGTCACCAGTCCTCATCAGTACGGTTTGGCCATCAGCTGTCCTCGCATTGACGTCGGCCCCGGCCGCTACCAGCGCGCGGAAAATCTCCGGATTTCCGTTGCCTCCCGCGAAGTGAAGCGGGGTCCAGTTTGTCTTGTCGCGGGCATCCACGTTCGCTTTTTGCAAAAGCAGGAACTGAACCGCTGACAGCCGTCGCTCGATTACAGCCCAGTGCAGTGCCGTGTGCCCTTCACCATCCGCAGCGTTTAGGTCTGCGCCGTGCGCCAGAAGCACTTCAAGGGCTTCCGCGTGTCCGCCTCGCGCGGCACAGTGGATAGGTCTGTAGTTATACGTCCCAAGGGCCTCCAGGGACGCACCGGCGGCGATGAGCGTTGTCATCGCCTGCAGTTGCCCCCCAAAAGAGGCAGTGCAGAGCGCCGAATCAGCAGCATCTGGTTTGGCTCCCGAAGCGATCAGTTGCTTGATAATTTCGACCTGGTTGTTGGCCGCTGCAGCATGCAGTGCTGCCCCGGAGTTTGCGGCGACCGGGCACGCCGCTAAGATTCGTTGCACGACGGACGCAGCCCCCTCTGCGGATGAGCTCTGCAGAAGGCTAGCGTATTCCTGACCATCCGGGCCGCGGTAACGGCGAAAAATCTCGACTAAGTATCCCCAATCCCGGAGCTTTTTAATTATGTCGTCCATTGGCCTTGCGGATCCGTACGGTGGCTCCTCACCCTGGATCATTCCCTCAAGACGGCCCTCGTCGTCGAGCAATGCTCCTCCCGAATGTCCTCCGCTAATGAAGGTCGACTGGAACAGGATCTTTTTAGCGTCCACTTGCGCCGCGTACTCAGGGCTGACCGAGATCGCCCAACCGAATCCGTTCGGATTTCCAACCGTATAGACAGGGTCTCCTCGCTTGAGTTTTCCCGTACTGCCGCTTAGTCGAGGGAAATTGAGGCGAGAAAAATCCCAGGCGCAGGGAGTAACACCTTCCCTGGTAAGGCCCTCCACACTGAGTACCGCCAAGTCAGCGTCAGCGTCGAAGGTGGCCAAGAGCCGCCCCGCCAGAGGTTTGTTCTTTGCGTCGGCAAATCTCACCTGAATATTGCGAGTCTCGGTTGTTCCCCGGCGAACCACATGATTCGCCGTAACCACGTATACCTTATCCAGGCCGCGCCCGAACACTATGCCCGCGCCACTGATCGGAGCGCCGTCCATTTCGCCGCTGATCATCGCCACCAATTTAAGCGTAAGAGGCCGATTGCGCTCGGCGTCTTCCCTCGCGTCCTGCTGATTTTGTTGTTTGCGGGCGAGTTCGTCCCGCTCGAATTGTACTTTCCAGTCTGGCTCAGGCAGACCGGGAATCTGACCCCAGGAAAAAAGCGGCATTAAGGCCAGTATTGCGACCCGTGCAACGAGAAGCCGGGAGAAATTCTGCATTTTGATGGTAGTATACGCGAGTTATGCAACGGCGAACGGATCAAATCGCACGCGAGTTGCAGTCTTTTCGGCGATTGAACGGTCCGGCAGCCTAAGGGCGCATGGGTGCCGAGCACCCGATCCTGGCCCATTCCGACTTCGAGGCGAATGACTGCTGTGGTTGCCTCGCCCCTGTCATTCCCGATGAACAGGCGGAGATCACAGGCAACGAGTGGCGCGGTGGTGAAGCCGGTACCTGCCCGACACGAGGGAAACCTTGTTTCAATTGGTTACTCACAAAGAGCACCGCAACCTATTTTTGGCCGGCCAATTTGGTCGCAGCCTCGCACACGTCGTTAATAAGTCCGATGCGTCTGTTGATCAAGGTGGCCGTCTTGCCGTCCTTGCCGAGGCGATAAACAAAGATTGCAGAATGGAGCGCGATGCCGCCCTGCTCTGTCGCTACGATCCACCGCGCGCCGGCATTCCAGACAAACATGTAGCGGGCATATTTGTGGCCCTTGACATGTACGTCACTCGTGTCAAACGGTTCGCCCGGCAAAGCAATATCGCCTATCGCGTCGCGCAACGCAGGCGGCAGCCCAGACGGAAGATCAACTTTAACTGCTCCCGGCGGGACGGGGCAGGCCGAGACCGCGTCTGTCTGTGCAGGCGTCCCGGATGCCACCACCATCAACGCGCCGGTCATTGTGCAAAGCCATTTCATTGTTGAACCTATGGGATGGGCGGGACACCGGAGGAGTTCCCAAGAGCCCGATCGCCGAGGAAAACGGTTTCGGAGTCGCGGTTATTGTCCGGGCCCGCCCGGGGCACAGACCAATACACGCGCACTCTGATCTCGCGCATCACCATGCGCCTGGATTCTGTCGACGAACAACGGGCCATTGTAACGACCTCTTCGACCATCTTCGCAAAGGAGCGGGCAAGCTCGCCAGTCGCCGCCAGACCAGCTCATCCTGCCAGGCGATCACCACCGGCCCCGCGAGATGACACCTGGACGAAGACGACGGGCGAAGACACCGTGGTGATCAATA
>Ga0206965_10324_pt1 | contig 13219 bp, 8 predicted proteins | sample Alteio_BWOrgHeat_26_FD_152973 | JGI IMG/M metagenome (GOLD analysis project Ga0206965, IMG submission 152973) | Enriched cells from forest soil in Barre Woods Harvard Forest LTER site, Petersham, Massachusetts, United States -... | ecosystem: Environmental > Terrestrial > Soil > Temperate forest >...
AATGAGGCTGGTGCGAAATTTTTCCCCAAGCTCGCCGGGCTGGAAGATATATACCTCCAAACTAATGGAGTGCCGTGCGGCGTCGATGGCCTCCAGCATTTCCGCCAGTGCTTGTTCTCCGCTGGGCAGCCAGCGAAATTGCTGACCCGACAGGGATGGGCGCGGCAACGCCTTCGCCTGCCTATCGGAAACCTTGCGGGAGAAAATCACCTCGTTTACTTTATCTTTTTTAGATAACGATTCGACCCAAATGTATGGCCGGCATGGATGGTCTAAGGGCGATTTCACCAAGCCCCGAATGTTAATAAAGGCACACATGCCCCACCCTTTCTCAAGGCTACTGAAAAAATATTGAAGAAAGTATTTGCAATATACCGAACGGTATAGTAGATTGGGCTCATGAAACCTGAAGGTGAAACCAAAAAGAAGCTGCTCAAGGTCGCCATGGAGTTGATCTGGGAGCAGAGCTATGGCTCGGTAGGGGTGGAAGACATCTGTAAGCGAGCCGGGGTTACCAAGGGTAGCTTCTATTTTGCCTTCCCTTCCAAGTCCGATTTGGTGTGTGCCGCTTTCGAGGAGCATTGGCAGTGGAAGCGTCCTATTCTCGATCAGGTATTCTCGGCCCAGGTAGGCGCAGTGTCGCAATTCGAGCAATACAGCGATTTGATTGTCAAAGACCAACTAGACAAGTTCAAAACTTTCGGAAAAATGTGCGGATGCCCTTATTGTTCAGTTGGTTCTGAATTAAGCACCCAAGACGAGAATATCCGTCAAAAAATGCATCAGATGGTCGATCGCGCCATCAAGTATCTGGCGGGGGCTGTGCGTACAGCGGTTGACGAGGGTTTAATCAAAGAAAAAGATCCGACGATGCTCGCCAGGCAAATCTACGATTTCACCATCGGTCTGCTCTTGCAGGCTAAAATCGATAATGACCCCGATGTGCTCAAGCGCCTAAAGCCGGGCATCTTTCGCCTCCTCGGAATTAAACTACCAGAACCCGCCTCCGTCTGATTTTTTTGCAGACATGCTTAACTGACCGGTCTATTTAAATTGACTCTAACCGCCTACCAAATTCAAAGACATATTTTAATGAATAAGTTCTCACATTTATCCGGTATCGTAGGACTCGTTGCGCTCGCGTTGTTCAATGGCTGCGCAGTTGGGCCAGATTACAAGACTGTCGCTGTTGAAACGCCGGCGAGTTTTACTGCCGATGGCACCACCTGGAAGGAAGCCAGCCCGCAGGATACAATTGCCAAAGGGCAATGGTGGGAAATGTACGGCGACCCTCAGCTCAACGAATTGGAGACCCAGGCCTCAGAAAATAACCAGAATTTGAAGGCGGCCATGGCGCGAGTGGACCAGGCGCGGGCGTTAACACGCGTCGCCAAATCAGAATTTTATCCCTCCCTGTCATTAGATCCATCCGGCTCGGTATTTCGGCAATCAGCGAATCAACCGGTGCCACCACCAGCGCCTCATCAAGCATTCTCCTCCAGCGATATCCGCGTGCCGATCGACCTTAGTTACGAAGTGGATATTTGGGGCCGCGTGCGGCGGGCGAGTGAAGCAGCCACGGCGGACTTCCAAGTTAGCGTCGCTGATTTTGAGACGATTCGTTTGACGCTCCATGCCGAAGTTGCGCAAACTTATTTCAGCCTCCGCGCAGTGGATGCGGAACTGGCGGTTCTCCAAAGTACGGTTGAATTGCGGCAACAGAGCCTGTCGTTAATTCAGGACCGCTTTCAAGGCGGAGCCAGCAGCGACTTGGAAGTTGCCCAATCTGAAAACGCGCTAGCCACCACCCAAGCTGATCTGGCCGGGGTGGAAAAACAGCGGGAAACCTTTGAGCATGCGCTGGCCGTACTGGTCGGCAAGCCGTCGGGAGCTTTTCATTTGGCCTCGGCCACCTTGGGCGGGTTGCCACCGGAAATTCCCGTGGGCACGCCGTCGAGTCTGTTGGAACGCCGTCCCGACGTGGCGGAAGCTGAGCGTACCATGGCAGCGGCGAACGCCCGCATCGGCGTGGCCAAGGCCGCGTTTTTCCCACAGGTCGAATTAATCGGCAGCGCCGGGTTTGAGAGCGTCAACTTTGGTAATCTGTTTGACTGGCCCAGCAAGCTGTGGGCAATCGGGCCGAGCATTTCGATCCCCTTATTTCAAGGTGACAGGAATAACGCCAACTACAACCGCTCGGAATTCGCCTACCTCGAAACGGCGGCCCTGTATCGCCAGCAGGTGCTGGTTGCGTTTCAGGAAGTGGAAGACGGCCTGAGCGGGTTAAAAACTTTGTCCCAACAAGCGGCAGCCCAGGAACGTGCCGTGTCCTCTGCCCAACGCGCTTACGACATCGCCAATTCCCGGTACAAGGAAGGCTCGATCAGCTTCCTCGACGTGGTGGATGTCCAACGGACCTTGCTGCAAAACCAGCGGGAGGCCGTCCAAACCCTCGGCCAGCGTTATGTGACGAGTGTGCTGCTCGTCAAGGCGCTGGGCGGCGGCTGGCAGGATTCATCCGTCAAAGAATTTTATCCGGTAAGCAAAAACTGATTCCTCTTTTTCTCTAAAAACCACCACACCACCAATCTTAAACTCGAATCGCCATGAAAACCTCCACTCTCCTCTTTTCCCGCAAGGGTATCGCCATCGTGCTCGGCCTGATCTTGATCGGTGCCACCGCCACATTTTTTGTGCATAAAACGAACGCGGCCACGCCAACGCCCACCACCGCGTCCGCTCCAGCCGCGGTTTCCGTCGCCGTGGTGCAGGAAGTCCCCGTCACCGAATGGGATGAATTTTCCGGCCGGGTCCGGGCAGTGGACCAGGTTGAAATCCGACCACGGGTGTCGGGCATGATTGTGGCAGTCCACTTTGAGGAAGGCCAATTGGTCAAACAAGGTGATCCGCTCTTCACCATTGACCCCCTGCCCTATCAAGCTGAATTGGATCGCGCGGAAGCCGTGCAAGCGGGAGCCCAGGCGCAACTCGCGCTGGCGCAAACTGCTTTGGATCGTAGCCGCCGGCTGATTGAGAATCATTCCATCGCCCAAAGCGAACTGGACCAGAGCAACGCTAATTTGCTGGAGGCCACGGCGACCCTGAAGGCTGCGGACGCCGCTGTGCAAACAGCCAAACTGAATCTGGGCTACACCGAAATCACCGCGCCGGTCAGCGGGCGGGTTTCGCGGGCTGAGATCACCGTCGGCAATCTCGTAGGCGCGGGCGTGACGGCGCCGGTCTTGACCACCGTGGTTTCAGTCTCACCGGTGTATGTTGAATTCGACATTGATGAACAAACTTTCCTCCGCTACACGGCCAACGGCGCCGCCGGCAACATGGGCCTCGAGCATATTCCGGTGGCCGTCGGCCTCGCTAATGAAGAAGGCTATCCCCGCGAGGCGCATCTGAAGTCAATTGACAATCACCTCGACACAACATCGGGAACGATTCGGGTTCGAGCCATCGTGGACAATGCCAAGGGTGAACTGACACCGGGAGTGTTTGCCCGCGTGCGCACCGGTGGCTCGGCCTCCACCGCCGCCATCTTGATTGATGACCGGGCCATTGGCACCGATCAGGATAAAAAATATGTTCTGGTCGTTGACGGAGCCAATAAGGTGGCCTACCGCGAGGTAAAGCTGGGGCCCATCTTCAACGGGCTGCGCGTGATTCGCTCAGGCTTGCAGAAGGGCGAGCACATCGTGGTCAATGGTCTGCAGCATGTGCAGCCTGGCGACGTCGTCGCGCCCACCGCAGTCGCCATGACTGGCAATCTGCGGCCCATCGCGAAAATGTAATTCTCCCGTCAGACAATTTTGCCTGAAACTTCCATGAATATTTCCAAATTCTTTATCGACCGGCCCATTTTTGCCGGCGTCTTGTCGACCATCATTTTGATCGCCGGCTTGATCGCGATGCAAAATCTGCCCATCTCCGAATATCCGGAGGTGGTGCCCCCTTCAGTTGTCGTCAAAGCACAGTTCCCGGGCGCCAACCCGGAGACGATTGCGGAAACCGTGGCTGCGCCAATTGAAGAACAAATCAACGGCGTCGAAGGCATGCTTTATATGTCTTCGCAAGCAACGTCCGACGGCCTGATGACGCTGACCATCACCTTCAAGCTGGGAACCTCGCCAGACCTCGCCCAGCAATTGGTGCAGAACCGGGTCAACCAAGCGCTGCCCCGCTTGCCGCAGGAAGTCCAGCAATTGGGGGTGACGACTGTAAAGAGTTCGCCTGACCTCACGATGGTCGTCCACTTGCTGTCTCCGAACAACCGGTATGATATGAACTATCTGCGCAACTACGCCATCCTGAATGTCAAGGATCGGCTGGCGCGCCTGCCCGGAGTTGGTGACGTCGGCCTTTTTGGAGCGGGCGATTATTCCATGCGCATCTGGCTTGACCCACGAAAGATGGCGGAACGTGATCTGGCCGCGAGCGATGTGGTTCGTTCCATTCGGGAACAAAATGTTGATGTCGCCGCCGGTGTCATCGGTGGCCCGCCGTCGGACCAAAGTGTGAACTACCAAATTTCCGTCCATGCGCAAGGGCGGCTGATCTCGGAAGAAGAATTTGGCGACATCGTCATTCGCACAGCGCCGGACGGCGCCATCACACGGCTGAAAGACGTGGCCCGCATTGAATTGGGTGCAAACGGATATGCTTTGCGCTCGCTGCTCGACAACAAATCGGCCGTGGCCATTCCTATTTTTCAGGCGCCGGGTTCGAACGCCCTGCAAATCTCGGATGACGTTCGCCGGACCATGACCGAGCTGTCGAAAGACATGCCCGAGGACGTGACCTACCAAATCGTTTATGACCCGACGCAATTTGTCCGGGCCTCGATCCATGCCGTCGTCGAAACACTGCTCATTGCCATTCTGCTGGTCGTGATTGTCGTCATTGTGTTTCTGCAAACCTGGCGGGCATCCCTCATTCCACTGCTGGCCGTGCCGGTTTCCGTCATTGGCACGTTTGGCATCATGCTGCTGCTGGGCTTTTCCATCAATGCGCTGAGCTTGTTTGGCCTCGTGCTGGCCATCGGCATCGTGGTGGATGACGCCATCGTGGTGGTGGAAAATGTGGAACGCAATCTGGAGCGCGGCTTGTCCCCGAGGGAGGCGAGTTACAAGGCGATGAGCGAAGTCTCGGAGCCCATTATCGCCATCGCGTTGACGCTCGCGGCGGTGTTTGTGCCACTGGCCTTTGTAAGCGGGTTGACCGGCCAGTTCTTCAAGCAATTCGCGCTGACGATTGCCATCTCGACCATCATTTCCGCCTTCAATTCCCTGACGCTTTCTCCCGCGCTGGCCGCCATGTTGCTCAAGAAACATGGTGCAAAAAAAGACGGCTTTCAGCGGCTGATTGATTTCCTTTTCGGCTGGTTCTTTCGGCCGTTCAACCGGGTATTCCATCGCGGGTCCGAGTCTTATGGCACGGGCGTAAAGGCGACGCTGCGTCATAAAGCAGGCATGCTGACCATGTATGCGTTGCTCATCGGCGCGACCCTGTTTCTCTTTCACACCGTGCCCGCAGGCTTTGTGCCGGGGCAGGACAAGCAATACCTCGTCAGCTTTGCCCAACTGCCACAGGCCGCGACCCTGGATCGGACAGAAGACGTCATCCGCCAAATGAGCAAAATTGCCCTGGAGAATCCGAATGTCGAGTCAGCCGTGGCCTTTCCGGGATTGTCCATCAGCGGTTTTACGAACAGTCCGAGTGCGGGAATCGTGTTCGTGACCCTTAAGCCGTTTGAGGAACGCAAGCGCGCCGACCAAAGCGGATTCGCCATTTCCCAACAACTCAATCAACAATACGCGGGCATCCAAGGCGCCTATATCGCTGTCTTTCCCCCGCCTCCGGTTCAGGGTCTGGGCACCATCGGCGGGTTCAAGCTGCAATTGGAAGATCGCGGAGCACTGGGCACGGACGCCTTGAATGACGCCGTCAACGCATTCCTCGCCAAGGCCCATCAAGCGCCTGAACTAACGGGGATGTTTTCCGGGTTTGAAATTAACGTGCCGCAATTAAACGTGGATGTCGACCGGACCCGGGCCCAACAATTGGGCGTTTCGATTCCCGATGTGTTTGACGCTCTGCAAATCTATCTTGGTTCGCTCTATGTAAACGACTTCAATAAATTTGGCCGTACCTATCAGGTACTGGTGCAGGCCGACGCGCCTTTCCGGGCGCATGCGGAGGATATTGGTTTGCTCAAAGCGCGTAACAACAAGGGCGTGATGGTGCCGCTATCTTCACTGCTGAATATAACCCAGAGTCACGGGCCTGATCGGGCCATGCGCTACAACGGTTTCCCGACGGCGGACATCAATGGCGCGCCCGCTGCCGGTTACAGCACCGGCCAAGCCCAGGCCGCGATCGAACGAATCGCCGCGGAGACGCTGCCACGTGGCATCGGCTTCGAATGGACGGAAATCACCTATCAGGACAAAATCGCTGGCGACACGCTTTTCGTCATCCTGCCCTTGTCGGTCTTGCTGGCCTTTCTCGTTCTCGCGGCCCAATACGAAAGTCTGGCACTGCCACTCGCGGTGCTCTTGATTGTCCCGATGGGCCTGCTCTCAGCCATCACCGGAGTCTGGCTGACCAAGGGAGACGACAATATTTTCACCCAGATCGGGCTGGTTGTCTTAGTCGGCCTGGCTTGCAAAAATGCAATCTTGATTGTCCAGTTTGCCAGCGAGCTTGAGCATCAGGGCCGGAGTATCTACGAAGCGGCGGTGGAAGCGGCCCATCTGCGGCTGCGTCCAATTCTGATGACCTCCATCGCGTTTATCGCCGGCGTCGTTCCGCTGGTTCTTTCCACTGGAGCCGGCGCAGAGATGCGTCATGCGATGGGTGTCGCCGTTTTCGCCGGCATGATTGGCGTAACCAGCTTTGGCCTCTTTTTGACGCCGGTGTTCTATGTCCTTTTACGCACACTGGCTACAAAGTTGAAACGTCATGCTGATCCCGCCATCAACACCGAAACTGCCACCGCAGAAGTGAGCAATCGGGAAGAAACCGCCAGTTCGACTTCGCTACACTAAATGCAAATTACCGGTAAAGGCTTTACGGCACTTGCCTATCCATGTTTTGCATTACTGTTCGAGTCGTCACTGCCACTCGTGCAGTCTAGGTATGGACTGAATCACTGCATTATGAAAACTTCCGTTTGATATAAAATTGTAAAATTTCGCTGCTAATTTTCGTTTGCGGAAATTTTGATATTTTCCGATGATTTGCGCATGAAGTACCCCTTTGGTGTGCTGTGGTGTTTGTTCTCAATTTTTATTTTTGGCGTTGCAAGCGCACAAAACATTCCCGCGCCATCGGCTTCAATTGCAGATCTACCCGGCGGTAAAGTTCAGGCCTTTATTGTGCAGGGCAATGTTTCCCTGGTCGACAAAGACGGAAAGCAATCCAGCCTCAAGCGCGGTCAGGTTTTTGGGGAAGGTGTCGTTATAAAGGCTGGCCGAGGATCAAGTGCATTGCTCGTTTTTTCCAACGGAGTTGTACTCAAAATATTGGAAAATTGCCAAATCTCCGTTGACCAATTCAAGCAAGTACTCTTTGACGAAAAGTCCGAGGGCACTTACCTACAGCTAAAAAAAGATCCCAGCAAATCAGTGGTCACGCTAGACCTGCGCAATGCCCGGGCCGAGATTGTCGCTCCTGCGCTGGACGATGCCGCAGGGTCTTCTTTTACTATCAATTCCCCAGCAGGCAGTTTTTCCGTGCATGAGGGCATTTTTTCAATTTCCGTCGTGAGGAACTCCGCCGGCCAAGTAGCGAAAATTCTCGGCAACAGCTATGTCGGCATGTTGTCGACGGTTCTTTCGGGTGCAGCTTCAAAGACAACTTCAACCACCAAACGGCCCAATGCCCTTCTGCCGGAGAGCCAAATCCAAACTCATCTGAACGTCGACCCAATAACCGGAGCCATCGTTAACCCGGATGTCATTGATGCAAGAATCCCCCAAGATTATTCGCAAAAAGCAATTGATGCCATCTACGCTAGTTTGAATTCTGCCAGAGCCGACAATTCGCTCGGCCCATTGCCGCCTCCAAAGGCCTCACCACCCACACAACCCGCAGGATGGTTGTCGATGGATTTCGATCCCGATACCGGCCCTCCTTAAATTTCCCAGTGGCTGCCGCATATCGGTCGCATACTTATTCTCATTCCACCGGCGGCACTTCATATAACGGTTGCGCACCGGGCTTGGGCTGGGGTTTCGACATCGGGCGGAGTAAATCGACCAGGGTGCCGGTAGCGGTGTATTTTGTCTGGCCGCCTTTGGCCACGCGCTCGTAGTTGCCCACCACCCACAGGATAATGGGCCGGCCAGTCGCGGCATTGCTGCCAAAAAAGCTTTCGTGAAATTCCGCGTAAGTGCGGTAATGCAGGATGACGGCGTCCGGCGGGTTGGCCTTCAACTCGTCGAGGACATGGTCCACGCCCACATAACCCAGAGCCACCGGGTGAAACTCCATTTCCGCCAGCGGGCTGCGCACGCGCAGGTGGTAATTGGCCGCGATACCTTCCGGAAATGCCACCAGCGTCTTCGCGTTCGGGGTCTTCACGCGGTAGAAGTGAATCATCATGTTGAGCAGCGAGCCAGTCGACAGATCAATGGTGCGGTGGTCCGCCGTTATTCTCGTCGGAAAAGTGAAAAACTGGTCGCGCCCCTCGCCCACGCTGGCCGTCTTGCTGGCGTAGACCTTGAGGCTGATGTTGCCGAGCGCAGTCACGCCATACAAAACCAGGGCGGTAAAAATCGCCGACATCAACCAATGCGCCCGCGGCCGTACCGACGGCAGCCGGTGGACCTCGCCCACGACAAGGTGCACGACAAACAACACCGCGAGCGGCATCATGAAAAAACCAAATTGATAAATACGCCCGTGCAGGACCATTCGCGCCATCATCAGGGCCGACGCCGTGCCAACCACCGCCATGCTCTGCAAGTGCGCCGTGTCCGTCCGGCCCCGCCAGGCATCCCACCACGCCCACCCGGCCGCCATCGCCGCAACTAAAATAACGGGGAACACAAATGCCGTCCCCACATCCATCCAATAATCGGTGTGGTTACCCAACCACCCGCCTACTCCGGCGGTGGCGAGCATTACCAGCAGACTAAAACACCACTCGGGGCTGAATCGTGATGCCCGCGACCATACCCAGGAAGCGCCGAGCATCACACCGACAATCAACAACAGCACGCCTCCGGCCTCCAGATGGTTCATGAAATGCGGCCATGGCTCGTCGAAGCCAAAAAACCTCTGCATCAATACGGAATGTTCAATTACATCCTGAAAGCGCGCGTTCAGCACCGTGTGCGGCACATAGTCAACCGCAAGCAAGGCGTAGGCAAATCCGCCGCGGCAGGCAAAATAGATGAAGAGCGGAAGCCAGAGGCTGAGAAATCCAAGAAATCCCCACGCTGCCGTCCGCCCGACCCAGGCGCAGGCGCCCCGCCAGTTTGCTGCCGACGGGTCTTTGCGCGCCGTGCCTAAAAATCCCGCTCCAACATAGACCACCAACGCCCCGAGCGAGGCCAGCAACGGTTCCGGCTTGTCCACGTAGGCCACGGCCAGCCCAAATCCAGCCAGCACCAGCCAAAACGGCCGCGGCGATTTAATTTGGCGCAACAACGCCCATAGTAACAACACCAGTCCGGCAAAACCATAGGTGGACTGCGCCACATAAGGCGCAATGAAATTGTAATTCGCAATCGAGGTAAAATGCCCGAACGCAAAGACCACAATAAATACCACCAGGCACAGCCACCGCGACAGTCGATTCCCTAGCTCACCAAAAATCGCCCAAACCAGCAGCAACACCCCGACCGTCAATACAATGTTCATCCATACGATGGTATCAATACCCACGCCAAATACATGAAAGCCCGCGCCTTCCGTCAATTGCGGCAGCGGCCCATACCAGGTCGTCACGTCGCGATACAACATGTCGCCCTGGCTCACCCGCCAGGCCATGTACAAATCTTTGGGGAAGTCGATCAGCGGATCCATCCACTTCAACCAACTCCTCGACAGCATAAAAACAAAGAGGCCGGCGATGGAAAGCCCTTCCGCAACTCCCAACAACCAACCAACCCATCGCGGCAAAGGAACCTGGTCCTCAGCTGCCGGTTTCGGCGCGGATGCTTCCACTGGCGCCGACTCCACGACCGGCTTCGGCACACTCACTGGAGATGGAGTCTGTGCGGCACGGCGGGCTGGTGGGCGATTACTCATTGAACAGTTGCCGCAATTTGGCCCGGAGTTGACCGACTTGGCGAGTCTGAAGACGTATTAGTGGCCACTTTCGGTTGCCGGCAGCGAAGCCTCATTGGCATCGTGCAACAACTCCATCCCGCTCGAACCAGGAGTCCGCGGGCTAAGCACATCAATTTCATGAAGTGTAACTGTTTTTTGCGTATGCCCTGCGCTTACATCCAGCCAATAATGATCATCTATCCAGAAAATCAGGTTGCGACCACTGGCTTCGTCCGCACCAAAATAGGGTTTGCCGAACTCCGCAAAATTGCGGTTATGCAAAATAATGGTTTCGGGCGGGTTCGCCGACAGCTCTGCCAGCACATGCTCGGGCCCGGCATAAGCCAGCGCCACCGGATGAAACTCCAGTTCGGTTAACGTCGTGGGCACCCTCAAATTGTAATTGACCGCAATGCCCTCCGGAAACACCACCAACGACCGGGCGTTCGGGGTTGTCTCCTGAAACGCTTCTTCCAAAACTTGTAGAACCGCCCCATTCTTTAACACCCCGGGAGCAAAAGTGTAAAAGTGGTCGCGACCTTTGCCGATCTCGAAGTTTTTCCTCGCGTAGTTGCCTAAACTGATTTGGGCCAAAGCTGACACGCCCGCCAACACGAGGGCAGAAAATACCATCGGAAGCAATAAATTGGCTCGTCGGGCGCCCGCGAGCGGCCGGGACGCCTCGACCACCACGAGATGAATCAACCAGAGCACCGCCAGGGGCATCATAAAAAATCCGAATTGATAAATGCGTCCATTCAATATCATTCGCCCCAGCATCAACGCGGCCGCCACCCCCACCACCGCCAAACCCAAGGGACGAGCCCAGTCTGCCCGCCCCATCCATGCAACCCGGATACTCCACCCTGCCACGACAACTGCGGCGAGTATTACGGGGAATACTACTGCTGCGCCAATTTCCGACCAGAGTGCCGCTCGGTATTCAGCCAGCCAGACGCCCAGTCCGCCCGCGCCCACAGCCAGCACAAGCCCCAGCCACCAGCCCAGGCCATACTTCGGCGCCCGCGTCCAGATCCATGACGCCTTCACCATTACGCCACAAACCACCAGCAACAATGTACCGGCCGCCATTTGCAGGAAAAAATGAACCCATGGCTGATCAAAACCAAATACCGCCAGTTGCATCGGGGCCGTCATCACGGCGTTGCGAAACCGGCTGGACAGTACTGAGTAAGGCACAAAGTCCGCCGCCCGGATGGCGTAACGCAGTCCACCGCGGAACAGAAAATAAAAAAAGACCGGCAACCAGAGACTCAAAAAGCCTCCCGCCAGCCACATCACCGCCGTTCGCCCCCAGCAAACCGCGCCGTACCAATCCCAGACTGGTGGCTGCTTTCGAACTATTTGAATGATACGGACCGTATAATAAATGCCCAGTGAGCCAACCGCCGCCAACAATGCTTCCGGCTTGTCCAAATAGGCCACCGCCAGACCCAAGCCGGCCAGTCCAAGCCACCAGGTTCGATTCGATTGCAAATGATGAGTCAAAGCCCACAAGACGAGAACCAATCCGGCAAATGAGTAAGTGGTCTGCGCCACATAGGGCGCCAAAAAATTGAAATTCGCCATGACCGCATAATGCCCAAATGCAAACACGCTTAAAAACACCACCGTCACCAGCCAGCCCGACCATTGGTTGCCCAGCGTGCGAAAAATGTCCCTCAGCAAAACCGCCACCAAGGCGGTCAACCCAATGTTGGTCCAGATCATTGTATCAATCCCCACTCCGAAAATATGGAATGCGGCGCCCTGGGCGAGTTGGGCGAGGGGACCGTACCAATTCGCCAACTGCTTATACATCATATCCCCCACCGATACGCGCCACGCGAAATACAAATCCCGCGGAAAATCCACGAGGGCATCCATCCAACGCAGCCAGCTGACATTTAAAAGATACACATAGAGCAAAAAAACTGAAAGCGGCTCAACTACGGCCAATATTCGTTTCCATGGTATCGGATTCAGGCCCTTCGCCTCCATTGACGGAGCCCGCGAGGCCAAAGCTGCCGGAGTTGGTTCAGGCACTGACCGGTCTGGTCGGCGGGTCTTTGCTCGCTTCTTTTTACTCATGTCAGAAAATATTGCGTGGTTTGATTCTGTCTAGCCAATGGCGAAGCAAACCGGACGAAAGTCGGCGGACAATATTATGTCCCCGTCATTCATTGTGAATTGATGGCCTTCATAAACTGTTCAGGGCTGGGCAGCGGAGCCGAGGTCGAGGCGCCAGCTGAGGCCTTCGGTACCAGCAAGTCGATGGCATCACCCGTGGGCGTGAGCGGTTGCTTGATATTGTGATTATAGTATTCGCTATGCGGACCGGCGTTCCATGCCTCGACGTAATTGGCCGCAATCCAATCCAGAATGGCGCTGCCGCTGCCTTCATCAAAACCAAAAAACAGCACGTTAAATTCCGTCATATCCCGCATGTAGAAAAACACGGCGTCTGGCGGGTTGGCCTTGAGTTCATCCGCCACGTGTTGCGGCCCTGCGAAACCCAACCCCGTGGGATGAAACTCAACTTCCGGCACCGGCGAAGGTATCCGCGAATGGTAATTGGCCGCTGCTGACTCGGGAAACGCCGCCAGCGTTTTCGCTTTCGGCAGATCCCTCGCGATTTCCTCCAGCATCGATTTAAGGATCATCCCAGCCTCCGAATGTAGAATCCGAGGCTCTTCTTTAGTTCCGGGAGGCGGCCAGGGCGAAAAGGTGTAAAAATGGTCGCGTCCCGTACCAACTTCGAAGGTCTTTTGCGCATAGATTCGCTCAGATGAGGCCGTCACCGCCCAGCCGCCATACAGCACGACTGCGGCGAAGGCCACCGGCAGTAACCAGTTGCGCCGGTACTGTCCCGCGATTGGCCGGGCGCATTCACTCACCATCAGGTGGACGATAAATAACGCCGCCAATGGCG
>Ga0206965_10325_pt1 | contig 13178 bp, 9 predicted proteins | sample Alteio_BWOrgHeat_26_FD_152973 | JGI IMG/M metagenome (GOLD analysis project Ga0206965, IMG submission 152973) | Enriched cells from forest soil in Barre Woods Harvard Forest LTER site, Petersham, Massachusetts, United States -... | ecosystem: Environmental > Terrestrial > Soil > Temperate forest >...
TGATGTTGCCAAAGCTGATGTTTGCTCCCATATTGAGCACCGCACTTAGCATTGGCGCTGCGCCGCCGCAGGGCATGGCGGGCAATGAACCGTCAGCTTCCAGTGAGAGCGAAGCTCCAAGATTGGGGTTGGAATCATATGATCCGTTGTTCGGAGTTGTGGTATTGGAGGGGTTAGGAAGCGCATAGGCGGGGCACACGATAGCAGGACCGCCGCCATTGGGATTATTGGCTACAGGCGTGCAGCCAGCGGTAAGAGTGGTGTTGCCTAAACCTGCGAAAGTTACGCCTGTCCCTCTGTCGGGTCTGAGCGCCAGAGGAGGATCTTCACCGTTAATCACGCAGGTGGTAATAGCACCGGTCGCAGGCAGGCCCGTGTTGGCATCAGGCATGCAACCGCCGGCAGGGCATTCAATGTCGGCCGTATCGGAGAGTGTGGTGGTCGTGGTCAAAGGGCTGCAGGCAAGTGCTCCGTGAGAAAAGCATAACGTAACCACACATGCTGCGCTGATGCGTTGAATATTATATATTATAGAATCTTTCATACTCTATCTCCTAATGTGCTGCCGGCGTGCTGGTGCGTACATCCTGTGTCGGTCGATAAATTTCAAACTTACCCCATAAGGTCGGCCCAAATGTGCATGCAGCCATCTTGGGATCACTGCAGCTGCCGTAATTATTGACAGTGGGTGGCGCGGTAGAACCGGTGGCCACATAGGGTTGATCACCGCAGGAATCCGCAGTCTGTGTACCGGTTTGCCCTACGATTTCTAACACGTTGTTGGGAAGGCGCTCTTTATAGATTGTACGTGTCTGCCCAAAACCCCTGTAGTTTGTATTGCCGCAAGCATCCGGGTATTTGCCGTTATTGACGTCCACAACGGTGATGTAATTGCTGCAGCTGGTGACACAATTGGGTTGGCCATTGCATTGCGAGGTGCTACTGGCGGCGGCCATCAACTGGTAGCCGCAGATGCTGCCATCGGAGCACTGACTGCCATAGACGCTGCAGCTGGTGGTGTTATCGCTGCAGACTAGGTTTGTGCTAGTCCATGTGTTTTTGCCGACCCCAGTGACAATTGCCATGAAGGGCATCACGTCTGCGTGAGTATCTTCTACGTCGGCATGTGTGAGGTAAACAATATCTCCTACTTGCGCATTATCGAGACCGCCTGTGACATTACCGGGTCCTGAATATTTTCCTGTAGATCCGCCAGCCCCACTGCTGCTTCCGAGCGAAGGGAAACGGTCGGGTGCATTGAGATCGCTTAAATATCCGCGCCAGCGCAACTCCCAGGGATTGGTTTTTAGGTCAAATGTGCAGGCGCTGCCATTAGCGCAGCTACCGTTATTGCACGCGCTCCCGTCGGTGCAGAAATAGTATTTGGAATTGAAATATCCCCCCGCGGCAGATAGTGGCCCTTCTTCGGTGCCTAGCACTTTGAATGTTTTGTCATATTGCGCAAGGCAGTTGAGACCAAAATCATGGAGGCTGTTCATCTGGTATTGTTTGAGTTCCGACCAGCTGGTGATGGCGTCGGGCTTGGGAACATTGATGCAACCGTTAGCATAACTTGATCCGCTGGTAGTGCTGCCGGGAATCACACTGGTAACGCCGCTGTTGGCCTGTGACGCGCTGCCGCCGCCGCCATATTTGCAGCTTTTACCTTCCATGCCGACGCCGACGATGACATCGTCTTTGCCCTTGTCGCAACTGGGATTGTAGTTAGTAGAGGAGTCAGAGCTTCCTCCCGCGGCCGTGCCGGTATCCCACCAGCGCATATAAGGCATATGCACCGCTTTGTCGGAAGGATTATTGTCCTGTGCCGAGCCGGTAAAATACTCTTTAAACGAATAGCCTTCCGGCACCGGTGAAAGCTCCGGGTCTTCCCGCAGATTACGGATTTTGAGCGTATTGATGGGAGCAAGCGCTTGCGCCAGATTGTCGCAGCATTGCTTGATAGTGCCGCAGGACTGGCACATCAGCGGCATGCCATCTTTCTTATCGTATTTGGTGCTGCAGACCGGCCATTCACCCGCTTTACTGTAAAACGTTTTGCAGGTCGTTGCCGGAGTGCCTACCGGATATCCCGGATAATCTACCGGCAAGGTATCGTTTACCGTATCCTTGTAGGCGCTAATCGGATCAACCGTTTTCCAGGGATAGGGATAAATCGTGCTTACATAACCTATGATGAGCGAATTTACCTGACTCCAGAAACAGCTCTGATTTGCTTTTATACGGCACCCCATGCATTGCTGGAATGCTGCTTTGCGGAAGCTCAGCACATCCACCGGAACAGCAGCACAGCGTACCACGCAATCGCTTTTATTCAGGGCGATCGGATCATAGCCGACACCAAAAGGCATTGGCGCTTGCGTGCCACCCAGAAGGACGGTTTGTGGAGACATATCCCGGTCCGTGCCCTGGAAATCCCAGCGTGGAGAGAAGGGGTGTGTGGGATCAAATATGCGTTCATACGGCATTTGCGTCATCGCAGAATTCTGAACAGAAGAAAGCGCCGCCGGTGCAGAAATCCCAGGCCCTTTAATTGGTCCTCCACCACTGCCCCAGGGAGTTGCCCCCGCATCTCCCGTATTGCCTCCGCCGTTGAGTGTATAATTGCTGGAAAGTACGCCGTTCCAGGCCTTGCTCAGATAATCCGATGCTTTATAGTCAGCCTGCACCGGAGAAAGCTTGAGTGGTTGGCACATGCTTTCATTAAATGGATAGAGATGCTGGCGGTAGGTTTCGTTGAAAATGATGTTAGGGGTTGATGCTGCAGTCAGAATAAACTGGTTGGCACAACTGTCGTATTGCAGGCGGCTCCACACCTGAAGGCTGTTGGTATCCAGACCACAGCTATTGCTGATAGGTTGACACTTGGCCATATCAAGTGCAGCGGTATTTATCGCTGCGCCGTTAGTGCAGGTGCTACCGTCGCTGCAGGTGCTGCCTATGGTGCATGACGATCCGTTGGAGCAGTTGCCGGATGTGGTGGCGCTTCCATCTTCGGTTGCCTGCACATCGTTATAAGCCATTCCGGTGTCGGAAACATTGGTCTTCACAGGACTATTCACATCCGTAATGATATTGACGCCCGTGCCGCGATAAAGACCTGATTGTGCGGTGGTATCCACATCCATATAAAGCCAGGGAAAAAATTGTACGAGCGATATGGCGGGAGTGTTTTTCATAGGCATTTTGCCGCCAGGCATCGAGCCTTGTGTGCCGGGGTCAAGAGGTGCGCCAGGATTTACGGCTTTTGTATTATCTACCGGATTCATTGCCCCGGTTAATTGCAGGTTTTTGTAGCGATCGTCTCTGTTGGGCGTGGGAGCAAGAGGGCTGCCTTTGCATTGAATCGGAGGGCAAGGATCACCCGGCAAGCCATTATTTCCTCCCATGCCACCCGCACCACCGCCCATACCGCCGCTGCCACCCATATCACTGCTGCCTCCCATGCCGCTCATTCCGTTGCCACCCATTCCTCCCATACCGCCCATATCGCTTCCCATTCCCCCCATACCGCCGGTGAGGCCGCCACTGATGCCACCACTAATCCCGCCTAGACCTCCGGTAAGTCCACCGCTGATGCCACCGCCGATACCGCCAAGTCCTCCTGTGAGTCCTCCACTGATGTCGCCGCCAAATCCGCCAAGTCCACTGAGTCCGAGGCTACCACCAAGGCCACCATCAAATCCCAGTCCGCTTAAACCACCAAGCCCGCTAAGTCCGAGATCACCGCTGAGTCCACCAGTAAGTCCGCTAAGTGCACCGGCGAATTGACCGCTAAGTCCACTACCAAGCCCGCCAAGTCCAAGATCACCGCTGAGTCCGCCGGCAAGCCCGCTCAGCCCACCGCTAAGGCCTCCGCCAAAGCCTAACCCGCCAAGCCCGCTAAGTCCGAGATCACCGCTGAGTCCTCCAGTAAGCCCACTGAGTCCGCCGCTAAGGCCTCCGCCAAAGCCTAACCCGCCCAGCCCGCCAAGTCCGAGATCGCCGCTCAGTCCTCCGGCAAGCCCACTGAGTCCGCCGGTAAATTCACCGCTAAGGCCTCCGCCGATTCCTAATCCACCGAATCCGCCACTAAGCCCACCACCGATTCCCAGTCCGCCGAGTCCACCGGAAAGACCTCCACTAAGCCCACCACCGATTCCGAGTCCGCCAAGTCCACCGGAAAGGCCTCCACTGAGTCCACCACCGATTCCTAATTCGCCGAAGCCGCCGGAAAGACCTCCACTGAGTCCGCCACCGATTCCGAGTCCGCCGAGTCCACCGGAAAGGCCTCCACTGAGTCCACCACCGATTCCTAATTCGCCGAAGCCGCCGGAAAGACCTCCACTGAGTCCGCCACCGATTCCCAGTCCGCCGAGTCCACCGGAAAGGCCTCCACTGAGTCCACCACCGATTCCTAATCCGCCGAAGCCGCCGGAAAGACCTCCACTGAGTCCGCCACCGATTCCCAGTCCGCCAAGTCCACCGGAAAGGCCTCCACTGAGTCCACCACCGATTCCTAATCCGCCGAAGCCGCCAGAAAGACCTCCACTAAGTCCGCCACCGATTCCGATTCCGCCAAGTCCACCAGAAAGGCCTCCACTAAGTCCGCCACCGAGCCCGAAGTCACCACTGAGCCCACCTCCTACACCTCCGCCACTGAATCCTATTCCACCACCAATTCCAGTAACACCTCCTGTGACACCACCACTAATGCTGCCACCACCGATCCCAACACTGCCACCGCTGAATCCTCCCGTAACACCGCCACCGATATTACCGCCGGTACCGCTAACGCCACCGCTAATGCTGCCGCCGCCGATCCCAACACTGCCACCGCTGAATCCTCCCGTACCACCGCCGCCGATATTACCACCGGTGCCGCTAACGCCACCGCTAATGCTGCCGCCACCGATCCCAACACTGCCGCCGCTGAATCCTCCCGTAACGCCGCCACCGATATTACCGCCGGTACCGCTAACGCCACCGCCGATCCCAACACTGCCGCCGCTGAATCCTCCCGTAACACCACCACCGATATTACCGCCGGTACCGCTAACGCCGCCACTAATGCTGCCACCACCGATCCCAACACTGCCACCGCTGAATCCTCCCGTGATACCACCGCCGATGTTACCGCCGGTACCGCTAACGCCACCACTAATGCTGCCACCACCGATCCCAACACTGCCACCGCTGAATCCTCCTGTGATACCACCGCCGATGTTACTGCTGGTTCCGGTAACACCTCCCGTAACGCCACCACGGATTCCAATACCACCGCTGATGTTAGCGCTGGCTGCGGTAGCGCTATCGTTGATGCCATTTAAAAAATCTCCGGTAAGTCCTATGCCGACGCTACCGCCGAAACCACTAAAGAAATCTCCAGTGAGCCCAGAACCAACGCCACCGCTTACACCTGCGTTAATAGTAGCGCTTGCAATAGGGGGGGGTATGGAAACATCGGCAGAAGGCGCGTTTTGGTCCTGTGCAACTGCAGACAGGGAAAGCAGGTCAAGGCAAACAATTATCGCAAGCGCTGCCATTGCAGCCGATCGAATAGTGCCCTGCATAAAGTTTTTACCTGTGCGCATGAATGCGGACATATTTCTACTAACCGCCTTAAAGCGTAGCATAATTATGTTTCAGTTTCATGACAATTTGTGACAAAATAGGCCTTTAAGAAAAGAATTATTTACGTATGCTACGTTCATGGACGACATTGATACCGAAGCAGTAGCCAAGGACATTGAAGACGGCACCTATTTCGTCGCGGCGCGCCGATGGTACTCTGACCTGTTTCATACCCCGATTGCCGAACGCAGCTATTACCTTATTGTTATTTGTCTTGCCATTATCAACAGTTATTACGGGATAGCATCTTTTTCCCGCATTTTTCCGCTTAAACCCGTGGTGCCATTTGTTATCTACTCACAGGATATATACGAAGACATGCCACATATTGTGCCGCTGACGTCAAGCTCACGTGACGATGTCAATGCGGCGGTAATGAGTTTTATGATCAAAAATTATGTGATAAATCGTGAATCGTACGATTTGTCGTTATATGAGTTGCGTTATCGCAACATCATGAGCCAAAGCACGGACGCTGTGTTTGCTCATTATAGAGATCTTATGGATGCTTCCAACCCTTATAGCCCCTATCGTCTTTATACCAACAAGGCCAAGCAGATTGTAAATATTCTTTCGTTTACCTATGAGCGTCACCCTCAGATGTCGCATGCGCAGGTGGTGTTTGAAGACTCCGTGGTCTCCCTCGACAGTAACGAGGAAATCGGCCATACAAGATGGCGGGCGGATATTACGTTCGATTATACGGATTTTGTCGTTAACCAGCAATTGGCAGAGCATAGCGCCGTTGCAGAATTTTTTGGCTTGACGCCAAGCACAGCGAAAGATAGCGGTGATAACCGTGATGTGATACCCATGGCCTTTACGGTATCCGATTATCAGACCAAGGAACTTCTGGAATAAGCATGCGTAACCGGGCGATTGTTTTTGGGGTGTGGATGTGCCTAATGACCGCAGGTTCTCTGCCGGCATGGGCCGTTATCGCCCCGGTTCCCATCGCTACCGACGCGCGCATCAAAACCATCATGTATGCCCCCAACGAAGTCTATAAATTCACCGGCTATTATGGTTATCAGACGATTATCGAATTCGCGCCGGACGAAGAAATCGGCACTATTTCCATAGGCACTCCCACTCCCTGGCAGATTACGCCTTCGGGCAACCGCCTATTTATTAAGCCGGTGGAACAGGATGCGACGACGAACATGACCCTGATTACCAACAAACGCACCTACTTCTTTGAGTTGCATGCGGGTGAGGCAAAAGATGTTGCTGACAAAAATATCACATTCGAACTGCGTTTTGTGTATCCAGGCGACGATAGCGGCATCACGCAGGTTACCAGCATGGATAAGGTGCCCGATCTTTCGCAGGAGAACTTGAGCAAATATAATTTCAAATACACCATTACCGGTTCGGACGATATTTCGCCGATTCGCATTTTTGACGATGGCGAGTTCACTTATTTTCAGTTTCATGACGTCAATGCTGATATTCCCGCCTTCTATCAGGTGGATGCAAATGGCAACGAGTCTTTAATCAACTACCGTGCCCGCGGGCCGTACATTGTAATAGAGCGAGTGGCCGCCCGCTTTACTTTGCGCCATGGGATTAATGTGGTGTGCGTCTTCAATGAGGGCTGGGGTGCCAAGCCCGTTGCGCCGAAGAAGAAATTTCTGGGTATTTTTTAGCTGGCGAAACTCGCCTTTTCCTCAGGCGTGAGTGAAGCAGCGTGAGCATCGAACACTCGCTGATGGTAGTCCTTTAGCCACGCTTTCTCCTCTGTTGTGAGCAGCGATACTTCCACCAGGCGCATGTCGATGGGTACAAGCGTAATGGTTTCAAAGCCGAAGTAGCGTTTGCCTGCAACAGAAGACATTTCCTTTACCACCACGAGATTCTCAATGCGGATGCCGTATTCGCCTGCCTTATAATAACCCGGTTCGTTGGAGAGAATCATGCCGGGCATGAGCGCCACGCCACCGCTGCGCTTGCTGATGCCTTGCGGCCCTTCGTGTACCGAAAGATAACTACCCACGCCATGCCCTGTGCCATGATCGTAATCAAGTTTTTCCTGCCAAAGATATTGGCGCGCGAGTGCATCAAGTTGCGAACCGGCGGTGCCTTCAGGAAAAACGGCGCGGGCAAGTGCGATATGCCCTTTGAGCACGCGTGTAAATCTATCCTTCATTTCAGCAGTAGGAGTGCCTAGCGCAATGGTGCGCGTGATATCGGTCGTGCCGTCAGGATACTGTCCGCCGGAATCCAGCAGCAGCATGGAGTTTTTATCCAACGGCCGATTCGTTTGCGGTGTAACACGGTAATGCACGATAGCGCCGTTAGGGCCACTGCCTGCGATGGTGGTAAAGCTTGGCTCAAGGTAAAGTGGCGAGGCTTTACGGAATTCTTCCAGCTTGGCTGCTGCGTCCATCTCGGTGAGTGGTTTAGTATTAACGTTAAGCCAATGGAGAAAACGCGTCACCGCCAGCCCATCACGTATATGTGCTTGGCGCATGCCTTCAAGTTCGGCTTTGTTTTTGCAGGCTTTGGGCAGAGCGCAAGGATCAGCCAATTCGATAATCTCTGCACTCGCCTGTTTTAGCTGTTGGTAAAACCATGCTGGAGAACCTGCCGGATCGTACAGCACATGTTGCTTGCCGAAGTTTGCTAAATCACCTGCGAGAGCAGAGGGGGCTTTAAGAATAACGTCATTTCCCAAATGCGCGCGTACTTGCGACGATACGCGTGGCTCATCAAGATATAGTGTTACTTTTCCTGATTTGGCGAGCAGGGCATAGCATAGGATAAAAGGAGTAAATGGCACGTCATTGCCACGTATGTTAAGTAGCCAACAAATAGAATCAGGCGCGGTGAGCATGGCTGCATCTGCGCCCTTTGTGGTAATATCCTTGGCGATGCGCGTGCGCTTATCTGCCGACGATTCACCCGTATATTCTATCGGCTGAATACGCACAGGGCTTGCAGGCGGGGCGGGGCGGTCTTTCCATAATGCGTCTATCGGATTTGGTGTTACCGGTTGCCATGTAATATGCTTGGCTTCGCGCTCATAGCGTCGGATAGAATGTAAGGTGTGCAGCTTGGGATCATAGCCGATGACCGTACCTTTAGCCGCCTGCGTAGCAATCCATTTCTCTGGCGCCATGTCGCCACTATTATGTAGGTCAAACCCTTTGACTTCGGTTTTGGCTTGCAGTGTGTAACGTCCGTCGGTGAAAAAGGCTGCTTTGTCTTTTAAAACAACTGCTATTCCGGCGCTCCCGGTAAAACCAGTGAGCCAGGTGAGGCGCTTGGCGGAGTCTGGCACGTATTCGCCCAGGAATTCATCATTCACCGGGAGGATGAATCCATCCAGTTCATGTTGTAAGAGCGCTGCGCGAAGATCAGAAGGGGACATAGGGTTGATGGTTGGCAGTTGATGATTGATAGTGTTAAATAGAATATCACTGCCAACCGCCAACTATCAACCATCAACTATGCGACCAAAGCATAAAGAAAAACCTCCTTCCGGCCATCCGTGCGCTGTGGAAGGCTGCAAGGAGCCGGGAGAATATAAAGCCCCGCGCTCGCGTTATGACACGGGCGCTTACCAGTATTTGTGCGCCGATCACATCCGCCAGTTCAATCAGGCATGGGACTATTTTTCCGGCTGGACCCGTGGTGAAATCGAGGCATTTATGCATTCTGCTGTCCACGGTCACCGCCCGACCTGGAAAATTGGCAGCCAGCCGTTATTCACTGCGCAACAGCTACGCGATGGCTTCTTCAGAATGCTGGGTGAAGCGCCGCCTAGGGCCAGTAAACCGCAGGACCCGCGCATCCCGCGCAAGGAACGCGAGGCGTTGGCTACGCTTGATTTGGAGCCGGGTGCCGACCTTGCCCTGATCAAATCGCACTACAAAAAGCTTGTAAAGAAATACCATCCCGATGTTAATAAGGGCGATAAAAAATCGGAAGAAACATTTAAGCGTATCACCGCCGCCTATGCCGTGTTGGTGAAAGCGTCTGAAAGGAAGGAATGAACGTGGTCAGCCAGAAAAAGAGTGAGAGCAATAGCTTTATTGATGCACCCGATACTACGGTTTCAGCGCGCGAGGTATTCGGTATTAATGTCGACTTCAAAGTTCCTGCTTTTTCACAAGGAAACGCCTATGTGCCGGAAGTGGACAAAGCCTACCGCTTCAACGAAACCACGACACGGGCGATTTTGGCGGGCTTCGTCCATAACCGCAAGGTGCTGATTCAGGGGTATCACGGCACCGGCAAGTCTACCCATATTGAACAAATAGCGGCACGCCTTAACTGGCCCTGCGTGCGCGTGAATCTCGACAGCCATGTGACGCGCATCGATCTCATTGGCAAAGATGCTATTGTGCTGCAGGATGGCAAGCAAGTGACTGCGTTCCACGAGGGCATTCTGCCGTGGTCGCTGCAACGGCCTGTGGCACTGGTGTTTGATGAATACGATGCTGCACGGCCCGACGTGATGTTCGTCATCCAGCGCGTGCTGGAAGCACAGGCACGCCTCACGCTGCTCGATCAAAATCGTGTGATTGTGCCGCATCCCTTTTTCCGCCTGTTTGCTACTACTAATACAGTTGGGTTGGGTGATACTAGTGGCCTTTATCACGGTACGCAGCCGATTAATCAGGGGCAGATGGATCGTTGGAATATCATCGCCACGCTGAATTACCTGCCGGATGCAGAAGAAATCGCCATCGTGCTGGCCAAGGTGCCATCTTATAATAATGCGAAGGGCAAGGCTGTCATCAAAGCAATGGTCGCCATGGCTAATCTCACTCGCGAGGGCTTAAAGGCAGGCGATATTTCTATCGTTATGTCGCCGCGTACGGTGATTACCTGGGCAGAGAACGCAAAAATATTCGAAGATGTCGATGCTGCATTCCAGATGACGTTTCTTAATAAGTGCGACGAAACCGAAAAAGCCGTCGTCGCCGAATATTACCAGCGCTGCTTTAATGTGGATTTGTTGGGCGACGTAGCGCGGGTTAGTTAAAAAGTATCATTAATATCAGTATGTTGGATCTGTAATTATTTGTTAATTAATCTCTGCTAATCTTATGGCTAACCAGAATTAGGGTTGCCTGATGAAGTGTGGATTTTATTCAACAAACAATTTTCCCAGAGACATCCCTGTTACGGATTGTATTCATGTGCCAACTGGTGCGTATGCTATAGTTGATCTGGAGAGAGACTATAAACATCGTCCGCGGATACTTGCGTCTGTCGGTTATATAGAATGTGTCGGCGTACTAGCATGTGTCAAGAATGCTAAAGGCAAGCCTGTACGTTGGGGATTGGCCCATCTAACGGTTAACAACGATGCTGAAAAAACAATCCAGCGTATGGATAGGGAATTACGTGCAGGTCTTACCCAGGAATCGGTGGAATACGAAGTATTCGGAGGAAATAACGATTTTGGCACTTTTGATTTTGAGGCAAATAAATTATTTAATTTTATAACTTCGCGCGAGCTGTTACCCAATCAGGTAGAAGACTTTCTTTCTGCCTTCAATGAGATCACCAGAAGCAGTATTACGTCGAAAACTCTGGATAGAAGCAATCTAATAGAAGCTATAAGGCAGCAATGCGCCCATCAATCATCTGATGAGTTGGAAGGGTTATTGGAGAGTGTAAGCAACAGGCTAAGGGATGGTAATCCCCTTAAGGAGTATAAAACACGTCCTGAAATTTTTATTTATCGTCTACAAACCGGCAAACAGCTTATTGATAGCACGCTCAAAAGCGTAGCTGCTTTACAGGGTGAAGGTGCCTATTACGATCTGACTGATGATGGCCATATAGGTGAAGACATGATAGTCGATTTGGCTACAGGCAAGAAATATAGTGAATGGGGAGATAGGGAGACTCAAGCAATTTGGATGGATCGTATTCAACGCTATGCTCCTACGCGTAGCAGTGTCGGACGTTTTAGGGACTCTCTATGGAATAGAAGTGAGCGTGCGGAGGAGGCGCGCACACTCTGTCCAGCAGCGCGAATGAATTGGGAAAAATTTGTACCGGAGACCGAAGAACGCTGGGATAAATATGGCTGGCAAATCACGGAACGTAGGCAGCGACAAAAGAATGCGGTGACACGCTATTAAATCACCAGCCGCTCGACAATCTTTCCGCCCTGTAAATGCTCGCGGATGACTTCGTCGACGTCTTCTTTGGTTTTGCAGCTATACCATACGCCTTCAGGATAAATCACCATGCACGGCCCCAGTTCGCAGCGGTCTAAACAACCTGCGTTATTGACTCGGGTTTTAGGTAAGCCCAGTTCCTTCACGCGCGCCTTCATATAGTCGCGCAATTTCTCAGCATCTTTTTCCGCGCAACACCCACGCGAATGCCCAGGCTCGCGGCGGTTAGTGCAGCAGAAAATATGATTAGTGAAGAAAGCCATGTCTTATTCCTTTCCTACCGCTTCGCTTATATTTTTAAAGCCATCTAGCTCCAGCAGTCGTACAACTCCCTCATTAATACGCTGCACCAGATCGAATCCCTGATAGACCAATGCCGTGTAAAGTTGCACGAGCGATGCGCCGGCCTTGATTTTAGCGTAAGCATCTTCGGCGGAGGCGATGCCGCCCACGCCGACCAAAGGAATCTTGCCGTGCGAGAGTTTGTAGATATCGCGCAAGGTTTCTGTCGATAGCACAAACAGCGGGCGACCGCTTAAGCCGCCGCGCTCGTTGCGGTGCTGGCTACGTAGATTGGGTGGGCGCGTGATGGTGGTGTTGGTGACGATCAGGCCATCAATACGGTGAGCGAGCGCTACTTCGACAATATCTTCTTTGTCCTGTGCCGTCAGATCGGGGGCTATTTTATAGAGCACCGGCTTGCGCTTGCCGTACTTCGCTGCCAGTTCATCGCGCTTTTTGCCCATTGCCTGCATCAGCGCCGAGAGCGCCTCTTTCTGTTGCAGATCGCGCAGGCCCACCGTATTGGGCGAAGAGACATTGATGGTGATATAATCGGCATAGTCATATACTGCCTCGAGCGAAGTGGCATAGTCGTAAGTGGCATCGAGCGAGTCTTTGTTCTTGCTGATATTGGCGCCGACGATGCCCGACTTTTTGCGCTGCTTCAGATTCTGTGCAAAGGCGTGCATGCCTTTGTTGTTAAAGCCCAGCCGGTTGATGACAGCGTCATCATCTGCCAAGCGGAACATGCGCGGGTGCGGATTGCCGGATTGTGCAAGGGGTGTCACCGTGCCTGCCTCAACAAAGCCGAAGCCTTGCGTAAGCAATGCATCGACGACTTCGGCATTTTTGTCGAACCCCGCCGCCATGCCCACAGGGTTTTTAAATGTTAGACCGAAGCATTGCGACTCAAGGGTAGGGTAGGTCTTATCTGTGGTGGGTGGAATAATCCCCGCTTTAAGCGCGCAAATTGCCGCATTATGTGCGCTTTCAGCAGGCAGCAGGCGAACGAGCGGGCCAAGGAGTGAATAATAATCCATGCCTGTTGGATAGCGCAGCCCCATTGCTTGCGCCACTATTTTGTCGAAGAGGTGGGTTCGCCTTTTTCCTCCGGCGCAAAGA